>JABEBX010022468.1_pt1 | contig 17749 bp, 14 predicted proteins | sample 7245971 | NCBI WGS metagenome assembly JABEBX01 (sample SAMN14506365, study PRJNA622280) | hot springs metagenome | biome: hot spring [ENVO:00000051]|acidic hot spring [ENVO:00002120]; feature: spring [ENVO:00000027]|sediment [ENVO:00002007]; material: sediment environment [ENVO:01001048]... | reverse complement strand
GCTTTTTTCTTTCAACTGAACAATTTTGGTAAATTTTGAACCTATATCTAAACCAATAAGATTTTTACTTCCCATTTTTCATACCTTCTTACAAAAGTGTTGTTTCAGTCTAACATTTTCACTTTTTATTGTCAACAAAAAATCACCAAAAAAAATTTTTTGTCTTACCTAAAATTCATTAGCAAATTTTGTTCTAAAAATAAATTTGATTTTTATAATTCAAATGTATATATTATAAACATGAGTAAAAAACGTTTTAATATTGATATTATTTTGAAGAAAACAAAGAGATGGGATTTTAAAGAATTGCTAATTGAGAAAAATATAATCTACTGCGAATGGTTTGTTGAGTTAAATGAAAATACATCTATTATTTCTATAGATGTTAATATCGAAGAATTAGAAGATCTCTACGGCTTCATTCTAAACCAACTTTCTGAGTCAAGGATTGTATTGCCAAATGGCACAAGAATTCAAGCTAAACTGCCATTTGAGCTTATTAAAACAAAACTTATAAAATAGGGGTTTTTATGGGATTTCATGTTATTAGCTCACAAGAGCTTGAATTTGATATAGATATTTCAGATAGTGTGTTAGAGGGTGGCGCAGATTATTTTGTAGACCAAGAACGCCTAAATCAGGCGCTAAAAATGCTTGTTAATATAGAAAATCCGTACTATAATTTATATATATCTGGTGACTTGGGTCAAATAAAAAATTACATAAAAGACAAAATTATAGATCTATCAAAAAACAAAGAATTTACAATTTATGACTATGCTTATGTAAACAATTTTAACAATCCCAAAATGCCAAAGCTACTAGTTTTGCCAAAAGCCAAAGGAAATGTGTTGGCCGCTAAAATGAGTGAATTTGTTGAATATTTAATAGCAAATATACCCGCTATTTTTGAGAGCAAAGATTATGAAAATAGAATTCAAGCAATTAATCTTGAATATAGTGAAAAACAAGCGCGTATTTTCGAAGAACTTGAGACAAAAGCATCAAAATTAAACTTTACAATAAAGCCTACATCATCTGGTCTTGTAGTGAATCCCGTACTAAATGGAAAAATCATTACAGAAAAAGAGTTCTCAACATTAGATTCTAACACAAAAAAAGAAATTGAAGAAAGAAGAAAAGAGCTTGAAATACATATAAATGAATTTATGTTTACTTCAAGAGAATTGGAAAAGGAACGTTTTCAAAAAATAAAGAAGCTAAATGATGAAATTGGTCTATCCATCATAAGCAACAAGTTAGATGCAATAAAATCAGAATTTGAAGGCATTCAATGCGTCGAAGATTATTTAAATGAGGTCGAGCATTATACAATAAACAATTTACAAATTTTTTTACCAGGAAAAAACGAACCCTACCCTTTCTTAAGTTTGCCTTCAAAATACATTGAGTATAAAGTCAACGTAGTTGTGGATAACTCAGGTGTAGACATACCTATTTCTTATGAGTCAAATCCAACTTATCCCAATTTATTTGGGAAAATTGAAAAACAGGCATACTTTGGCATGCTTGTAACAAATTTTACAAACATTGTAACAGGACAAATTGCAAAAAATAACGGAGGTTTTTTAATATTAGATGCATTAAGTGTACTAACAAACCCATTTGTATGGGATACATTGAAAAAAACACTAAAATCAAGACAATTGACCATAGAAGACCCCATTGATAAATATGGTGCTATCTCAACAGAAAGCCTAAAACCAGACCCTATTGATCTAAATATAAAAGTTATTCTAATAGGAAGTGAGTTCATTTATGACTTACTGTACGAGTACGATGAAGATATGAAAAATCTTTTTAAACTGAAGACTAACTTTAACCATGCAATAGATGCAAAAAATGAAACAATTAATCAATATTTAACCAATGTTGTAGAAATCTGCAAAGAAAAAAACATAAAAATACCAACAAAAGATGGTCTTAAAGCGGTTGCAAAATACGCATTTAGATTAGCTGGAAGCTCAAAAAAAATTTGGTCTAACATTGATGAGTGCATTGATATTATAGAAGAAGCAAACGCTTTAAATCCTGGTAGTCAAACACTCGGATATGAGCACATTAAACAAGCTATTGAAAACAGAATTTTTATAAAAGATCTTTACAGAGAAAAAATTCAAGAATTAATAAAAGATGGAACAATCTTAATAGACTTAAAAGGTGAAAAAATTGGACAGGTAAACGGTCTGTCTGTTTCTCAAATTGGCGACTTTTCTTTTGGTAGGCCCAATAAAATTATAGCTAGAACACATGTGGGTAAAGGTGGTGTAATAAATATAGAAACAGAAAGCAAACTTTCAGGTAAAATATTTGACAAATCTTCTTTTATAATCAGCGGATACTTGGGCTCTAAATACGCTTACGACAAACCCCTTAACTTGCAAGCGACAATTAGTTTTGAACAATCCTACTCATACATTGAAGGCGACAGTGCAACAGCAGCTATGACAATAGCCCTTTTATCGTCTATTGCTAAAATACCCGTTAAAAATAATTTAGCCATCACTGGTTCAATGAGTCAAGATGGCCTTATTCAGGCCGTTGGCGGCATAAATGAAAAAATTGAGGGGTTTTTTGATATTTTGAAAATTTCTGGCAATTTGGGTGATGCAGGTGTTGTCATACCTTATCAAAATAAAAAAGATTTGGTATTAAACGATGAGGTAACAGAAGCAATCAAAAAAGGTGTTTTTAAAATATACACAGTTGAAACAATAGATGATTGTTTAGAATTATTTACATCTATGAAAGCTGGATCAATAATTAAAAACAGATATGAAAAAGGAACAGTCCATTATTTTGCCGATATGGCTTTTAGAAAAATTACAAAACAACTAAAAGATAACAATGATTAGTTATTTAGATGCTGGTGAATCCCATGGAAACAGTCTGTGCGCAATTATAGATGGAATACCAGCTGGACTTAAAATTGATGATAGTTTTGTAAACTTTCTGTTATCGCTTAGGCAAAGTGGATATGGACGAGGCGCAAGACAGCATATTGAAAAAGACAAAATAGAGATTCTAAGCGGTGTGCGCTTTGGATATACGATTGGAAGCCCAATTACGCTTAAAATAACAAACAAAGACTACAAGAATTGGGAAGAGATTATGGCGCCTTTTGCACCTTACTGTGAACAAAAAAAAATCACAAAACCCCGCCCCGGTCATGTGGATTTAGTTGGTTATTTAAAATATGATAGAAACGACATGCGCGATTGCCTAGAACGCTCAAGCGCAAGGCAAACAGCTATAAGGGTTGCAGTGGGTGCAATTTGCGAGTTGTGTTTAAAGGAAGTTGGCGTAGAGTTTTATAATTTTGTAAGCGCAATTGGAAAAGTAAAAGCAAATATTGACTATAACAATATAGAAATATTAAAAAATAGCGTTAATGATGAATTATTTTGTCCAGACAAAACGGCTTCTCAAGAAATGAAAAAAGCCATAGATGAAGCAATAAAAAACAACGATAGTCTAGGTGGTGTAGCAGAGGTATTAATAAATGGCGTAGTAGAAGGCATAGGTTCTTATAAATGGGATAAGAAATTGGATGCAAGGCTTGCGCTAGCTGCAATGAGTGTACAAGCAATCAAGGCTGTAAGCATTGGTGATGGCATAGACAATGCATTTAAATACTCAAGCGAAGTTCAAGATGAAATTTATTATGATAATAACTCCAAAAAATATATGCGTTTTACAAATCACTTAGGTGGTATAGAAGGTGGCATATCAAATGGAGAAAATATTATTATAAAAGCATTTATGAAACCCATACCAACAACGCGCAAAGGTCTTAAAACAGTTGATGTGGTTTCTAAAGAGCCTTGTTTGGCGCAATATGAACGCAGTGACGTATGCGCAGTAAGCGCTGCAAGTCTAGTTGTGCGAGCAGCTTGCGCCTATGAAATTTTAAATGCGTATTTAGAAAAATTCGGAAGCGATACAATTAAAGAATTTAAAAAGAATGTGGAAAGTTACAAAGAATATCTAAAAACCAAATGAATGTGATTTTGATTGGTTTTATGGGCAGTGGAAAAACCACAATTGGCCAAAGGCTATCTAAGGAGCTTAGGTATACATTTATTGATACAGATGCTATAATTGAAAGAAAAATGAAGATGCCTATATCCAAAATTTTTCGTTGTTTTGGTGAATATTTTTTTAGGCGACTTGAGCGAAAAATCCTAATAAATACAAACCCAGAAAACCATTTCGTGATGTCAAGCGGTGGTGGCATGCCTTGCTTTAAAAACAACATTAGTATAATGAAAACAAAAGGTGTGGTAATATATCTAAAAGTGCCTAAATGGCGTCTATCCACAATAGATAAAACAAACAGGCCATTATTCAAAAAAGCAAAAACCCTTTTAAACAAAAGAAAATATTGTTATGCTAAGGCTGATATTACAATTGAGAATTACAAAATAGATACCACATTAAAAAAAATAAAACAAACAATGAGGTGACATATGGCATTTGTGCATTTACATAATCACTCAGAATACAGTCTTTTGGATGGTGCTACTAAGATAAGCGCAATGATAGAAAAAGCCAAAAACGATAATCAAGAATACATAGCGTTAACTGATCATGGGAATATGTTTGGAGCGCTGGATTTTTACAAAACATGCAAAAAAAATGGCATAGAACCAATAATAGGTTTTGAAGCTTACCTTACAGATGATAGGTTTGACAAATCAAGCAAAAATAACTTTCACTTAACATTGCTTGCAAAAAACGATATTGGCTATAAAAATTTGCTTAAATTATCAACTTTTTCTTATACAGAAGGTTTTTATTATAAGCCAAGAATAGATAAACAATTACTAAAAGAATATTCAGAAGGGCTAATAGCTGGCAGTGCGTGTTTACATGGTGAAATTAATTATCATCTTTTAAATGGCGACTATAGTTTAGCAAAAAAATGCGCTTGCTATTATCAAGAAATCTTTGGCAAGGATAATTTTTTTATTGAGATTATGCGACATGATTTAGAAGAACAAATAAGAATTGAAAAAGATATCATTAAATTAGCAAATGAAATTAATGCACCCCTTGTTGCAACTAATGACTGCCATTATCTAAATAAAGAGGACGCAAAGGCTCAAGATGCATTATTGTGTGTGCAAACAAATAGACTTATAGATGACAATGATAGAATGAGAATGAAAACTGAGGAGTTCTACTTTAAAACACAGCAAGAGATGTACGACAAGTTTTCTGATTTAAAAATAGCTGTTGATAATAGCTATCTAATTGCGAAAAATTGTCATTTAGAGTTAGGGCTTGGAAAATTAATTTATCCAATATTTACTCAAAATATGAAAACAGATGCTGAAATGTTAGAAAAACTTGCCAAAGAAGGTCTTGAAAAACGTATTAAGAGTTTTGGTTTAGAAAACCAAAAGAAAACATACTTTGATCGACTAGAATACGAACTTAATATGATAAAACAAATGAATTTCAGCGGCTATTTTCTTATTGTGTGGGATTTTATCAATTATGCCAAAAGCAATTCAATACCAGTTGGTCCCGGCAGAGGTTCAGCTGCAGGTAGTCTTGTATCTTATTGTCTAGGCATAACTGATATTGACCCACTAAAATACGGATTACTATTTGAAAGGTTTTTAAATCCACAGCGTATATCAATGCCTGATATTGATGTAGATTTTTGCGTAGAAAGAAGGGATGAAGTTATAAACTATGTTCAAGAAAGATATGGTAAATATAATGTAGCTCAAGTTGCAACATTTGGAACTATGCTTTCAAAAGCTGTTATTAGAGATGTTGCACGCGTTATGGGTTTTAGCTATGCCCAAGCTGACAAGATAGCAAAGCTTATACCTACAAATGCTACATTAGATGAAGCAATTAATCAGGTTGAGCAATTAAAAAAAATGATTAAAGAAGATAAAAAAATAGAAGAATTATTTACTTTATCAAAAACACTTGAAGGTTTAAAACGCCATGCTTCAAAACATGCAGCAGGTGTTGTCATCTCACAAGAGCCAATTTACAATAGATGCCCTTTATATAAGCCAGCACAAGAAGAAGCCATTATTGCGCAATTTTCAAAAGAACATTTAGAAGATGTAGGTTTAATAAAATTTGACTTTTTAGGACTAAGGAACCTTACTGTTATAGATTTTGCCGTTAAATTAATAAAAAAATATGAAGATGAAAAATTTGATTTGCTAAGCATACCAACAAATGATAATAAAGTATTTAAGTTACTTCAATCTGGATCAACACTAGGCGTTTTCCAGCTTGAAAGCTCTGGTATGCAAAAATTAATAAGCGAGCTTAAGCCAACAGTTTTTGAAGACTTGATTGCACTAGTTGCGCTTTATAGACCTGGCCCTCTTGGTAGTGGCATGGTAAAGGACTTTATTGAGAGAAAACATGGATTGGCAAAAATTGACTATTTTCTGCCTCAACTTGAGCCAATTTTGAAAGAAACCTATGGCATTATTTTGTACCAAGAACAGGTTATGCAAATTGCTAATGTGCTAGCAGGCTATACGCTTGCAGAAGCCGATGTTTTACGCAAAAGCATGGGTAAAAAAGATAAAGAAAAAATGGCACAACAAAGAAATATTTTTATTGAGCGTTGCGTTAATAACGGCGTGGATAAAAAACAAGCGGAAAATATTTTTGATTTGATAGAATACTTTGCAGGATATGGCTTCAACAAATCACATTCGGCTGCCTATGCATACATTGCCTACCAAACAGCATACTTAAAAGCTCACTATCCAGCTTATTTTATGTGTGCCTTGTTAACAAGTGAAGCAAATAATACAGATAAAGTTGCAACCTATATAGATGAATGTAATAGACTCAATATTCCTATACTGCCACCAGATATTAATGAAAGCCATGTAAATTTCACAGTAGTGACACAAAAAGATTCAAACTCAAAAGCTATAAGGTTTGGCATTTCTGCAATAAAAAACGTAGGTGAGGCTGCTATAGAAAACATTATTGAAGAAAGAAAAAATGGCGTTTTTAAAGACTTGACGGATTTTTTAAACCGCGTAAATCAAAGAAAAGTAAATAAAAAAGTTATAGAAAGTCTGATAAAAAGCGGATGTTTTGATTTTGTTGACAAAAACAGAAACAAGTTGCTCAATGAAGTAGAAAACCCAAAAAAATCATCCATTGATTTATTTGGATCAGATACTACCTCTAATTTAAAACCCGAAGTTTCCACAAAAGAAGAAGAAATAATAAAATATGAAAAAGATCTCTTAGGCGTCTTTATAAGTTACAATCCACTTAAAAAATACGAAAATATTATAAAATCCCTCAATATAAATTATACTTCACAATTAGAAGACATAAACGATGAGTCAAACATTAGACTTATAGGAATTGTCTCAAGCTTAAAAGAAATAAACACAAAAAATAAACAAACTATGGCTTTTGTTAATTTTTCAGATTTGCATGGTAGCGTAGAAATTGTTGTTTTTCCAAGTTTATATGCCACACTCAAACAGTTAAAAAGCACAGAGCCTATTATGCTTGTTGGCAAATTGGAAAAAAATGAAGAAAAAATCTCCATAACAGCCAATGCAATTATAACAATTGAAGAATTACTAAAACAAATATCTAAAATTACAATTGAAGTTGATTCTAATATTGCTAATGCGGAATCTGTACTTAAAGATATAAGACAGCTAACCAATAAATACTCAGGCAATAGCACATTATTTATTTGTGTAAAAAAACCTCGATCAAAACAAACGCTAATAAAAACAAACGCTAGCATAAAATGTGACTATGATTTTTTTGATAAACTAAAAAAATACGATGTAGATGTAAAACTAGAGCTTGCTTCATGAAAGAAGAAGATTTTGTCAATGATAAATTTTTACAAGATGCGTTGTTTCGCCTTGAAACAAACTATTTTGAAAAAAGAAAACGATTAGAAACAATTTTTGATTACGAGCAATACAAAAACCACACGCAAAAAATCAAACAAAATAATATTGATAAACTCGAATCGAACGCACAAGAGCTCATTGAAAATCTAAGAAAAAAAAATATAAATGTGACGCTTGCAAGCAATGCGCAAGAAGCATGCTTGTCTGTGCTTGATATACTTAAAAAACACAATATAAAAAATGTTGTAAAATCAAAATCTCTAACAACAGAAGAAATTCATTTAAACGATTTTTTAAAACAATACGGCATTGATACTTTTGAAACAGATCTTGGTGAATGGCTTGTTCAAATAGCTAACCAGCCAAGCTCACACATGACAGCACCAGCTATTCATATGTCAAAAGAAAAAATTTGCACGCTTCTAAATGAAACATTCAATACAAATCTGTCGCCCCATTTAAATGAACTTGTTGAGTTTTCCAAAAATAAGATTAGAGAATATTTTAATCTAAAACAATGTGCAGGCATTTTTGGTTCTAATGTGGTAACAAAAGACGGTGTATTTTTTATTGTGAGCAACGAAGGAAACGTGCAAAATGTGCTGTTAAACGATTTAAATATATGCATTGTTGGCATAGACAAGATTGTAAGCAATATCGAAGAAGCGCTAACCATTGTAGATTTTTTGCCAAAGGCAGCAACAGCTCAACTATCAACATCGTATGTGGATTGTTTTGAAAAACCTTTTGGTGAATTTCACGTTGTTTTGCTAGACAATGGTAGAAATGGGCTATTAAAAACGCCATATCGTCAAATTCTTCAATGCATTAGATGCGGTGCTTGTCAAAATGCTTGTTGCGTATACACAACCGTAAGCGGCTTACACTTTAGGGGCGATGTGTACGCTGGTCCTATTGGTATTTTGCTTTCGTATGCTAACTCGTATAAAGATATTGGAAATTTTGCTTCTTTGTGTTTGGGATGTATGGCTTGCGACTCAATATGCTCAAGCAAAATCCCCATACAGTCTTTAATATTAAAAATAAAATCCAAGTACCCACAAAATAGCTTTCTTAAAGACAAAATCTTAAATAGTCTATCAAACTACTTCTTTGTGCGCCAAACAATAAGCATTCTATCATTATTTTTTAAAAACCAAATGAAATTTGGCTTAAAACCGCTTGATGAGTACTTTGGCTTTGACTTTAGAGTACTACCAAAACCAAACAAAAAATCCTTTGACTTAATAAAAACTACGGATGCGCTAATTGGTTTATTTGCAGGATGTTCTACAAATATCTTTTATGAAAACATAGGAAACGATTGCCTAAGTGTAGCAAAAAAACTCAATATTGATATCTCTGTAATAAAACAACCTTCATGCTGTGGTGCTGCATGCTATTACAACGGCAAGAAAAACCAAGCTGCAATCAGTGCACAAAAAATCAAAAATACTATAGAAAATTACAAAACAGTGATTTTTTTAGACCCCCACTGTGAGCATATGGTTGAAAGAGACTATTTTGAAATTGCAGGCATTAAACTCCAAACTAGCCTAATAGATGCAAGCTCTTATTTTTTAGAAAAAATAGACACTACACAAATAAAACCATTGAATAAAAAGATAACATACCACCATCCATGCCATCTATTGAGAGGCTTAAAAACATCTATACTGTTAGAATCATTCTTAAAAGAACATGAACCACAATTTGTAGAACTCAATGAAAGTGATAAATGCTGCGGTTTTGCAGGAAGCTACTCAATTATGCACAAAGGCATATCCAAAAAACTCGTTCAAAAAAAAGTGCAAAATATACTAAATACACAAGCAGAAGTTGTTATTACTGCATGTCCTGGTTGTATCATGCAAATAGATGGTTATTTAAAAAATGCTCATATGAATATCAAAGTAATGCATTTTGTTTCTTATTTGAATACAATTTTAGGGGGATAAAATGATGAAAGAAAAAGGTTATGTACAAGTGTATACTGGAAATGGCAAAGGCAAAACAACGGCCGCTATTGGTTTAGCCATAAGGGCATTGGGTGCAAACTTAAAGGTTTTATTTGTACAATTTGTTAAAGGATTGCCATATAGCGAACACAAAGCTTTATCAAAATTTGAAAATCTCACGATAAAGCAATTTGGCAGGCCTGAATTTATACATTCAAAACCCTCAAGCGAAGATATAAAAGCAGCAAAAGATGGATATAATTATGTTTTAGAGACATTTGAGAAAGAAAATTACGATGTAGTTATTCTAGATGAAGCTAATATTGCAGTATTTTTTGGACTTTTTAGCGATGATGATTTACTCCAGTTAATACGCAAAAAACCTCAAAACACTGAACTTGTTATTACTGGTAGATACGCAACGCAAAAAATTATCGATGCTGCAGATTTAGTAACAGAAATGAAAGAAATAAAGCACTACTACACACAAGGTGTAATGGCTCGAGATGGTATAGAAAAATAGCTATTCAAACGAAACCTTTGATATTGTTGACTTAAAAGCATTAATTGATATCAATATTTTATCACCAATAGAAAGTGTATTAAGTTGCTCTTTGCTAATTGGCAAATAAATTAAACTAACACCTATTAAAACTTTTACTTTGCCGATAACATCGCTTGTTTTTTTCTCGATTACTGTCCCAATAATATTTACACTATTTTCATCTATACCAAAAATCTCTTGTGTTTTTCCATGCTTTAAAATTTTGCCATCTTTTATGATATAAACATAGTTGCTAAGCTTTGCAACCTCAGAAATTTCATGACTAACCATTAAAGCTGTTGTATTAAATTTTTTTTGCAAAAGCAGCAATTCATCCTGCAAACTCACTCTAAGCGATAAATCCAACGCTGACATTGGCTCATCTAGTAATAATAATTTTGGTTTTCTTGCTAGCGCCCTAATAAGTGCAAGCCTTTGTTTTTGACCACCTGATAAAATACTGATTTTTTGATTTTTATACGCTTTTAAGTGCACAAGCTCAAGCAACTCATCGACGATCTTGCCATCTGATTTTGACTCAAGTGCAAATTCTATATTTTTGCCCACACTCATATTTTCAAACAATGCGTAATCTTGAAATACAAAGCCTATTTTTCTTAGTCTTGTTGGCACATTAATATTGTCTTTACTTGAGTACCAAATTTCATCGTCAACTCTAATATAACCAAAATCGGGTTTTTCCAGTCCTGCAATAAGCCTTAAAATTGTTGTTTTACCAGCACCTGAAGGACCAAAAATTGAAACAAAACTGCCTTTGTCAACACGCAAATCTATATTTAACTCAAAGGAAAATAGCTTTTTTGATAGTTTAACTTCTACCATTTGATATAAATTTTTTGTTAACAAAAAATACAATTACCAAAAAACTCAACGATACAGCAGATATAATAAGTGAGTAAAGGTTTGCCAACTTATAATTCAAAGCCATCGAAGCATCAAAAATAGCAATAGAAGCAACTTTTGTCTCACTTGGTATATTGCCACCAATCATTAATACAACGCCAAATTCGCCAATCGTATGAACAAACGTGAGCACGATTGCGCTCAATATTGATGGCTTAATATTGGGCAACAGTACCTTAAAAAATGTCTCAAGTTTAGTTTTGCCAAGCGTATATGCGGCTTCTTTGAGTGAGCCTGACAAAGACCTAAAACCAGACACCAATGGATTTACCATAAATGGAAAACTGTAAATAATACTTCCAACAACCAAACCCGAAAAATGAAACACAAGCCTTATACCTAAAGTATCAAAAAATTTACCCACAATAGATGCTGGGCTAAAAATTACAAGTATATAAAAACCCAACACAATAGGGGGCAAAAACAGCGGCACATTGACTAAAGCTTCATACAAAAACCTAAAAGGCGACTTTGTATAAGCCAAAAAATATGCAATAAAAATTCCCACAAAGAATAAAACTATTGTGGTGATGACTGCTAACTTGAATGTTAAATAAATAGGTACCCAAAAATCACTCATATACAACATCTAAAGCAAGAGCTTTTACTAAAAAATAAACCTCATCGTTTAACTGAATATTGAGTTTTTTTAGAGATTTTTGCGTTATCAGCGCACAAATAGTTGTATCTTTGTAAAAAAGTTCAACCCGTGTTAATAATTTTCCGTTTTCTATGTTTTTTACAACAGCTTTTTGAGTATTTAGTGTGCTAATATAAAAACACATTGTTTTAGCAATACTAACATCGCTTTCACAAAACCGAATCTTCACATTATCATTTATTTTATAGCCATTGTTTAATTGAATGGAAGAAAATATATCGCCATCTACATTGATTTCCAAAAAGTAAATCCCATCTGCTGATTCAATGTGTTGCACTATGCCGCTTAATTCATTAATAAACATACTGGCTCTATTATACAAAACATAACGATTCAGTCAAGTTCTATATTCCTAAATATATAAATCAAATAAATTTTTTGCTTGACAAAATTATTAGATTAGTATAACATACTTTTAGTATTCTATTTTAGGGGACATTTATGGAAGAATTTATTTTGTATTTACTGAAAAAAAACAAAACCTTAAGTATGGATAGTTTAAGTAAAAAAACTGGGCTTGATAGGCATCAATTGTTTGTTTTTTTAAGTAAGCTTATCTCGCAAAACAAGGTACGATACTTGGATTTAGCTTACAAACCAACCTGCGCTAGTTGCGCGGCCAAAATCTTTTGTCAAAGGAGGGTGCACAAATGACTTATTTAAGTGAAACACAAGAGGATTACTTACTTGATATCTTAGAGCAAGTAAAAAGTAGTGCAGTTGCGCGCATTAAAGATATTGCACAAAAAAGGCACGTAAGTTTGCCTACCGCTGTAAGCGCCATTAAAACGCTTGCAGAAAAAAATATTATAAAACATGAAAAATACAGCTATATCCAACTAACAGATTATGGACTTGAAATTGCACAAGCTCTAATAGAAAGAAAAAGGCAGATTTTAAAATTCTTAGTTAATACGCTGGGTTTAGACGAAGAAATTGCGCTCAAAGATGCCCATAAACTGGAACATGATTTATCGGATGAAACACTCAATATGCTAATGAAATTAAATGAATTTTTAACATTAAAACCGCATATAAAAGCAGAATTTGATAAATTTTCTAAAATGGAGGCAAAAATGACGTTGAATGAGCTAAAGGTTGGAGAAAGCGCTAAAATTGTAAAAATCTTGGACAGTCCTATCAAAAATAAACTACTCTCAATGGGCGCAAAACCGCAAACGATTATCAAAGTCGAAAAAAAGGCTCCGCTTGGCGACCCAATTGAGACTACATTGCTTGGATACCATTTGACACTAAGAAAAGACGAAGCGCAAAGTATTATTGTGGAGGTAGAATGATGCCTTTAACATTTGCTAGCGAAAATGAAATAGTTGAAGTGGTAAGGATTGAAGGAGGGCATGGTGCTTATGCAAAATTAATGGAGATGGGCATCATACCTAGTGCAAAAATAAAAATGCTATACAACGCAAAAGGACCAGTAATTATAGCAGTCAACGATTCAAAATATGCGATTGGCAAAGGGATTGCTTCAAAAATCATCGTAAGGAGGACAAATGGATAATAAAACTCCCACTATAGCATTAATTGGTAACCCAAATGTAGGCAAATCTGCAATCTTTAATGCTTTGACTGGTTCAAACGCCCATGTGGGTAATTGGCCAGGTGTCACTGTAGAAAAAAAAGAAGGTCAATTAAGCTATTTAGGTAGAAAGTTTAATATTGTGGATTTGCCAGGCATTTATAGCTTAAGTGCTGCATCTTTAGATGAGCGCGTAGCGCGGGATTTTATTGTTAATCAAAAGCCAGATTTAGTTGTATGCATTGTTGATTCTACAAATCTTGTTAGAAACCTATACCTTTTTGTCTCATTAAAAGAATTAGGTGTAAAAACGCTACTTGTGCTCAATATGATTGATATGATTGAAAATGTTCTTGAGATTGATGGCTACCTTTTGTCTAAAAGCCTAAAAACAACTGTAGTAAAAACAGCAGCTACAAAACACATAGGTATTGAAAACTTAAAAGCAGCTATTTTAGAAACACTTGCTAACCCTCAAGAGGAACTCACTGTCGATTATGGGCAACAGATTGAAAACACAATTTTGCGCATCAAAGAAATGTTAGAGACAAAAGAAACAGCCTACAATAAGCGTTTTTTAGCAATTAAACTGTTAGAGCAAGATTCAGCCATTATTGAAGAGCTAAAACAAAAAGGGGCTGTTGATATAGTTAACTATAGCCTGTTAGAGAAAAACAATCTAGAAAAAACCATAGGTGATGTAGAAACAGAGATTATAGAAAAACGCTACGCGCTTATTGAAGGCATAGTGAAATCTTGCACAAAAAGACTCTTAAGTATTGAAGAAAAACTGAGTTACTCAGATAAAATTGATAAAATTGTTACAAATAAGTATTTGGGTATACCAATATTTGCTATAGCGCTATTTATCACATTTGAGCTTACCTTTAAACTAGGTGGTTTTTTTGCAGACTATATCGAAGCTTTTTTTGGCTTTCTTGGAGAAGCGCTTTCTAAACCTTTGGCAAGCTATCCAATACTTGCTTCATTTATAAAAGATGGTTTCTTTGGTGGAGTAGGCACGGTAATTGTATTTTTGCCCAATATTTTGATACTGTTTTTGTTTTTATCTTTCTTAGAAGATGTAGGCTATATGGCGCGCGCAGCTTTTGTAATGGATAGATTGATGCATTCAATTGGGCTTCCAGGTAGAGCTTTTATACCGCTCATATTAGGTTTTGGGTGCAATGTACCAGCTATAATGTCTACACGCACCATTGCAGATGAAAAAGACAGATTGTTGACAATTCTCATAAATCCCTTTATATCTTGCACAGCCAGATTGCCTATTTATGTATTGCTTACGGGAATATTTTTCAAAGACAAAAACCCAGGTCTTGTAATTTTTTCACTTTACGCTTTAGGTATTATTGTAGCCGTACTTAGCGCAAAACTATTTAGAAGCGCAATCCCTTCATTGAAAGGCAAAGTGTCGTTTTTGGTAATGGAGTTGCCAGTATATAGAATGCCAACCATCAAGTCTGTTTGGATTCATACATGGGAAAGATCAAAACAATTTCTAATAAAAGCAGGTACTATAATTTTTCTAGGTGTTGTGTTAGTGTGGCTGTTATCAAGCTTACCATTTGGCGTTGAGTACGCAAGCGAGCAATCCCTTGTGGGTCAATTGGGCAAAATATTCGCTCCACTTTTAACGCCAGCTGGCTTTGGGTTTTGGCAAGCAGCTGTAGCGCTAATTTTTGGCCTGTTGGCAAAAGAAACGGTTGTAGGCACAATGGGTACACTATTTGGAGGCGAAGATAAACTGCAAGCGGCCCTGCCTTATCTAATGAACCAAACAGGCGCTTATGCATTTATGGTAATGAGTTTGTTATATATTCCATGCATTGCAACAATTGGCGTAATTTTTAGAGAAACAAATTCCATTAAGTGGACAGCGTTTAGCGTCATTTATAGTCTAATTATAGGTTGGACTTTATCCGTTTTAGTTTACCAAATAGGATTATTATTTTAAAGGAGGTATGTTGTGGAATGCAAAATTTTTGGCTTAGGAAATGTAAAAAGGGGTACTATCTTGTATATTAAAGGTATTAATTGCACTATGGTCAAATTACTTTCTTTTTTAGTATTTTTATTTGCGCCTATTGCTGCACTTGCTGGCAGCGTAACAAGCGATAAAGATACAAACATTACGCTATATGGCACGATTAAAGAGTACTTTGTGTGGGGCAATGGCAATAATTCAGACGATATATACCCAGCAAACAGCGCAATACGCAAATCAAATTTTACTAAATTTCAATCATATCCAGGCTCAACTACGCTAGGTGCAGATATAGAATCTGGCAAAGTTTCAGCTAAAATAGAAAGCGATTTTGAAGGAGACAATAATTCGCTAATCTTACTAAAAGCATACTTTGCCTACAAGATTAAAGACAATCTTAGTTTGCTTATCGGTAAAGATGACCCCATTGGAGAGCTCAATACATTCTCAGACAACTATGTAGCAATGCCAGGTTTTAACAAAACAAGACCAGAAGGTGTAGACCAAGTAAAACTTACAGCGAGCTTTGATATTGGACAAAGCACTTTGCAAGCAGACTTAGCCGCTGAAAATGTTTACACGTTTATGTTTAGAGATGAAGAACAAGAGGAGAAGAGTATTTCTGTTAAAATGCCTGGACTTGGCGCAAAACTTGGTTATGAGTTTCCTTTTTTGCAGCAAAAAAGTCGCATTTATACATTCTTTGAAACACAAAAAGTCTACTTTGACAATGAACAATCTCACTGGCCTTATATTTATGGTGTGGGCGTAAGTTTGCCTATAAAATTTTTAACGCTTCAAGGTGAATTTTTGTATGGCAAAGGCTCAACACACTATGTAGGTTTAATAGAAGCCGTCAATAAACTTGGCATATCTACGCAAGTACCAAGAGGATACTCTGAGGATGGCTTATCACGCAAACTTAGAGCTTACAACATAGAAGCAAATCTTGCCCTAAATGATACATGGAGTATATATGGCGGATACGACAAAGTTAATTTTATGAATAAATTGCAAAAGCTTGGTGAAGCAGGCATTGAGTCTTCAGATGGTAAATTTGTAGGCATAGCCTACAACTTGACAAAATCTACCACACTAAGGTTAGAGTATGATAATTTTAAAACTTACTTTTATTGCCCAAAACATGGAGAGTTAAAAAATGCCACAGCAAATCAAGTATTTTTGAGTGCTCAGTATGATTTTTAGATGCTATTTATGTGATTTAGGTTTAAAATTGCTAAAAAATCCAAATGTTTTATCGGATTAGTCGAGTTGTAGGATGAAGCCTACAACTCCTAAAATGTATGATCAATCATTTCTTATAAATCAATACTTCCACATCCTAATATTTACAGGTATAGCTTTTACAAGCTCTTTGTTGATTTTGCCTTTCTTTGCCATATCAAAAAGGATTTCAACTGCACTATTGTGGTCTAAATAATGCGGTCTGTAGGGCCTTAGTTGTCTAAGCGCAGAGTATATGTCTGCTACAGCCATAATTTGAGCGCCAATTGTAAGCTTAGACTCATCAAGTCCAAATGGATATCCAGAGCCATCCAAACACTCATGGTGAGAGCTTGCTATGTGAATTATGTCTTCATCGATTTCTAATTGTTTTAAAAAAAAGTATGTGTAGTAAACGTGGGATTTCATTTTTAACCAATTTGCGCCTTCAAGTTTTCCTGGGTATTCTAACACTTGGGTGCTAACAAACAGTTTGCCTATATCATGCAAGAACCCTGCGGTTTCGATAGTCTTACACTCAATTTTACTAAGACCAAGTTGCATAGCGATTGTTAAAGCGGTGTGTGCTACATCTAAAGAGTGGTTTAGAGTGAATTTGCTTTTCTTATCGATGAAGTTTTTGGCAATTTCTTTTGCAAAACTGTTTAGCACATCTGGCTCAACAACCACAAATCTATCTTCAACATGACTTTTAAGGTATTTTTTTATTTCTTCAATATTGTAATACATTATTAGAAAAGCATCGGTTTTTATAATATCCATAAATACATCAAGTATGTCTTTAAATGCAGATTTTTCTTTAAAAATCGAAAGGATTTTGGCCTGCAAAACTCTTGGCTCAAAAATATCGCTACTTCTCATCATTGCGTCTACTTCATCACTAAAGTAAATAATACGAGAAAGCATGTTAGTTGACCCTACATTGTGATGGTCTTTGACAATTTCAGCTATATTTTCAAAAAACG
>JABEBX010017401.1_pt1 | contig 17760 bp, 15 predicted proteins | sample 7245971 | NCBI WGS metagenome assembly JABEBX01 (sample SAMN14506365, study PRJNA622280) | hot springs metagenome | biome: hot spring [ENVO:00000051]|acidic hot spring [ENVO:00002120]; feature: spring [ENVO:00000027]|sediment [ENVO:00002007]; material: sediment environment [ENVO:01001048]... | reverse complement strand
GAGGTCAGGCTGTAGGCGATGACCGGGTCGACCGTGGGGTCCATGCGCTTGCTCGACACCTGGGTGCCGGGCGGCAGTTGCGGCAGCATCTGCGTGACCGCTTCGTTGACCTGTACCGCGGCCAGCGCCATGGGCGTGCCCCAGTTGAAGCTCACCGAAATATCGGCGGTGCCGCGGCTGGTGGTCGAGCGCACATCCACCACGCCGGGAACGCGGCGTACCGCCTGCTCCAGCGGCTGCGTGACTTGCAACATCATCTGGCTGGCGGGGCGGTCGCCCGCATCGGCGCTGACCACCACGCGCGGGAAGTCCACATTGGGAAACAGCCCCACCGGCAGCTTGAACGCGGCAAACACCCCGCCGACTGCCAGCAGCGCGAGCAGAAATAAGACGGAGCGTCGATGGCGTTGCAGCCAGACCGAGGCGCTGCTCATCGCTGGGCTCCCATCACGCGCAGCGCCATGCCGGGGCGAAGTTCATAGTTGCCGGCGACGACCAGCGGCATGGCCGGATTCAAAGCGCCGGTGATGCCGGTTTGCAGGCCGCTTTCAATGGCGATCTGCACGGGGATGCGTAGCGCCTTGCCGTGGTCGTCCTGAAACACGAAGGCGCCGCGCTCGTCCTGCAGCACGGCGTCGCGCGGCACCACCCAGCCGCGCCAGCGGCCGAGCACCATGTCGGCCTGCACGCTGGCTCCAGCCGGAGGAAGACCGGCCTGAGCAGGCAGGGCGATCTGCACGTCCAGGCGCTGGGTCTTGGGGTTGATGGCCGCGCCAACGCTGCGGATGGTGCCCTGCCAGTGCTGCGCCGGGTCGAACACCGAGGTCAGCCGCACGGCTTGGCCGGGCTGCAGGCGCGGCGCGTCTTCCGGAGGCACGCCGGCCAGCGCTTGCAGGCTGCCGCTGCGCCCGAGTTGCAGCAACGGGCTGCCTGTCGCGAGCAGATCACCCGGCGCGGCGCTTACCGCCAGCACGATGCCGTCTTGCGGCGCCAGCACCCGCGTTGCCGCCTGTCCCGCGCCTTGTTGCTGCAGGCTGTGCAGTTGCGCCTGCGCGTCGGTCAGGGCCTTGCGCGCCGCATCGACCTGCGCCTGCGTCGCGAGTTGTTGCGCCTTGAGCGCGGTCATGCGGCCCAGCTCGCCCTGTGCAAACGAAACGGCGGTCTGCGCCTGGCTGTAGGCCAGCGCGGTGCTGGCGTCGCTGTGCAGCGTGGCCAGCACCGCGCCCTTGCGCACGGCCTGGCCGACATGCACGGCCACGGTTTGCACCTGCATGGCATGCTGGAAGGTGATGGCCTGAGTCTGGCTGGCAGGCACCTGCACCACGGCATAGGCGCGCAGGGTATGCAGCAGCTCGCCGCGTTGCAGCGGCGCGGTCTGTACCTGTGCGGAGATGGGGCTGTCTGCGGCGAACGCACTCGGCAGGCTGCCAAGGGTCAGGAAAAGCGAGGGCAGACTCAGCACGGCGAGAAGGGCGAGGCGGGCACGAGTGGGCAGGGTCATAGCGGTGCGGCGTTGGATTTGGACGGGGTAACTTGGGCGGCGGTCTGACGGTAGGGGCCAAGACCGGTGAGCAGTTGCAAGGCCAGAATTTGCTCGGCGCGCTGTTGCGCGTTGGCCTGCAGCGCCAGACGCTGGTCGAGCAGGGCGGTGCGCTGGTTGATGAATTCCAGCAGACTCATGCCGCCCTGCTGCAGCGCCTGCTGTGCGGCGGCATCGGCCGATTCCAGCGCGGGCAGGGCGTCCTGCAGAGTCTGACGCTGCTGCTGCAGGAGCGCGATGTCGGCCTGCGCCTGCCGTACATCGGCGTCAGCCTGATCGAGCCGGGCCTGATAGTCGGCCAGCAGTTGCGCGCGGGTCGCGCGCTGCGTGGCGATCACGCCCTGATTGCGGTTGAACAGCGGCAGGCTGATGCTCACGCCGAAGCCCACGGTGTTCACCCCGGCGGTGTCGCGCGCGCGGGTGAAGCCCAGATTGAAGGCCGGAAACTGCCCGAGCACGGCTTGCCAGACCTTCTGCTCCTGCGCGGCATAGCCAGCTTGCAGCGCCATCAGATCGGGGCGGATGCGCGGCAGTTGCTCGAGCGCTGCGGCCACCTGCGCGGCAGTGGGCGCGGCTTGTTCAGAGGGCGCGGCCAGCGGCAGCGGCACATCCGCCTGCAGCCCGAGCAGGGCATGGAGCTGAGATTGCAGACTGAGCTGCTGGCGTTCGATCTGTTGGATGGTCTGGGTGAGGGCCTGCAGCGGGACGAGCTGGGCGTCCACATCGAGCCGGGTGACATTGCCCTGCGCCAGCGCGGCCTGGCTGCGCTGCAGGCGCTGCGCGAACAAGGCGCGTTCCTGCTCCAGCAGTTTCAGCCGCGCAGCGTTGCCGGTGATCTGGGTGTAGAGCAGGCGGGCTTGCGCCACGGTCTGCCATTCGGCCCACAGCACTTGCAGGTTGACCTGGGTTGCGGCGTGCTGTGCGGCGCTTTGCGCGGCGTGGTGGGTGATGAGCGCGGCAATGTCATAAGACAGCCCGAGGTTGTACGCCGAAGTCGTTGCTCCCGCGCTGTTGCCGGGGAAGTCTTGCGACAGGCCGAGTTGCGGATCGGGCAGCAGCCCAGCGTCAAAGGCTTGCGCGCGGGCCACGCCCAGCCTTGCGCGCTCGGCCTTGAGCTGCGGGTTGTTGAGCACGGCTAGGATGGCCAGCCCGGTGGCGTCCAGCGGCTTGGCGGTATCGAAGTTGTAGCGGGTCAGCGCGGGCAGCGCGATTTTGCTGCGCGCCACATCCAGGCGGTTCGCCGATGCGGCCAGATCGGCGGAAGTCGGCAGCGGCTCGGGGTGATAGCTGGCGCAACCGCCTAGAAGCAGAGCGGCGAGCAGAACGCTGCGAGATAAATGGGGAACCGTCATGGCAGTGGGCTGTGGGGTGACAATTTGCTTCATCGTAAAACCCAGCCTTGACGAATGGCCGGTGCGAACAGTTTGCGATAGAGGCCCGTGAGCAAGGGCATGGCGGGCTCCAGCAGACGATGCCGCGCCAGATGGACGACGAGCGCGGCCAACAATCCCACCAGCGCGGCGCCCGCCATGTCCAGCGGCCAATGCACGCCGAGATACACCCGCGCCCAGGCTACAGGCAGACCCAGCAGTGCCAGCAGCAGACCGGCCCGGCGCCATGTCGGCGTGAGGAGCAGGCTCGCCGCGACCGATGCGATCACGGTGAGGTGATCGCTGGGAAAGCCGCTGTCCGGCGCATGCGCCAGCAGCGCAGGGCCGAGGCCGATGGCGAAGGGGCGCGGCTCGAACACCTCCAGCCCGATGAGTTGATTGATGCCCAGCGCCACGAGGGCCGCCACCGCGGCTTGCAGCAGCGGCGGGCGCAGCGCGTCCGGGTGGCGCAGCCAGCCCCAGATCAACAGCAGGGGCGCGGCGTAGATGGCGTATTCGGCAAAGAACAGCGCCACGTCGATGCTGGCTTGTGACGCCGTGCCGTGGGCGGCCCAATGGGTGTAGAGCCCCAGGTTGAGGTCATTCCAGAAAGCGGGGAAATGCAGCATGGCGTGGCGGTGTTTTTGTGAGTTGGCAAAACAAAACCGCCTCCGCGACACCCGGAGGACTTGCGGATGAAAGCAGGCGGTTGCAGCGATCAGTCCTGCTGATCGTGGTCGTCGTGATCGTTGCGGTCTTGGGTCGAGGTGATCACCGTGCCTTGATCCGGGCTGATTTTCACGTCGAACACCTGCGCGCCTTTGACCACTTCCACGTCATACACCGCCTTGCCCGCGTGCTGCTCGACTTCGGCCTTGGAGGCCGTGCCACCCACATGCTGCTCGGCTGCGGTGACGGCCTGGCTCAGGCTGATCTTGGCGTTGGGGATGATGCGGGCGTCGTTGCCCGCGTCATTCGAGGCAAAAGCGCTGACCCCGGCTGCGGCCGAAGCGAGTGCGAGCGCGGCGATGAGGATGGATTGGCGAATTTTCATGATGAAGCTCCCTGAAGAAGTTGAACAAACGCCGACTTGGCGTGAAAAGAACTCTAGGGAGCGAGTCTTAGCGCATCCATAGCGCTGGACTTATGCTTTCGCCATGCAAACAGCGCCTGTCTCCATGCCTTCGACCTCAGCGCCAAGACCCCGGCTCGGCTTGGCGCTGGGCGGCGGCGCCGCGCGCGGCATGGCACACCTGGGTGTGCTGCGGGCCTTGGCCGATGCCGGACTGCGCATCGATTTCATCGCCGGGTGCAGCATCGGCGCGCTGGTTGGCGCCATTGCCGCAGCGGGGCGCACCGACGGGCTGGAGGCCACGTTCAAGACCTTCGACTGGCGCAAGACCCTGTCGTTTTTCGACGTGGTGTTTCCTCGTTCGGGGCTGATCGACGGCGCCAAGGTCACCGAACTGGTGCGCGAGCATTTGCCGGCGACGCAGATCGAGGCGCTGTCGATCCCGTTTGCCGCGATTGCCACCGATCTGCACAGCGGCGCCGAGGTGGTGCTGCGCTCAGGCGATGTGATCGAGGCGGTGCGCGCCAGCATTGCGGTGCCGGGAGTGTTCACCCCGGTGCGAGTGAATGGCCGGGTGTTGGTGGACGGGGGCTTGAGCAACCCGGTGCCGGTCAGCGTGGTGCGTGCAATGGGGGCGGACCAGGTGATTGCGGTCGATCTCAATCATGGCGTGGTGGACGGTCGGCTCAAGCGACGGCTGCGGCCCAAACCCCGGCGCAGCGAAACTTCGGTGGAAGAACCGGCAGGCCGCTGGGTGGCCGACTATCGGCGGGTGATGGCCGATCTCAAGCAGCGCCTGCAAGCCCCGAGCGCCCCGGCCAAGGATCAGTTCGAGCGCTGGGCCGACCGCGAGGAGCCGCTGCCCAATGTGTTCGAGGTGCTGCTGGCTTCGGTGAATGTGATGGAAATGCACATCACCGAAAGCCGTCTGCGCATCGAGCCGCCCGACTTGCTCATTCGGCCGCCGCTGGGCGACATCCGCTTTCTCGAATTCGGCCGCGCCGAAGAATCGATCGAAATCGGCTACGACGCGGCGATGCAGGCGCTGCGCGGCTGGAACCCGTAACTGCCCTCAGCCGGTATTGCGCAGCCCCGCGGCGATGCCGTTGATGCTCAGGTGAATGCCGCGCTTGGTGCGCTCGTCGGTCTGCCCTTCGCGGAAGCGGTGGAGGAGTTCGATCTGCAGGTGGTTCAGCGGGTCGATATACGGAAAGCGGGCGCGGATCGAACGCTTGAGCGTGGGGTTGTCGGCCAGGCGCTCGGTGTTGCCGGTGATCGCGGTGAGCATATCGGTGGTGAGCTGCCATTCGCGCTGCAGCGCCTTGAGCACTTTCTGGCGCGTCTTGGGGTCGGCCACCAGTTCGGCATAACGCTGCGCCACGCGCAGATCGGTCTTGGCCAGCACCATGTCGATGTTCGACAGCAGGGTGGCGAAGAAGGGCCACTGCTTGGCCATGCGCTGCAGCAGCTTGAGGCCGTCGGGATTGGCGTCGAGGAAGGCCTGCACCCCGCTGCCGAAGCCATACCAGCCGGGCAGCGCCACGCGGCACTGGCCCCACGAAAAGCCCCAGGGAATGGCGCGCAGGTCGGCAATGGCGCGGGTGGCCTTGCGCGAGGACGGACGGCTGCCGATATTGAGCTCGGCGATCTCGGAAATGGGGGTGGCGCTATAGAAGTAATCGGTGAATTCCGGGGTTTCGTACACCAGCTTGCGGTAGGCCGCCATGGAGGCTTCGGACAGGGCGGCAGCCGCGTCGAGGAAGCGCGCCGGGGGTTTGCTCGCGGTCTTGGTTTGCGGCAGCAGCGTGGCCTGCAGCGTGGCGGCCACCAGGGTTTCGAGGTTGCGCAGCCCGATTTCGGGATTGCCGTATTTGCTGGTGATGACCTCGCCCTGTTCGGTCAGGCGGATCTGGCCATTCACCGTGCCCGGCGGCTGGGCGAGGATGGCGTCGAAGCTCGGCCCGCCGCCACGTCCCACCGTGCCGCCACGGCCGTGGAACAGCCGCAGGGTGATGCCATGCTCGGCCTTGAGCTGCTCGAACTGCTCGGCCAGCGCGACCTCGGCGCAGTACAGCTCCCAGTTGGAGGTGAAGAAGCCGCCGTCCTTGTTGCTGTCGGAATAGCCCAGCATGATCTCCTGCTCGCCGCCGGAGCGCTGCACCAGCCCCGCGATGCCGGGCAGGGCATAGAAGTCGCGCATGATGGCCGGGGCGTTGCGCAGGTCTTCGATGGTCTCGAACAGCGGCGCCACCAGCAGCTCGGCGTAGCTGTCGTGGCTGCCCAGTGTGCCGTGGAACAGCCCGGCTTCCTTTTGCAGCAACAGCAGTTCAAGCAAGTCGCTGACGGTCTCGGAGTGCGAGATGATGTACTGTCGGATGGCGCGCGGGCCGAAGTCTCGCCGGGCGCTGTAGGCGCGGTCGAACACGGCCAGCTCGCTGCGCGCCCAGTCGGAGTAGACGTGGTGCGGCAGACGCAGCGGACGCGGGTCGTTGAGGCAGCGGATGAGCAGCGCCTGCTTGGCGGCTTCGTCCAGATGACTGTAATCGGGGCACAGGCCAGCGGCGGCGAGCAGTTCGCGCAGCACGGCTTCGTGCTGATCGGAGCTTTGCCGCAGGTCGATGGTGGCCAGGCGAAAGCCGAACACCCCGGCGGCGCGGATCAGCGGGTCGAGCCGAGTCTGCGCCAGCGGCCCGGCATGATGCCGGTGCAGCGAGTCGTGGATGATGCGCAGATCGGCGATGAACTCGTCGGCATTGGCATAAGGCTCGGCGCTGCCCACTTCGGGCAGCAGGGCCTGCACCCCGGCGAGCTTGCGCAGGTTGGCGGCTAGGCGCGCGTACATGCCGATGAGCGCACGCCGGTAGGGCTCGTCGCTGCGGTGTTCCGACAGATCGGGCGACTGTTCGGCCAGGGCCATCAGTTCCGGGCTGGCGCTGGCCAGCAGCGCCGAGATCGACAGCTCGCCGCCGATGGCGTGCACTTCGGCCATGTAGAACTCGATGGCGGTGCGCGACTGCATGCGCAAGGCGTAGCTCAGGGTGTCGGCGGTGACGAAGGGGTTGCCGTCGCGGTCGCCGCCGATCCAGTGGCCCATGCGGAAAAAGGCCGGCAGATCGGTCTTGGCAAGGTCTTGCCCGCCTGCGGGAAAGAGCGCCTCGATGTCGCGCTCCAGGTTGCGATACAGGCGCGGGAATTGCGAAAAAAACGTGGCGCCATAAAACGACAGCGCGTTCTTGATTTCGTCCGACACTTTCAGCTTGACGTAGCGCAGCAGCCGCGTCTGCCAGAGCTGCACCACGCGGGCGCGCATGGCGTCCTCGATGTCGGCGCGCTTTTGCGGCAGACGGGTCGCGTCGCGTTCGACCAGCAGTCGCGCCAGCGCCCGTTCGGCGTCGAGCACGCTCTTGCGCTGCACCTCGGTGGGGTGGGCGGTGAGCACCGGGGAAATGAGCGCCTGGTCGAAAAACTGCAGGAGTTGTTGCCGATCCACGCCGGAGTCCTTGAGCGTCTCCAGGGCGGCGCGCACGCTGTCGCGCTGCGGCGGGGCGCCACGCTCGGCATCCTGCTCGGCGCGGCGCAGCACATGGTGATCTTCGGCGATATTGGCCAGAATGGAAAAGTAGCTGAAGGCGCGTATCACGCTGACCGCCTGGTCGCGGCTGAGGCTGCTGAGCAGCTTGTCGAGGGCGCGGCGGTCTTTGGCGTCGCCGTCGCGGTGAAACTTTACCGAGAGCTGGCGCACGGTTTCGACGATGTCGAACATCTCCTGCCCCTCCTGCTCACGGATCAGGTCGCCCAGCAGACGCCCGAGCAGGCGGATGTCGTCGAACAGAGGTGCGTCGGGATCGGAGGCGTTGCGTGCGGCTGAGGGGCGTGTCGACATGGCGAAGAGGGGTTGAATGGGCACGAAATTGGGGCGCAGTGATGCTATCAGCGCCCAGACAAAACGAAGCAAGATGCGCGCCCGCACCGACTCCGGAATTGCGCTGCCGCAGGCCGATCGAACCGCAATGCCCCGATCTGTGGCCTTCCGGCAGCGAATTCAGCCACGGCCCGAACCGGCTCTTTAGAATCATTCGATGACTTCCACTTTCACTCCCCCACCGTCCCTCGTCATTGCCACCCGCGAAAGCCGTCTGGCGCTTTGGCAGGCCGAGCATGTGCGCGATCTGCTCAAGGGGCTGTATCCGCAATGCGATGTGCGGATTTTCGGCATGACCACGCAGGGCGACCAGATTCTCGACAAATCGCTGGCCAAGATCGGCGGCAAGGGGCTGTTCGTCAAGGAACTCGAAGTGGCCATGGAGCAGGGCCATGCCGACCTCGCGGTGCATTCGCTCAAGGACGTGCCCATGGTGCTGCCGACCGGATTTGCGCTCACCGCGGTGATGGAGCGTGAAGACCCGCGAGACGCCTGGGTCAGCCCGCATTACGCCAATCTGGCCGATCTGCCCGCGGGCGCGGTGGTCGGCACCTCCAGTTTGCGGCGCGAATCGCAACTGCGCGCACGCTATCCGCATCTGAAAGTGCAGGCGCTGCGCGGCAACCTAGACACCCGGCTGCGCAAGCTCGACGAAGGGCAGTATGCCGGCATCCTGCTGGCGGCAGCGGGTCTCAAGCGGCTGGGCTTGGGCGAGCGCGTGCGCGCTGTCATCGAACCGGAAGACATGCTCCCGGCCGTCGGGCAGGCGGCGCTGGGCATCGAAATCCGCGCCGACCGGCCCGATCTGGCGCAGGCGCTGGCTGCGCTCAACCATCCGCCCACGGCCTTGTGCACCCATGCGGAGCGCGCGGTATCGCGGGGGCTGGGCGGTAGTTGCACCACGCCGATGGGCGCCTATGCCACATTGGAGGGCGAGGCAATGCATCTGCGCGCCGTGTTGGGGCTGCCCGATGGCAGCCAGGCGCTGCACGCGCAGCAGCGTGGGCGCGTCACCGATCTGGCGCAGGCTGAGGCGCTGGGGCAGCAGGTGGCGCGGCAGTTGCGCGAACAGGGCGCCGACGCGCTGCTGGCGCAACTCGGTTCGCATTGAGTTTTCCCGGTTGATGGCTCCAGGCAAAGCGGGGTAACGATGCTCAACACCACGCTGATCTCTACCCGGGCGTCCTCGCAGTCTGGAGGGGCGCACGAGCTTTTGGCCGCAGCTGGTGTGCAGATGCTCGACTTTCCGCTGCAACACATCGGCCCGCCGGGCGATCTGCCCCGTTTTCACGCTGCCTTGGCCGCTTTGCCACAGACCGATCTGGCCATTCCCGTCAGCCCTACGGCGGTGGCTGCGGTGTTCGCGGCGCTGCGCCAGCCCTGGCCCGCACGTTGCGCCATCGGCGTCGTCGGCGAGGGCAGCTTGCGCGCGGTGCGCCGGGCTTTGACCGCGCAGCCTGACGACGCGCCATGGCCGCGGCTCATCGCGCCGGGCGCGGCGCCCCCAGGGCCGGGCTTCGCCCAGCCCGCCCCCCGAGGGGGTCAAGAAAATTTGGGGCGGCCCGGCGTTTTCTTGAGAGCGCCCCAGGGCCGGGCTTCGCCCAGCCCGCCCCCCGAGGGGGTCAAGGAAACTTGGGGGCGGCCCTGCGTTTCCTTGAGAGGCGATGAGCCGGGCGGCGAGGGCGACTCCGAGGCCTTGTGGAACGCGCTTCAACTCGCTTTCGCCCCGGGGCCAGTGGCGTCTTTTCCGTGGGCCGGGCGCCATGCGCTGATCTTCCGGGGCGGGCCGGGCCGCGACCTGCTGCAACGCATGCTCGAAGCGGCGGGCGCCAAGGTCAAAGTCATCGAGGCCTACAGTCGGCTGGCGCCCGAATACAACGCGCAGACCGCGGCGTTGCTGCAGTCTGCGCTGGGTAGTGGCGGCTGGTGGCTGTTTTCCTCGACTGAGGCCGTGCATAACCTGCAGCGCTTGCTCGAACCCGCCGGGCTGGACGCCGCCGTGCTGCACCCGCAGCGAGCGCTGGCCATCCACCCGCGTATCGCCAGCGCCTTGAGCGAAGCAGGCTTCGGGCGGGTGGAACTGACCCGCGCGCCGCTTGAAGAGGTGCTGTCCACTTTGCATCGTCTGGCCGCAGCCCCGAGCCTGACAGACTCCTAGAATGCCCGCATGACTGAGCCCAGCACCCTTCCCGAGGCAGAGCCTTCTCCGGCGCAAGCGCCTGCGGCTGCGCAGGTTGCTGCTTCTCCTGAGCCTGCGGCCCTGCCACCATCGGCGGAACTGTCCCAACCAGCGCCTGTCGGCCTGCCGGGCGCCCGCTGGGTCTGGCCGGTTCTCGTTGCCCTCGTCGTCGCTCTGGTGGCGATGGCTTGGTGGCTGAACAACCGCCTGTATGCCACCCAGGCGGAAATTGCGCACCGCCTGCAAACCGCAACGACCGATGCCATCGAGGCCAAGACCCTGACCAAGCAGGCCAGCGATTCGGTGCGCGATCTCACGACACGGCTCGCCGTGCTCGAATCGCGCCAGCAAGACTTCGCGGCGCAGCGTCAGGCGCTGGAGACGTTGTATGCAGACTTTGCCAAGACCCGCGATCAGGCCCGCCTGTCCGAAACCGGTCAGCTCATCGCCCTGGCGCAGCAGCAGGCCCAGCTGCTCGGCAATGTGCAGCCGCTCATCGCCACCCTGCAAAGCGCCGATGCGCGACTGGCGCGCTCGCCCAATCCCAAGGCGCAAATCCTGCGCCGCGCGGTGCAGTCCGACCTGACGCGGCTGCGCAGCGCCGTCACGCCCGACATCGCCGCAGCCGCGCACAAACTCAACGATCTGGCCGCGCTGGTGGATAGTTTGCGGCTGGTTTCGGCGGCGGGACCGGCCCACGGCGCCAGCGCACCGGGCACGCCGCCTGTGGCCTCGGCGTCGGCCGCAGGCCCGCGCTGGGCGCCGTGGCTGGGCGACTGGTTCGAGCGCTTTCGCGCCTCGCTGGTGCAGTTGTTCGGCATCACCCGCGTGGGCTCGCGCGACGCTTTGCTGGCTTCGCCGCAGCAGGGCGAATTCCTGCGCGAGAACCTCAAACTGCGCATCCTCAATGCCCGTCTCGATCTGCTTTCGCGCAACGCAGTGGCGTATCGCAGCGATATGCGAGGCATCGATGAAGCGCTGAAAACCTATTTCGACAAGCGCCAGCCGCGCATGGTGCAGGCGCTGTCGCTCGCCCGTCAGGCCGCCCAGCTCGACCTCTCGGCCAATCCCGCAGCCAATCTGGAGTCGCTGGCCGTGCTCTCCACGCTGGATAGCGGAGCCCCCTGATGCGCTGGCTCATCTGGGTGCTGATTCTGGCCGCGGCCGCTGTGCTGCTGGCCCTGGGCACGACCCTCAATACCGGCAACGTCGCCGTGCTGCTGCCCCCCTGGCGGGTGGATGTGTCGCTCAACTTCGCGGTCTTGTTGCTGCTGCTGGCTTTCGTGGTGTTCTACCTGGTGCTGCGCGGTCTGTCGCTGCTGCTGGGCATGCCGCAGGCGGCGGCAGAGTTCCGGGCGCGGCGGCGGATGCGACTGGCCGCGCAGGCCTTGCACAACGGCATGTTCGATTATTTCGGCGGCCGCTTTCGCAGGGCCGAGCGCGCGGCGCAGCGCGCGGCCGAGTTCACCGATTTCGCTCCCGCCGCGCTGATGACCGCGGCGCAGTCGGCGCAGCAACTCCAGGCCTACGACCGGCGCGACGCCTACCTGGAACAACTGCCGCAACCGGCCCGCGATGCCGGTGCGCTGCTGAAGGCGCAGTGGCAGCTCGACGCCAAACAGCCGCGCGAAGCGCTGGCCCAACTGCGCTCGCTGCCCGCCGGGGTGCAGCGGCGCACCCACGCGCTACGCATCGAGCTGCAGGCCGCGCGCAAGGTGGGCGATCACGCTGCCGTGCTGCGGCTGGCGCGCACCCTGCTCAAACATGGCGCACTGCATCCCGCAGCCGCGCAGGCCATGCTGCATACCGCAGCCACCGGGCTGTTGCGACAGGCAGGCGACGACCCGCAGGCCCTGCGCACGACCTGGCACCGGCTGACCGCGCAGGAGCGCACCGACCCCACCCTCGTGATTGCGGCCGCCCGAGGCTTCGCCGCGGCCGGTGAAGTCGGCGAAGCGCGGCAACTGCTGATCGACGCGCTCAACCGCCCGCAGGCCGAGCCGGGTCTGTTCATGCCCAGCCTGCGCGCCATGCTGACGGGCATCGACGCCGGTTTTGTCGCCCAGACCGAGCAGTGGCTGGGCCGCTGGCCGCAAGAGGCGCAGGCGTATTTCACCGCGGGCGCGGCCTGTGCCGAAATGCAGCTCTGGGGCAAGGCGCAGCAGCATCTGCAAAAGGCCATCCAGTCTTGCAGTGATGACGAAAGGCGTTTGCGCGGGCAGATTCATGCCGCGCTGGCGCAACTGCTCGAAGGCATCGAGCGCGAAGACCAGGCACAGCGCCATTGGCGCGAGGCGGCGATGGATCTCTCCGCCCTCGATCTGCCGGGCAAGGCCCACGAGCGGATCTGAAGCGGCCCAAGCTGCCCGCCACTGATTTCCGCTGACACTTTCAGGAGACTTCCATGTCCTACCTCACCATCGATCAGGTGATCGGCAACACCCCGCTTGTGCAGTTGCAGCGCATCCCCGGCGCCGACAACGCGCGGCGCGGCAACCTGATCCTGGGCAAGCTCGAAGGCAACAATCCGGCCGGATCGGTGAAAGACCGGGCGGCGATTTCCATGATTCGCCACGCGCAGGAGCGCGGCGCCATCAAACCCGGCGACACGCTGATCGAGGCCACCTCGGGCAATACCGGCATCGCCCTGGCGATGGCCGCCGCCATTCTGGGTTATCGCATGGTGCTCATCATGCCCGAAGACCTCAGTATCGAGCGCGCACAGACCATGAAAGCCTTTGGCGCCGAGCTGTTGCTCACCCCCAAGAGCGGCGGCATGGAGTACGCCCGCGATCTGGCCGAGCAGATGCAGCGCGATGGCAAGGGTCTGATGCTCGATCAGTTCGCCAATGCCGACAATCCGCGGGCGCATTTCGAGACCACCGGCCCCGAGATCTGGCGCGACACAAAAGGGCGCATCACCCACTTCGTCAGCGCCATGGGCACGACCGGCACCATCACCGGGGTGTCGCACTTTCTCAAGGAGCAGAACCCGGCGGTGCAGATCATCGGCGCGCAGCCGGAGGAAGGTTCGCGCATTCCCGGCATCCGTAAATGGCCGCAGGAATACCTGCCCAAGATCTACGAACCGCAGCGGGTGAACCGGCTGGAGTACGTCAGCCAGGCCGCGGCAGAGAACATGGCGCGCAAGCTCGCCCGCGAGGAGGGGCTGTTCTGCGGCATCAGCGCAGCCGGCGCCTGTGAAGTGGCTCTGCGCATTGCCCGCGAAGTGGAAAACGCCACCATCGTGTTCATCGTCTGTGATCGCGGAGACCGCTATTTAAGCACTGGGGTGTTTCCGGCTTGACGATTAGAGACAGACCCTAGTTTTGCGCTGCGGTGGCGCTGGCCGACGGCGCCGGAGTCTGTGCGATGCCCTGATCGGGCACGCTGTAGGCCCCGGGAGCGAAGACATGGCTGTAGCCCATGTAAAAGCCGACGGACAAGCAGACAATGAGCAGAATTCCAAGTCCGGTCAGATAGATTTTGGTTCCCATGATGCGTCAGAAAGAAGAGAGGTCTGGCGGGTCCATGCGGACATTCGCACAGACTGATTTTGTTTTGAACATTAGCCAGCCAATCGCCGCAGGCAAGCCGGGTTCACCAAACGTCACAAGCCATACGTCCTGACAGGGCGGCGTACCTTTCGTAAGCCTCTCACGCCCTCTTATGCCATCTTCTCTCACACCCCCTTCGCAGAACGCTTCGCTCCATCAGGGCATCACCCTGGCGCTCGTCGCCGCCCTGTTGTTTGGCGCGAGCGCGCCGCTGGCCAAGTTGCTGCTGGCCGACACCAGCCCGTGGTTGCTGGCGGCCTTGTTGTATCTGGGCTCGGGGATCGGCCTGGCCGCCTGGCGGGCGCTGCGTGCCGTGCGCAGCGGCGAAGCGGCTACATCTCATTTGCAAGCCGGTGAGTGGCCCTGGCTGGCCGCCGCGATATGCAGCGGCGGTGTGGCGGCACCGGTGCTGCTGATGTTCGGCCTCTCGCGCATGCCGGCCGCGGGGGCTTCGCTGCTGCTCAATCTGGAGAGCGTGTTGACGGCCTTGTTGGCCTGGTTTGTGTTCCGCGAAAACTTCGATCGCCGCATCGCCTTGGGCATGGGGGCCATTGTTCTGGGCAGTGTGGTGCTGAACTGGCCCGGCCAGGGAGTGAGGCTGGACTGGAGCAGTCTGTGGCCGGGGCTGGCGGTGATCGGCGCCTGCCTGGGCTGGGCGCTCGACAACAACTTCACGCGCAAAGTCGCCTTGGCCGATGCCAGTTTTGTCGCCATGAGCAAGGGGCTCATCGCCGGGGCGGCCAACCTGCTGCTGGCGATGCTGGTCGGCGCGCAATGGCCGACTTGGCCCATCGTGCTGGCGGCAGGCGCGCTCGGCTTTGCCAGCTACGGCGTCAGCCTGGTGCTGTTCGTGCTGGCGCTGCGGCATCTGGGTACGGCGCGCACAAGCGCGTATTTCGCCGTGGCGCCGTTTTTCGGCGCCGCGCTGGCTGTGCTTTTGCTCGGCGAAACCCTCACCCTGGGGCTGGTGCTGGCGGGTGGACTGATGGCGCTGGGCGTCTGGCTGCACGTCAGCGAACGCCATGCGCATGCGCACGACCACGAGGCGATGCACCATAGTCACCGCCATGTCCACGGCGGCCCGAAAGACGACGGCCATCACGATCATGTGCATGAGCCGCCGGTGCCGGTGGGCACGCAGCACATCCACCCGCACGACCATGCGCCGCTGCGGCATACGCACGCGCACTTTCCCGACGCGCACCATCGACATCGTCACGGGTGATGCGCCTGCGGCGCGATTGCTTCGTGCTTTGATAAATCGCTAAACTCAGCCACTTTTGCTGCGCAGCGAGGTCGCTCGGCAAAGCGCACGGCAAAGCGCGCGTCAGGTCATCCCGGGCCTGCGCAATGCAACTGTCCGGGATGTCTTGGCTGGGCGTACATCATGGCGTTTGCGGAGCAAGGCGGCCTGCCTTCCCTGGAGATTCTGTTTGAGCACATGGCCGATGCGGTGTATCTGCTCGACCCGGTGACGTCCAACATCCTCTGGTGCAACCGCGCGGCCTATGCCGATCTCGGGCTGCAAGCCAGCGAAGTGCTGCATCACTCGGTGCTCAGCCTGCAGAAGGACGTGCAGGGATTGCCGCAGTGGGCCGACATCGCCCAAGTCATCCGCACGGCCGACTGCTACACCTTTGTGGGTCGCCATTGTCACCAGGACGGTGGCGAAATTCCGGTCGAGGTCAACACCACGCACTTTAACCATCAGGGGCGCGACTACTTTCTGTCCGTCGCCCGCAATATCAGCAAGCGGCTGAGCCTGGATGAGGCAAGCAGCACGCGCGACGAGCGGCTGAGTTTTGCTCTCGAACAGGCCATGGACGGGCTGTGGGACTGGAACCTGCTCACCGACGCGGTCTATTTCAGCCCGCAGCTCAAGCGCATGCTGGGATACGGCCCGGATGAAATGACGCCGCATGTCGAGATCTGGAAACACAACGTCCATCCCGACGACCGCGATCAGGTCATGTCCTTGATCGATCAGCATTTGCGCGGACGGCTGATGCGCTTCGAGGCGGAATACCGTTTGCGCAACCGCAACGGTCATGACATCTGGGTGCACGATCGCGGGCAGGTCTGCGAGCGCGACGCCCAGGGCCGTCCGACCCGTATGGTCGGCATGGTGCAGAACATCACCGACCGCAAGCTGCTGGAGCTACGGCTGGAAAAAATGGCCAGCATCGACGATCTCACCCAGATTCCCAATCGCCGCGCGGGCATGGCAGCGCTGGCCCAGCAGATCGCCTTGAGCGAGCGCAGCGGCGGAGCGCTGAGCGTCGGCGTGCTCGATATCGACGCCTTCAAATCGGTCAACGACCGCTTCGGCCATGCCGTGGGAGATGAAGTGCTCCATCAGGTGGCCATGCTGCTGCGCCAGACCTTGCGCCCAGGCGATTTGGTGTATCGCTCCGGTGGCGAAGAGTTCGTGCTGGTCTTGCCCGCAGCCGGGCGCGAGACCGCTGACGCGATCGCCGCCGATATTCACGCGGCCTTCGAGGCCAAAGACTGGGAAGGGGATCTCGGCGTACCCGACGTGACCGTCAGCATCGGGCTGGCGAGCTATCCGCAGGATCAGCCGCTGTTGCACAAGCTGCTTCACCAAGCCGATCTGGCGCTGTATCGGGCCAAGGAAAGCGGTCGCAATCGCACCTGCCGCGCCGGCGATCTGCTCGCCGCCCCAGCGCCGTCGGCCTCAATGATCGACTGATCCCTTCGCGGACGGCGATCACTCGCCCAGCAACAGCTTGAGAGCCAGTGCGGCCATCGTCAAGCCGATCAGCACGTCGAGCACCTTCCAGGTGAAAGGGCGCGCAAACACCGGCCGCAACAGTCGCGCGCCATAGCCCAGGGCGAAAAAAAAGCACGAACGAGGCCGAGGCCGCACCCGCGCCGAACGCCGCCGTACGCCCCGGAAACTGGGTGGACACCGAGCCGAGCAAGACCACGGTGTCGAGATAGACATGCGGGTTCAGAAAAGTGAACGCCAGCAGGGTGGCCAGCGTCTTGCCGAGCGGGCTGGCGCTGCCACCGGCCGGCGCCAGCACCGCCGCCGAGCGCAGGGCCGCCCGGAAACTGCGCGCCCCATACCAGAGCAGGAACGCGGCTCCCGCGTAACGGCTGAGCGTGGTCAGCCAGGGCGCCCGCGCCACCAGCACATGAAACCCGGACACGCCGATGCCGATGAGCAGCGCATCGGACAGCGCGCACACCATCACTACCCAGAAAATGTGTTCCCCCTTCAGCCCCTGTTTGAGGACGAAGGCGTTCTGCGCGCCGATGGCGACGATGAGCGACAGACCGAGGGCGAAACCGGAGAGGTAGGCGTGCATAGAAAAATCAGGGGGAGGGCGCAGGATGAAGGCGCGCATTTTGCTTGCAAGCGGCGAAGGAGACTCGTAATAGGCTGCGCTGTTCTTCGGCCTGTCGCAGCATTCTCTGAAGGAAACGCCGAGCCGCCTCTGCGGGCTCTGCGTAGACTCAGATTCGGCTTTCAATCCCCCGCGGGCAGGCATTCCGGAGAAATTGATCAGCACAATTCATTGGATAGGCGGGGGATAGACGGAGAAAAGGCGGGGTCGGCAAATCGCCGATGGCCCGTTTGCTGGCCCAGTATGACATCGACCACGAACTGCCTTTTGACGTGTTCGTCCCCGCCACGCGCTGGCCGGATTTGGCCGTCGCTGCGGTCGGGGCCGCGCGCGCAATCAGCGGGGGGCGTAGGTGATGCGTCTTGCGCGGGCGGAATTGCGCCTCGCTGCCGCACCAGCCCGCAGCCCCCGAGCTACGGCGCTGGCCGACACCTCCGATCTGCGCTGCTGATGTTGGCGCGTCTCGTGGTTCAAGTTTGCGGGGTGTCGAGCAGAAACACCGGCTCCATGTCTGCGGGCATCTGCGCCAGTTCAGCATCGGTAAGCCGGGCATAGACCTCCAGCAGATAGCCGCTGGGGTCGCACAGCCACAGTTCGTGCAGCGGCGTGCCGCGCCAGGTGGTGCGCGGGGGCTTGACGACCTCAGCCCCCGCAGCCACGGCGGCGTGGTGGGCGGCGATGACTTCGGCCTTGCCCGCCACACCCAGTCCGAGGTGGTAGAGGCTGTAGGTGTCGAGCGTCTCGCCGCG
>JABEBX010016252.1_pt1 | contig 17799 bp, 17 predicted proteins | sample 7245971 | NCBI WGS metagenome assembly JABEBX01 (sample SAMN14506365, study PRJNA622280) | hot springs metagenome | biome: hot spring [ENVO:00000051]|acidic hot spring [ENVO:00002120]; feature: spring [ENVO:00000027]|sediment [ENVO:00002007]; material: sediment environment [ENVO:01001048]... | reverse complement strand
CGTGGGTTTTCGGGGGTTACTCCAGCCCATTGCCGATGCCTTGAAGCTGCTCTTCAAGGAAGTCGTGGTTCCCAGCAATGCCAATCGCTTTCTTTTTCTGAGTGCGCCCGTATTGGCCTTCGTTCCAGCCATGCTGGTCTGGGCTGCGGTTCCTTTTGGTCCAGACCTTGCCATCAGCAATATGAATGCGGGGCTTCTCTATGTCCTGGCCATTGCCGGACTTGGGGTCTATGGGATCATCGTGGCCGGCTGGGCTTCCAATTCCAAGTATGCCTTTTTGGGTGCCATGCGCGCCGCTGCCCAGCTGGTGGCCTACGAAATTGCCATGGGCTTTGCCCTGGTTGGGGTCTTGATGCTGGCCCAGACGCTGAATTTGACGAAAATTGTGGAAGCCCAGGCTGGTGGCGGTTTTTGGTCTTGGTATTGGTTGCCCTTGTTCCCATTCTTTTTGGTCTATTTTATTTCGGGGGTAGCGGAAACCAATCGGGCACCTTTCGATGTGGCCGAGGGAGAGTCGGAAATCGTTGCTGGTTTCCATGTGGAATATTCTGGGATGGGTTTTGCTCTCTTTTTCTTGGCAGAATATGCCAACATGATTTTCGTATCCTTGCTGACCACGGTACTCTTTCTGGGTGGTTGGTATCCTCCCATTGCGGTAGTCCCCTTTACCTGGGTGCCAGGGCTGGTGTGGTTACTCCTGAAAACCGCATTTCTGCTATATGTTTTTTTGTGGATTCGGGCAACCTTCCCCCGCTATCGCTATGATCAGATCATGCGGCTGGGTTGGAAGGTTTTCATCCCGGTCACCATTGCCTGGATTGTAGTGGTGGGTGTTGCCCTCGAAACGCCCTTGCGGGCTCTGTTGCGCTGAGGAGTTTACCATGGCCAATCCGGTATCGCGCTGGTTCAAAACGTTTTTTCTCTTGGAGCTGCTCCGCGGGATGCAGCTAACCGGACGGTATTTCTTTGCCCGGAAGTTTACGGTGCAGTACCCTGAGGAGACGACCCCACAGTCACCCCGTTTCCGTGGTCTCCACGCCTTGCGACGCTATGAAAACGGCGAAGAGCGTTGCATAGCCTGCAAACTCTGCGAGGCGGTGTGTCCGGCCTTGGCCATTACCATCGAAAGCGAAGAGCGTGCCGATGGCACCAGGCGCACCAGCCGGTATGACATCGATTTGAGCAAATGTATCTTTTGCGGACTTTGTGAGGAGTCTTGTCCCGTCGATTCCATTGTGGAAAGTCGCGTCTTTGCCTACCATGCGGAAACTCGCAGCGAATTACTCTATGACAAGCGGAAACTGCTCGATCAAGGGGATCAACTGGAAACGGAGCTAGGCCAGGACCGCCAGGCTGATCGCCTCTACCGCTAGCAGGGAAGAAACAAGGAATACTATGGAGCTCACCACCACCATTCTTTTTTATGTTTTTGCCGTGATTCTCTTGGGATCGGCATTGCTGGTCATCACCTCCCGCAACCCTGTCTATTCTGCTCTCTATTTAGTACTGGCTTTTTTCAGTGCGGCGGCCTTGTTTCTGCTGCTGGGGGCAGAATTTTTGGCCTGGATCTTGGTGCTGGTGTATGTGGGCGCAGTCATGGTCTTGTTTCTTTTTGTGGTAATGATGCTGGACATCAACCTGGCCCGCCTGAAAGAGGGTTTTTTACACTACCTCCCTTTGGGATTGGCAGTGGCGCTCGTAGGTGTTCTGGAAATGGTAGCAATTCTGTGGACCAATCCTCTGGGCAAGGTCCCCGCACCCAGCCCGTTACCGGCCCAGGTGGACAATACCCGTGCCTTGGGGCAGCTGCTCTATACCCATTATCTCTATCCCTTCGAAATCGCTGCAGTGATTCTATTGGTGGCCATTATTGCGGCCATTGCGCTGACCCTGCGGCGTCGGCCCGATACCAAAACGCAGAATATTGCCAAACAACTGGATGTGCGTCCCAAGGAGCGGGTGCGGATGGTGGATTTGCGAGGGCCGCGCCCATGATTCCACCGACGCTGGGTCAGTGGCTCATTCTGGCTGCTTTACTCTTTTCCATTGGGGTGGTGGGAATCTTCCTGAACCGCAAGAATGTCATTATTCTGTTGATGGCCATTGAGATTCTCTTATTGGCGGTCAATATCAACTTTGTGGCTTTTTCTCGGTATCTGGGCAATCTGGATGGGCAGATTTTCGTGTTTTTCGTGTTGACGGTGGCAGCGGCAGAAGCGGCCATTGGTTTGGCGATCCTCGTGGTTTTTTTCCGCAATCGCCGCAGTATCAATGTGGAAGATATTGACGAGTTGCGGGGCTAGTATGTGGATTTTTGACTGGCTGAATGCTTTGCCACCTCTTTGGATATATTTGTTGATTCCCTTGGCCCCCTTGGCGGGTTCGCTAGTGGCGGGTCTGGGAGGTTGGTTTTTGGGCCATCGAGCCCATTGGGCACCGATTTTGGGCGTTGCCTTTGCTTTCTATCTTGCCCTTTTCGTTTTGCTCCAGGTTCTCCATGGCCAGACCTTTTATGGCAATGTCTATACTTGGGGAGTCTTTGGCAGCCTATCGGTACCCATTGGCTTTGATATCGATAGCCTTACCGCCATCATGATGGTGGTTGTCACCTTCGTTTCGCTGTGCGTGCATATCTACACCATCGGCTACATGCATGACGATCCGGGATATGCCCGTTTCTTCAGCTACATCTCCCTTTTTACCTTCAGCATGCTGATGCTGGTGATGAGCAATAATTTCCTGCAACTCTTTTTTGGCTGGGAGGCGGTGGGACTCGTTTCGTACTTGCTCATTGGTTTTTGGTTTACCCGGGAAAGCGCCAATCAGGGCGCGTTGAAGGCTTTTCTGGTAAACCGCGTGGGAGATTTTGGTTTTCTGCTGGGGATTGCTGCCATCTATCATTATACTGGCAGTCTGGATTACCGAACGGTCTTTGCCGAGGTGCCGAGTCTGGTGGGGCAGACGGTAAGCATTCTGCCAGGACATCCCTGGTCGGTGTTGACCTGGATTGCCCTGTTGCTCTTCATTGGTGCCATGGGCAAATCGGCCCAGGTTCCCCTGCATGTTTGGTTACCCGAATCCATGGAGGGCCCGACCCCGATCTCTGCACTGATCCATGCGGCAACCATGGTGACCGCAGGAATCTTTCTGGTGGCACGGATGTCCCCCATCTATGAGGAATCAGCGACTGCGCTGTCCGTTATCCTGATCATTGGCGCCATCACGGCGCTCTTCATGGGACTGGTGGGCCTCGTCCAAAATGACATCAAACGGATCATCGCCTACTCCACTCTATCTCAGTTGGGCTACATGACGGCAGCCTTGGGAGCTTCGGCTTTTTCTGCAGCCATTTTTCATCTGGTGACCCATGCCTTTTTCAAGGCGCTCCTTTTTTTGGCGGCGGGTTCGGTGATCCATGCCATGGCCAACGAACAGGATATTCGCAAAATGGGTGGCCTGGCACGTTCCATGCCCATTACCTACGTCACTTTTCTGATTGGTTCCCTGGCCTTGGCGGGCATCCCCCCCTTTGCGGGATTTTTCAGCAAGGATCTGATCATTGAGGCCGTTGGCCAATCCCAACTGGCCGACGCAGGGCTTGCCCATGTCTTTTTGGTTCTGGGGGCGCTGGTCACGGCCTTATATACCTTTCGCATGTTTTTTTTGGTATTCCACGGTCAACCGCGGATGGACGAACATACCCGGGCCCATCTCCATGAGTCGCCGTGGGTCATTACCCTGCCCCTGATGGCGTTGGCCATCCTCTCTGTGCTTACGGGTTGGTTGTTGATGAAGCCAGTGGGGTTGGGAGGGTTTTTGGATTCTTCTCTGCGCATTCAGCCCACCTTCGATACGGTGGGCCAAATTGCAGCCCATTGGCACGGGACCGCGGCTTTCCTTTGGGAAGGTGTACAGGCTTGGCCTTTCTGGCTGGCGGTGCTGGGAATCGTTCTGGCCGCACTTTTTTACGTTGTTGGCGAAGGGCTGCCGGCACGTCTCCAGACCATTCTCCAACCAGCCATTTGGGTGCTCCGCCAAAAATACGGATTTGATGTCTTCAATCAAATTGTTCTGGTTCGCGGGGCCTTGCTGCTCGGCCGCCGGTTCTGGCACTGGGGTGACCAGGCGCTCATCGATGGGGCGATGGTCAATGGCTCGGCGCGGCTGGTGGCACGGGCTGCTGCATCTTGGCGTCGACTCCAGACAGGCTATATCTATCACTATGCCTTTGTGATGATCATCGGTTTTGTCCTCTTCCTGACCTACTTTACGCTAGGGAGGGGGTAAAAATGGATCTGCACATGGGTCTGTTGAGCGCTGCTATCTGGTTGCCCATTGTGGGTGGGTTTGTGGTGCTGGCCGTAGGTGATCGTGCGGGCAGCCGGCCGGCACGCTGGTTGGCACTGTTTTTTTCCCTGCTGGCCCTAGTGGTCACCATCCCGCTCTTTACGGGTTTCGACACCCATACTGCGGCCATGCAGTTTGTGGAAAGGGTTTCTTGGATTCCTTCCTTGCATATCCAGTATTATCTGGGCATTGATGGAATCTCCTTGTGGTTCATCCTGCTCACCAGTTTTCTTACCCTGCTGGTGGTGATTTCTTCCTGGCGTAACGTACAGGTGCGGCAAGCCCAGTATCTGGCTGCTTTTTTGGTTATGGATGGTCTCATGATTGGGGTCTTCTGCGCCCTGGATGCCATCCTCTTTTATGTCTTTTGGGAGGCCATGCTCATTCCCATGTTCCTGATCATCGGAATTTGGGGTGGGCCACGCCGGGTCTACGCGACCATCAAGTTTTTTCTGTATACCTTTTTGGGGTCGGTGTTGATGCTGGTGGCTTTTCTCTATCTGTATTTTCACAGTGGGGACAGCTTTGATCTGCTAACCTTCATGAAAACACCCTTGAGCGCGGCTGCCCAGATCTGGATTTTCCTGGCCTTTCTCATTGCCTTCGCCGTAAAAATTCCCATGTGGCCGGTGCATACCTGGTTGCCCGATGCCCACGTCGAAGCACCCACGGGTGGTTCGGTGATTCTGGCCGCGGTCATGCTCAAGATGGGTGCCTATGGTTTCTTGCGGCTGAGTCTGCCCATTACTCCAGACGCCAGCCACCAGCTTGCTTGGCTGATGATTGCATTATCCCTCATCGCTATTGTCTATATTGCGCTCATTGCCATCGTTCAGCAGGACATGAAAAAGCTCATTGCCTATTCCTCCATTGCCCATATGGGCTTTGTTACCCTGGGATTCTTTGTCTTTACCCAGACGGCAATGGAAGGGGCCATCATGCAAATGCTTTCCCATGGCTTTGTGAGTGCCGCGATGTTTCTCTGTGTGGGGGTCCTCTACGACCGGATGCACACCCGGGATATCCATGCCTATGGTGGCGTTGCCAATGTCATGCCCATCTTTGCTTCCCTCATGATGCTCTTTGCTATGGGCAATGTGGGCCTCCCTGGAACGTCCGGCTTTGTTGGCGAGTTTATGGTGGTTCTGGGCACCTACGGGCCCCATCCTTGGGCAGCCATCATTGCGGCAACAGGGCTCATTACCGGAGCCGCCTATACCCTTTGGCTCTTTAAGCGGGTCATCTTTGGGGGGGTAACTCGTGCGGAAGTGGCTGCCTTGTCTGATCTCGATGGTCGCGAAGTTCTGGTTCTGGGCAGCCTGGGTGTCTTGGTCTTGTTGATGGGACTTTGGCCAGCGCCCTTTTTAGAGGTTGTGCATAGCTCCGTTCAACACTTACTGAACCAAGTAGCGGTCAGTAAGATCCCCAGCTGAGGAAGTATCATGTCCCTTGCCATGCTCCATTGGTCCTTTGCCATACCAGAAATATGGGTCCTGGCTATGGCCGCAGTGCTACTGCTTGTCGATGTCTTTTGGGGAAAGCGCCATCCGGATCTATCTTTTGCTTTGGCCCTGTTCAGCGTTGCTGGGGCGATGCTGCTCACCTGGGGTGAAATGGGAAGAACGGGAACTACCTTTTTCGGGCAGTTGCAAATGGATCCGTTCACTAATGTGGCCGGCTTTTTTGTGGAATTATTGACCTTCCTAACCCTGCTGTATAGCAGAAGATACCTACAGCGGCGGGGATTATATCGGGGGGAGGTCTTTGTGCTCTTGCTTTTTGCTCTGCTGGGGGCATTGATCCTGATTTCCGGTGCCAATCTGCTGGTCTTATATCTGGGTCTGGAGTTGCTTGCCCTGAGCCAGTATGCCCTGATTGCCTTCCAGCGTCAGAACTTGCGAGCCACCGAGGCAGCTCTGAAATACTTTATTTTGGGGGCGTTGGCTTCGGCGTTGTTACTGTACGGCATCTCCTTGCTCTATGGTCTGACGGGGAGCTTGGATCTTCCCCGGGTGGCTGAAGGCCTGATCAATAGCGGCCATGCCAACTATCTGCTGATGCTGGCAGTGGTTTTCCTGGTGGCGGGAATTGCGTTCAAACTGGGAGCGGCGCCTTTTCATATGTGGCTTCCCGATACCTATCAGGGGGCCCCGACCGTAGTAACCATCTTTTTGTCTTCGGTGCCGAAGATTGCGGTCTTTGGCCTCTTTCTGCGGATCCTGGTGGAAGGTGGCTATGGTTCTCTGGAGATCTGGCGACAAATTTTTGTGGCGTTGGTGGTCGTCTCCTTGCTCATCGGGAACGTCGTTGCCATTGCCCAGAGTAATCTCAAGAGGATGCTTGCCTATTCCACCGTCGGCAATATGGGTTTTCTGGCTTTGGGTATTGTGGCTGGTGGGCAAAATGGGCTTGCCAGTGCCTTTTTTTATGCGGTGGTATACGCCTTGATGGCGACGGCCGCCTTTGGGCTGATCGTTTATCTGAGCCGAGAGGGTTTTGAGGCGGAGGAGATCACGGATCTTCGCGGTTTGGTGCGAACTCGACCCTGGTCGGCATTTCTGCTGCTTCTCATCATGTTTTCCCTGGCAGGTGTACCTCCCACCATTGGATTTTATGCCAAACTTGCCGTTTTTCAGGCACTCATCGAAGCCCATTTCCTATGGCTCGCGGTCTTTGGAGTCATTATGGCGGTGGTGGGCGCTTTTTACTACCTACGGGTGCTCAAGGTTGCATTGTTTGATCCACCAGCAGAAGATCTTCGCTATGGGGCCGATGATCCCCTGGCCGCTTCAACCCTATCTGTGAATAGTTTGGCGTTGTTACTGCTGGGGATTTTTCCAGGGCCCATGATGGCTTTTTGCTTCCACGCTTTGCAGGGGGTTCTGTGATGAATCTGACACAGTGGGCAACACTGTATATCGTGATGGCGTTTCTGGCGGCAAACATTCCTTGGTTTAGCCATCGTCGATATCTGATTGGGCCGAGTGCTCCGGCGAAGACCCTGCCGTGGTATTTGGGAGAATGGTTGGCAGCCTATGTCATCATGGGTCTGGTTGGCATGGTGCTGGAAAGAATATTGCTGGGTAGCAACCATGGTCAGGGTTGGGAGTTTTATGTCATCGCGCTGTGCATGTTTGCGGTTTTTGCCATCCCGGGTTTCCTTTGGCGCTTCAATATCGTGCCGATTCTGCATAGATCTTGACGATCAGCCCACTGCACTGTTACTTTGAGGATTATTAGGCGCGTAGCTCAGGGGGAGAGCGCTACCTTGACACGGTAGAGGTCGGCGGTTCGAAACCGCCCGTGCCTACCATACCCGCACCAGAAGGGCTTGGCTCACTGGTGCTTTTTCTTTGGAGGACCCATGCCCGAGATTCGCTTACCTGATGGCTCCGTGCGCTCTTTTGCGCAGTCCCTGACGGGTCTCGAGCTTGCACAAGAGATTGGCCCAGGGCTCGCCAAGGCTGCCTTGGGCCTGCGGGTCAATGGGGAGCTTCGGGATCTCTCCGCGGTCCTGGATCAGGACGCAGCGGTAGCCATCATCACCAACCGGGATCCCGAGGGGTTGGAAATCATTCGGCATTCCACAGCCCATCTCATGGCCCAAGCGGTGAAAGAGCTTTTTCCTGATGTCCAAGTAACCATTGGTCCGGTGATCGAAAACGGCTTTTATTACGACTTTGCGTCCAGCAAACCCTTCACCCCGGAAGATCTGGAGCGGATTAGCGCGAAGATGCGGGAACTCATCGCGGCAGATTTGCCAGTGCGTAGAGAGGTCTGGTCTCGGGAGGAAGCCATTGCCCGGTTTGCCTCCATGGGCGAGGAATATAAGGTCCAGATCATCGCAGATATTCCCGCGGAGCAGCCAATTACGGTGTATCACCAGGGAGATTTCGTTGATTTGTGCCGGGGGCCTCATGTTCCCCGCACCGGAGTTCTGGGAGCTTTTGCCCTGCGTAGTGTTGCTGGTGCCTACTGGCGCGGCGATTCCCGCAATGCCATGCTACAACGGATCTATGGAACTGCTTGGGCACAGCAGAAGGATCTGGACGCGTATTTGCAACAGTTGGCCGAGGCGGAACGACGGGACCATCGGCGAATTGGTAGCGAGTTGGAGCTGTTCTCCATCCAGGATGAGGCTGGGGGAGGGCTTGTTTTCTGGCATCCGCAAGGAGCCAAGATCCGCAGGGTAATCGAGGATCTTTGGCGCGATGCCCATGTGTCTGGAGGATATGATTTACTCTTTACCCCCCATATTGCCCACGAACAGCTTTGGTACACCTCAGGCCATAAGGATTTCTACGCCGAATCCATGTTCGAGGCCATGGAGGATGAAGGGCAACCTTACCAGCTCAAACCCATGAATTGTCCGTTCCATATTTTGGTCTATCGCAGCAAGCTTCGCTCCTATCGGGATCTTCCCATCCGTTGGGCGGAATTGGGGACCGTCTATCGCCACGAAATGTCTGGGGCACTCCATGGACTGATGCGGGTGCGGGGGTTTACCCAGGATGATGCCCACATTTTCTGCCGACCAGATCAAATCGAAGCCGAAATTGCTGGTGTTTTGGCATTGACCCAGAAGATTTTGGGGACCTTTGGCTTTGACCGCTACGAAATCAATCTGTCGACCCGGCCGGTGCAGTATGTGGGGAGTGAAGAGGTCTGGCGACATGCTACCTCAGCGCTGTCTGCCGCATTGGAGCGGGCGGGTCTTGCCTACCAGATCGATGAGGGGGGCGGTGCCTTCTATGGTCCCAAGATCGATCTGAAGATCGAGGATGCCATTGGTCGGAAATGGCAGTGCAGTACCATTCAGTTGGATTTCAATTTGCCGGAACGCTTCGGCATGGAATATGTGGCAGAGGATGGTAGCCGACAGCGGCCAATCATGATCCATCGGGCCATTCTTGGTTCCATAGAGCGATTCTTTGGGGTGCTGATTGAGCATTACGAAGGAAAATTTCCATTTTGGCTCTCACCTACGCAGGTGGTGGTCGCGCCCATCAGCGAACAGCAGGCAGAGTATGCGGCCCAAGTTGCCGCACGATTGGAATTGCTGGGCATTCGTGTGGAAGCAGACTTGAGAAGCGAGAAGATCGGCTATAAAATACGCGCCCACACTTTGCGCCGGGTGCCCTTTGTGGCTATCGTTGGCGATCGGGAGAAGGGTGAGGGAACGGTGAGCTTGCGGGATCGGGACGGGCGAGAACTCGGATCATTTGCGCAGGATCTTTTGGGGTCGGCACTGCAGGAACTGAATCGGAACCGGCAACCGGCTTTGCAACTGGCCTTGGAGGGAGGATAGGGCTATCGCGACAGAAAAAGAAGTCCGCATCAATCGGGAAATCATCGCAGCAAAGGTGCGATTGATTGGGGAAGAAGGTGACCAGCTGGGTATTGTCTCTCTGCATGAAGCCCAAGCTGCAGCAGAATTGGCAGATTTAGATTTGGTTGAGATTGCCCCGCAAGCCGTGCCCCCGGTATGTCGGATTATGGATTACGGAAAATTCCGTTTTCAGGAAAATAAGCGACAGCACGAAGCGCGCAAGCGCCAAAAGCAGAGTCAGGTCAAGGAGATCAAGTTTCGGCCGCGCACCGATGATGCCGATTACATGATCAAGTTACGGAATATTATTCGCTTCCTCGAGGATGGCGATCGTGCCAAAATCACCCTCCGTTTTCGGGGAAGGGAGATGAGCCATCCGGAGTTGGGCATGGAGTTGCTCAATCGGGTGGAGAGAGATTTGCTGGAACATGGGGTGGTCGAACAACGGCCACGGATGGAAGGGCGGCAGATGGTCATGGTCATCGCCCCGAAAAAGAAATAGGAGAGCTTTGATGCCAAAATTAAAGACGAATCGAGGGGCCGCCAAACGTTTTAAGCGGACCGGATCAGGGAAGTTCAAGCACCGGCAGGCATTCTTGAACCATATCCTTACCAAGAAGAATACGAAACGCAAGCGGCATTTGCGTCATACCCTCGTTACCTCAGGGAGTGATCAATCTGCCCTGCGGCGTATGTTGCCCTACGCCTAAATCGGAAGGAGATCTACCATGCCAAGAGTGAAGCGCGGAGTTACCGCCCATGCCCGTCACAAGAAGGTTCTAGCCCGTGCCAAGGGTTTCCGTGGCCAACGCAAGAGTAACTTCCGCATCGCCAATCAGGCAGTGATGAAGGCACTGGTCTATGCCTACCGGGATCGGCGAACCAAGAAGCGGGATTTTCGGAGTCTGTGGATCGTTCGCATCAATGCGGCTGCCCGCTCTCAGGGTATGACCTACAGCCGTTTTATGAATGGCCTCCAGCAGGCAGGGGTCAGTTTGGATCGGAAGGTTTTGGCTGACTTGGCAGTTCGGGACAAGATTGCCTTTACTCGCCTGGTAGAGGTTGCCAAGGGTCAGCAGCGTCCCGCGTAAGTCGAGAAAGGAGGCAGTGGTGGAGAATACAGTGCCCCTGGCCTCCGTTGCGGAAATTGCGGAAGCCATTGGCCGTTGCCAAAGCGTTGCGGAACTGGAGAGCCTACGAGTTCACTGGTTGGGAAAAAAGGGGATTCTGACCCAAGCCCTCCAGGGCTTGGGTAAGTTGGGTCCCGAAGAACGAAAGCGCCACGGCGCGGAGTTGAACAGCTGGAAAGCCCAGTTCTTGGAGTTACTAGATCAGCGGCGACGCCTGATCGAGATGGCTCTGCTTGAGCAGAAGTTGACCCATGAGGCCCTCGATATTAGCCTGCCAGGCCGTAATCGAGGGAGAGGATCTCTGCACCCTATACGGCAAACTTTGGATTGGATAGAGGGGTATTTCTCTGGACTGGGTTTTGATGTTGCCGATGGCCCTGAACTAGAGGATGACTTTCATAACTTTACGGCGTTGAATATTCCCGAGGAGCATCCGGCTCGGGCCATGCACGACACCTTTTATCTGGAAGATGGGCGTGTATTGCGCACCCACACTTCTCCTGTGCAGATTCGCTATCTGGAATCCCATCAGCCACCACTGCGAATGATTGCAACTGGTCGAGTCTACCGCAAGGATTCTGATCTGACCCATACCCCGATGTTCCACCAGGTCGAAGGTCTCTTCCTGGATGAAAACGCCAGTTTTGCCGATCTTCGCGGACTCCTGGCGGATTTTCTCCAGAATTTTTTTGATCGTTCCGACTTGCAAGTGCGCTTTCGTCCTTCCTACTTTCCTTTTACCGAGCCTTCCGCCGAAGTGGATGTGGCTTGTGTCCTGTGCAACGGCACGGGCTGTCGGGTCTGCAAGGCCACCGGATGGTTAGAGGTACTGGGTTGCGGTATGGTGCATCCGGCGGTCTTGACCATGGCTGGTGTTGATCAGGAGAAATTTTCCGGATTTGCCTTTGGTATGGGTATTGAGCGACTTACCATGTTGCGTCTGGGGATCCCGGATCTTCGTCTTTTCTTTGAAAGTGACCTGCGCTTTTTGCGCCAGTTTTCCTGAGTATTCCCATGCGTGTCCCCCTGGAATGGCTTCGAGAATATTTGCATAGCACGTTGACGCCGACCGCCTTGGGCGATCTCCTCAGTATGGGGGGGCTTGAGCTGGAAGCGTTAGAGCCTGCAGGACCAGAACTCCCTGGGGTGGTGGTAGGTACCGTTGTACAGGTGCAACAGCACCCCCATGCCGATGGGCTACGGGTAACGCAAGTGGAGATTGGGGGAGGGCAGCTGCAAATCGTTTGTGGCGCGCCCAATGTATACGAGGGGCAGCGGGTGGCGGTAGCCCTACCTGGGGCCCAGCTGCCGACAAAACAGATTACCACGGTGGAGTTGCGTGGGGTTCGTTCGGAGGGGATGCTTTGCTCGGCGAGTGAGTTGGGTCTTGATGATGGCAGTTTCGGTTTACTGGACCTGGACCATGAGGCGACTCCCGGTATGCGCCTGGATGAGTACCTGGGCCTGGCGAATCCGGTGTTAACGTTGGGTATCACTCCCAACCGCGGTGACGCCCTGTCCGTTCTGGGGGTGGCCAGAGATGCCGCGGCTCTTGGTGCCGGCACCCTGCATCCACGGCTGGGTCAGTTAGCAAAGCAAAGCACCCTGCAACAACAGGTCGATGATCGAACAGTGCAGATTGCAGCATCGGCACGGGAGGCCTGTGGGTTCTATGGGCTGAGTCTCCTGGAGGGGCTGCCTCGTAGAGTGCCCGATCGCTGGCGGGAACGGCTTCGGCGTTGCGAGCAGAAAAGCATCAGTCCCGTAGTGGATTGGCTCAATGTCTGGATGCTGGCCATGGGGCAGCCCATGCATGCCTTTGATGCCGATCTGCTACAAGGAGATATAGAAATCCGCTGGGCGCGAAAGGGCGAAACCCTGGACGCTCTGGATGGTCGCGACTTGGCACTGCAAGAAGATATGCTGGTGATTGCCGACAGGGTTGGACCCGTTGCCTTGGCCGGTATCATTGGCGGACGACGTACGGCGGTGGGTACGGCAACGCGCCGGGTTCTGTTGGAAAGCGCTTATTTTTCTCCCCGCGCCATCCAGGGAAGGGCGCGACGCTTGGGCCTGCAAACGGAGGCGGCCCAGCGTTTTGAGCGAGGTGTGGATTTTGCCCTGCCCCAACCTGCAGCCCTGCTGCTGCAAGAAGAAATGGGGACTCGTTGTGTGGCAACTTGGTCGATGGTGGGAGAACTTCCTGTTTTGCCAACCATTGGCCTTCGCCAATCGGTCTTGGCAAATACTCTCGCCATGAAAATTTCGCCAGAGTCGGTGGAGCGTCATTTGACTGCTCTGGGCTGTCAGTTCCATGTGGATGGCGAGGGCTGGCAGGTGATTCCACCCAGTCATCGCTTTGACCTGCGGCTGGAGGCAGATCTGGTTGAGGAAGTGGCTCGTCTGTATGGTTATGCGCGCTTACCATCTCGACAACCCAGCGCGCTTTTGCGACCACTGCAGCAACGCCAGCACACTCGTCGCCGGCAAGTCATGGCGACGTTGGTAGCACGGGAATATCAAGAAATCATCAGCTACAGTTTCGTAGCTCCCGAATTGCAAGCGGAAATCTATCCTGATCTACCCGCCATCAAATTGCAGAATGCCCTGTCTACGGAGCTCTCGGTGATGCGAACCGGGCTTTGGCCCGGTTTGCTGCAGGCATTGCAGTTTAATCGAAACCGCCAGCAGGAACGGATCCGGATTTTTGAATTGGGTAGGGTCTTTGCAGATGGCGAACAACGCTTACAGCTGGCTGGTGCGCTGACCGGCACCCTCTACCGGGAAGAATGGGGTAGTACAAAAAAGCCGGTGGATTTTTTTGACCTGAAGGGGGACGTTGAGGCTTTGCTCAGTCTGTGGAACGGAGACTGGCGCTTTGTCCGGGTCAATGATCCAGCTCTTCATCCCGGTCAGGCAGCGGCCATGATCCGAGCAGGCAAAGAATATGGTCGACTCGGGGCATTACACCCGCGTTTGGCCGAAGATCTGGGGCTTGATGCTGCTACCTTCCTGTTTTCCCTGGATATGGAGGATCTGCTCCAGGAAGCGACGCGTTGGCAGTTCCGTCCTATCTCCTCCTTCCCATCTGTGCAACGGGATCTTGCGCTACTCATCCCGCAGGGAGTTCTCGCGGGTGACTTGCTGGCGGCACTGCAAGGAGCAGAATCGGAAATCTTGCAGCAGGTGGTGATTTTCGATCGCTATGAAGGCCCGCCGCTGCCCCAGGACCGATACAGTCTGGGTTTTCGCTTTCACTTTCAAGATCAAACGGGTACCCTGACAGAAGAACGGGTGCAGCAAGCCCTGGAGCGCTTGTTGCAACGCCTTATGCAGGTTGCACCCATTGAATTACGTGGATAGAGGTGAAACATGGCAGTAACAAAAGCAGAAATTGTCGATATGCTCTTTTCCACCATGGGTCTCAATAAACGGGAGGCCAAGGGAGTGGTTGAGTCATTTTTTGATGGAGTTCGCGAAACCTTGGCCCGGGGAGAAGACGTGAAACTCTCGGGATTCGGGAATTTTACCTTGCGCGAAAAAAATCCACGGCCCGGTCGCAATCCAAAAACAGGTGTGGAAATTACGATCACGGCGCGACGGGTGGTAACTTTCCATCCAAGCCAAAAATTGAAGGTTCATGTCAATGGCGGCGGGTCCGGGGACGAGTAGGGCAAGGTCTCGAAAGGTCCTTGCCAAGCTTCCGGAGATTCCAGAAAAGCAGTACTTTTCCATTAGCGAAGCAGCGGATCTTTGTGGCGTCAAAGCGCATGTATTGCGCTATTGGGAACAGGAGTTTCCGCAATTACATCCCACCAAGCGCCGGGGTAATCGTCGGTATTATCAGAAGCATGATTTGTTATTGATTCGGCAGATTCGGGAACTGCTCTATGGTGAAGGATTCACCATCCACGGTGCCCGGGAACGCTTGGGGCAGCAAGGTGCCTTGCGTGAAGAAGACGTCAACCAGCTGGTTTTGGATATCGATGAAAGGTTGCCAAGTTCCCTGGAAAAGGATGCAAAGCCCTGGCAGAGCCGACTTCGCTATCTACGTCACGAAATTGAAGCCCTGCAGGAGCTCTGTCCCAAGAAGATCAAAGAGAATTGACCATGGCAAACTTTCTGCGTACAGTACAGCTTCTTGCGGGGCGTAGCGCAGCCTGGTAGCGCACCTGAATGGGGTTCAGGTGGTCGGAGGTTCAAATCCTCTCGCCCCGACCAATAAATCAATAAGTTATCCGATTTTTTCTGAAGATCGTTTTCTACAATCTTCCCTTTCTTCTACAATTTTTTCCATCGAATTAAACCGTTCTGTCTCTCCGGCACGGATACTTGCCTTTGTCTTATTCTGGTTTAGAGTAGATAGCGCGATCGAACCCCTCTCCGTAGCTTTTGCGCTCGCTCCAGGGCGTTGGACAGCCACCTCGGGCAAGGGCAAGCAAGACGAGATCACCGCATTTTCCCTAGAAGAAGAGCTTATTGCCGCGGATGCTGGCGAGAACAATGCGCGCCATTTTCTCAAGCTGATCGACGGCATGGGTATTCATTAGCGCATGAACATGCCTACCATCACGCAACTCACATACGTGGAGGGGGAGTTTGAAGGCGGCGAGACGATCGAAGCCGTGCTCCAGATCATCCTTCCTGAATGGGTCGCGCATGAATGCCTGCGCGACCTGCCCATTGCTGACAGCAGAGGATTCATCAAAACCAAGCTGCTCATGCGCAACTCGGATCACTCAGATATTTTTGCGGCCGGTGACTGTGCTGCTGTCACCATGCCCAAAATTGGCGGCATCGGTCACCAGCAAGCGGAGATCGTTGTGGCCGCTAGGTGGCGCTCGACATGGGCCGGATGGATGCCGAGGAGGCCAACCAGCCGCTGCAGCCAGTCACTTTCTGCATTGGTGATATGGGCGCAGGCAATGCGCTTTATGTGCGCGCCAATACGTTGTTCGGCGGTAAGGACAAGGTCCTCAAAATAGGTCGCATCCCTTACCACTTGAAAATGCGCTATCGCGATCTGTTCTTCCTCACCAACGGAAAAATTCCAGGATTCGGTCTGGAACTCGCATAGTTCGCTGCAGAAAAAGTCTTCTGACGGTTCCATCTTTCTCGGCGATCGCTTCTCCTCAACCTCGTAGGGCCCTATTGAGCTACGTCATTCCATCCTCTCGTTTCTTGTTGCCGCCAGTCTGCTTACCTGTGGCTCGGCTGCTCATGCTGCTGATCTCTTCCTGCTCGTCGGCGCGGACAAGGGCTATCAGATAAATCAGTGATGAATCAATTAATCTATTGAAAACATGTTGTAAGGATGTTTTTTGGACGCCGTTCCTAGGTATTTATGATATTATAATATTGTTATACAATCATGCGCAGAATTAGAATCCATGCCGGTCTACGCCGGCTCGTGTCAACTGGTATGTGCAGGCAGGAGGCCTTATCATGGCTTGGCAATTCCCCAAAATGACCCGCCGCAGTTTTCTCAAAAGCACCAGCCTGGGTGCGGTCGGGGCAACCCTTTACCGCCCTAACTGGATTCGGATCGCAGGACCCGACAAACCAGACCCGGCGGATCATTTCGCCTATTCCATTTGCAATTATTGTTCGTCGTTCTGTTCCTTGCGGATTACGGTATCCGAGCGCAAGGGCAAGAGCCGCATCATGAAGCTGGGCGGTAACCCCAACTCGACCCTCAACGGCGACAAGATCTGCGCTCGTGGCCAGTCTGGCCTGCGCCAGGTCTATAGCGCCAACCGCGTCAAGACCCCGCTGATCCGCGTAGCCGGCAGCAAGCGGGGGGAGATGAAATTCCGTGCTGCCACTTGGGAGGAGGCCTGGGATTACATCGCGCAAAAGAGTAAGGGGATCAAGCCCTGGGAATGGACCGTCTACGGCGGCTGGAGTACCTGCTCCTTCTATATTCCTAACACCTACTGTTTCACTGCCGCCAATCAGATCCCCAATCTCATCACCTCTCCCACCCAGAATTGCGTGTTCAACGGTCATTTCGGTACCAATTCTATGACTGGCAACTATGTTGTTCACGCTGAAGTCATCGAGGATTACGAAAACAGCGATTACATACTTTCCATCATCGGCAATGCCAGCATCGGCGGCATATCCACCTGCCGCGCAGTGCGTTTCGCAGCTGGCAAAGAAAAAGGCGCCAAGGTGGTGGTCCTCGACCCGCGGGCCTCGGAAACCGCTGCCAAGGCGGACGAATGGTACGCTATCAAACCCGGTAGCGACCTGGATTTCACCTTGGCGATGCTGCGGGAGATGATGAACAATGGGTGGTACGACGGGGAATTTCTCGTCAGCCACAGCAATATGCCTTTCCTGGTGCGGAAAAACACCCACAATGCTTGGGAACTCTATCTTTCGGCCAATAAGGAACCGGCGGTTATCGACCAGCACAGCGGTCAAGTTGTCTTCCTGCCCGCGTTTAGCAACAGCAATCTCCAGAGCAGCAGCGGTGCTGCGGTCAAACCGCAACTGCGTGCACCCGCCGATTTCCAGTATCAGGGCGAGAAGCTTGTCACCGTTTTCGACGCCCAGCTCCAGGAACTGGAGCCCTACACAACCGAGTGGGCGGCCGCCAACACTGGCATCAGCGCCGATGACATCCGCAAAATCGCCCGCGATTTCCATCAGGCTAAGTCCCCCATCCTCATCCCCGGCTGGTCCGGAGCCCGCTATGGCAACATCCAGATGCTGCGCCGAGTGCAGGCCATGATCCAAGGCCTCAAGGGCGGTTTCGACGTGCCCGGCGGCTGGATCTTCGGCGGCGACTACCGCGAGCAGGTGCGCCACATGTGGGCGGTAAAGGATGATTCCCACGCCCCGCCCATGGCCAGTCTAGCGGGGATGCCCTTCGTCTACTGGAGCGCTAAGGCAGCCGCCGATCCCCATACCTATCCCCATGGCTATCCGGCCTGGGCGGCGGTGCACCGCGATCAGACTCCCAAGGACTCTCCCGACTGGGCGGCC
>JABEBX010022179.1_pt1 | contig 17819 bp, 16 predicted proteins | sample 7245971 | NCBI WGS metagenome assembly JABEBX01 (sample SAMN14506365, study PRJNA622280) | hot springs metagenome | biome: hot spring [ENVO:00000051]|acidic hot spring [ENVO:00002120]; feature: spring [ENVO:00000027]|sediment [ENVO:00002007]; material: sediment environment [ENVO:01001048]... | reverse complement strand
GATGAGGGCTGCCGGGAAGAATCCGGAATCAGAGATATATGTCAATTACGGTGAAGGGGGTTTGCTCGGATCTTTCAAGCTCGAGTTCAGCTCCGAGAAGATCAGCCCGAAGACCATAACGGACGCCTTCCTCCAGGGATACAATAGCGGCAGGGTTGTGGGCGGAATAGAGGGGCTCATAGGGCTAGCAGAAGAGAACTTTGAGGACTATGTATGCATAGTGCATCCCGGCCTCAGCCTTCGCAGCAGCGAATCTATGGTCAATCAAGAGGGTCAAATGGTATCAAAGGAGAATGAAGTTGTCATTAGCCTGCCCACATACGCGGTATTCTATAGCAAAGGCACGCCATTCATAACTCCACTCTCAAAGGCCACCCCAAGTGAAAAATTTCGTAATAGTGTATTCAAGATACGCAGAGGAGAAATAAGAGAGGCCTCGAATGCAAGGCCATACCTTGCCCCCGATGAAAGCGGCGCGCATTCTGATATGTATGGATAAGCTCGCGCGTAAATAACTATTTACCTACGCTGAATGTGCCGGCCGGCAGCTGCTGCATTATGTAATCCACATCCTGGTAATCGAGCCTCTTCGCTATCGCCTTTGCGGCATCGGACTTCTTCATGTTCCCCTGCTCTACCGTGACAAACCTGTCTATGCTCTTCTGGATCCTTATCCTTTCAAAGGCGGTCTTCGGTGCGACGTTCAGGCCTTCAGACATGTACATGACCAGCGAGAGCTCCACGCTCCTGAACCATTCCCTGTCGCCGCTGAGGAGAAAACTTCCAGTGCCGAGCGAGCCTTTGCCTGTCGATTTGCCTACATGCTCGCGCGTCAGCGCATAGACATCGACGCTCTTCTGCATGTTTTTCCACGCGCTCGAATAACAGCCTGCAAACTGCGCGACCTCCTCACGTATCTCCCTGGAAGACTCTACGCCTCCTTTGAGCACTGTGGCCGAGGCGCCGAAGATATCAGCATGGAAGAAAAGGTCCTTTTCCTCGAAGTACCTCGAATTGACGAGCTCGTTCTGCTGCGCGTCCCTGCCCCCAACAGCAAGCTTCCCATCGCTTGTGAAGAACCAGTGGAATTTCTCGTACCAATGCCTTTCATTCCTCTTTATCGGCTTGGCTACTGCATTCGCTTTCTCAGACATTTCCTTCTCTTCGTCCCTGAGCTTCCCCTCAAGCTCTTTGACCGCTTCGCTGGCGCCCTCTTTCTTCGCTTCGAGTTTCTTTGCCTTGTTATAGTAATCGTTCGCGTTCTGCTGCGCGTTCTTTGTGAAGTCTATAGGTATCTCCATTGTTTCATCCACGGCGCGGCCTTTTCAAGCGCAAGCATCATGCGCCTATAATTGGTCATATTAGCAGCGATACTATGAGCCCTATTATGAATCCAAGAAGCCCTATAATCAGTATGCCTATAACTATGACTTTGGCACTTCTGTCGAATTCCTCGCTAGTAGGCCTATAGCTAATATTGAGTATGTGCTTCGAATTGGTCAAAAAGTTCTTGATTTTGCCTTTTATATCCAAAATAATCTACCTACCTGGCTGCGTGCCATCGCATCAATGCAGCATAAAACAATATATATGAGATTGTCCATTTACATTTATATATATTGTGTAGGGCGCACAGCCTGTTGCGCGGAGCCGATCCTGTCATGTGGTTTTGATGGAGGAAATAATAATAGTGCGGTTCGGTGAGCTATGGCTCAAAGGCGCAAACCGCAGTCAATTCGTGAGCAGGCTGATGGGCAATGTCAAGGCCTCTCTGGAAGGGGAGGCATACTCTGAGATAAGGAACGAATACGACAGGTTTGTCATATACCTGTCAAGCAAGAGCAATACAAGAAGCATAGAGTCAAAGCTCTCCAAAGTGGCGGGGATATCGAACGTATCCAGGGGAGCAATCTCAAGGAACGAAATACAGGACATAATAGCTAAAGCCAAGGCCCTGAACGCGGACATGGAAAGCGTCAGGATAGAGGCGCACAGGTCATACAAGATAAGCGAATTCAATTCAAGGGATGTCATCAGCGGCTTCCTAAAGGCCAAGGACCTGGGCTTCGGTCTCGACATGTCCTCAAAGAAGATAATCTACGTGAATGTGACGAAGGACCACAGCCTTATATATATGGACAAGATACATGGCATCGGCGGTCTTCCTGTCGGAACGTCCGGCAAGGCTGTCGTTCTGCTCTCAGGGGGGATAGATTCGCCGGTTGCGTCATTCTGTGCGATGAAGCGCGGGCTTGAGCCCATATACCTGCACATGCACACATTCCCAAAGAACAATGCGGCCATGAAATCGAAGATACCGCGCATAATATCAGTATTGTCGGGATTCTACCCTGGCAGCAGATCATACTATGCCCCGGCCCACATATTCCAGGCATCAGTGGCCGGCATACCAGCCAAGTACGAGCTGGTTCTATTCAAGAAGTTCATGTACAGGCTCGCCGGGCGCATAGCCAAGGACGAGGGCGCGAAGGCCATAGTGACAGGCGAAAGCCTCGGGCAGGTCGCGTCTCAGACTGTGGAGAACCTCACGTCATCGCAGCAGGGCATAGATACGCTGATAGTAAGGCCGCTCATAGGCATGAACAAGGATGAGATAATAAATAAGGCGGTGGAGATAGGCACCTATGGGCTGTCGATACAGGAATACCGCGATGTGTGCTCAATAAAGATACGCAACCCTGCAACAAAGACAAAACCGGTGATGATAGAGAAGCTATACGAGCGCTATAAGCTGCCTGACGCGCTGGACCGAACCTACGAAAGCATGTCGCATGCCTGACGACCTTCATCAGTCACTGCCCTCGCTGCCTACGATGCTATCATATTCCCCAAGCACATCCGTGTCTATCCCGTATGCATGCTTAAAATATGCCGCTACATTGTTTATGTCGCGCCTCAAGAAAGCGGGTGCGTGCGGATGCCTGGTGACGACCCCCTGCCCGAAGTCTATCAGGTACGGTACGCTATCCTTTACCAGTATGTTGTATTCGCTCAGGTCACCATGCACCAATCCAGATAAGTACATTTTCTTAACATAATCCATAACGGTGGATCGCATCCTCTCTGCCTCGTCGATGTCCATCCTATAGTTCCTGAGTTGCGGTGCAGGCTCGCCTTCATCCCCTATGAACTCCATGGCGAGTATTGACCTGTTGAACATGTATGGCTTCGGCACTTTGACCCCGGCCCTTTCCGCAATCTCAAGGTTGCCGAACTCCTTCCTGCACCAGATATCAATGATTGCGGATTTGCTCCTGCCCTCCATCTTCGTGAACCTCGGGTCCCCAATTATATAATCAGCCATGTTGAAGAATGTGGATGTCTCTATCCTGAAGAACTTCACTATTACATAGTCGCCTTTGATAATCTCAGAAGTGCCTGAGCTCGCCATATACACATCAGATTCCTTCCCTACCGCTATCACGTGCTCCAGCTTGTCTATGATGCCCTTGTTGAAGAACTTGCTCAGGTGTTTCATTGTCGTTGGGTCGAGCGTGGCTTCTACCTTCTTCTGCTCCTTAAGCATATAGTCCGACCTGTCAGGCATCTTCCTCCTGCTTCGTCTCCTGGCCATAATTAGCACTTTCAATGCTCATATCTGTTCTAGGAACTAATAAATAACCTTTTTAAACGTTTCCTGCTTAATACTAACAGGTGAATATAATGGCTGAAAGGAAAAATGTTATTACCATAGACCCTACCATGCAATATTCTAGGATGTTGCACTATAGGGAAAAGCATTCCGGATGGGAAATATACAAGGCTGTATACTGGGGAATATACTTCTTCATAATGGGATTGCTACTGCTCTCGCAAGGTACGTCTCTGAGTCTACTCTCAGGATTCTTCGGATGGGCGCTGCTGATATTCTCTCTGTTTATGATAGTATTCGGCTTCGCTTCTGCGCTGCACCTGAAACTGATGAAGAAATACGCGTGAATAGGCTCGCACCATAGGTGCGGGTTTTTCTTTTTCTTTTTTTATTGTATTTTAACCATTTGCCAGATGCGTCATGGGTAGTTATGCCTTCCGCGATACAGGCACAGGGAAAGCCCAACATCAATGCGCAAAGACAGAAAAGTATATAATATTGAAGAACCCAATGCAAAGGTATCGATGGCATAATTGAATGATCTATTACTGGCGTGCTGAAGCGATGGGCCTTCCGAACAGGACCACAGCGTCAAGCCAGGGCGTGCATGGCAATGCGCAACATATATGAGAGCAAGAACTACAAGCGTTTCGCTATATTACCCATAGCCCTGCTTCTGGTCAGCCTCATATTCATACCCCACATACAGCTCGACTCCTCGCTCAGGGGAGGGGTAACAATAACCATACAGACCAGCTCAGCCAGCAGCATAAACCAGAGGGCGCTTGTCGCATACATAAACGCCAATATACCTGGGGCGCAGGCAACGGTGGCTAAGGCAACGGGCGGCCTGTCAATAACCCTGACGAACAATCAGAGCATATCTTTGGCTCAGGCGCGCCTCACTTCTGCATATTCTGCATACAGCACATACTCATCAGCGGTTGTGCAGCAGGCTGTTGCCAATGACAGCCTCAAGAGCAGCCCGGGCAACAGCACGCTGATCTCTGAAATCGCAGCGGCGCAGAAGAACATGACATCATCCATAGCGGCGGTAAGGAGCAATGTATCGGCAGGTATGGCCCTCATATCCCCGTTCATCAAGTCCAGGCCCTCATACAACGACAGCAATCCGAGCCAGATGGTCTCTGTGCTGCAGGGCTCCATATCCAATGCGAGCACGGCCTACGAATCAAAAGTCATCTCAGTGCTGAAATCTGAGGTCCCCTTCACAACATACTCATACAATGAGGTTACCCCGACCTTGGGCAGCTTCTTCTTGGGCCAGATGTTCGACATAATAATATATGCGTTCATATTGGTCGCAGTAATCGTATTCTTCATATTCAGGACTGCGATACCATCCCTGGCTGTTGTCTTCGGCGCTGCAAACGACATACTCATAGCCTTGGGCGCCATGGGTGCATTCGGCATACCCATGGGCACAGCCACGATAGGCGGTCTGCTGATGCTAATAGGCTATGCGATCGATACCGAGCTGCTCTCCTCAATAAGGATACTGAAGAGGAGCGAGGAGACGCCTGAAGCGCGGGCCTTCTCTTCGATGAAGACCGGTATAACAATGACCTCGACAGCCGTAATAGTTTTTTCTGTATTGTTCATAATATCATACATAGCCTTCATACCAACGTATTTCGAGATAGCCGGTGTGGTGCTGGCGGGGCTCCTAGGCGATATACTCACTACGTGGTTTGGCAACACTATATTCATCCTATGGTATAAGAAACGCCGCGATGTGTTACGATGAGCTTGAAAGGATACCTTAAAGATTACCGGATAATCATACTAATAGTGATACTCGCAGCGCTGGCGCTGCTCGATGTGCACTATGGTGTGCACTTCGGAATAGACTTTGCTGGCGGTACATTGATACCCGTATCACTGGAGCACAGTGCCAACGCCACAGCCATGAGCACTATGATAGCGGACCTGCAGCAGAGGGTATCAACTTTCGGCCTCAAGGAGGTAACGGTAGAGGGTGTAGGGAGCTCCGAGATATACGTGACTATACCTTCGGTATCGCCCGCTGACGTAAACAGCACCATATCCATAATAGACAGCCAGGGCACGTTTGTCGGAGTTGTCAACGGTACGGATGCCATAAACGGCTCTGGCATATTAAAGGGCAGCATAGGCTCCATAACGCCCCAGCCCGCTAACAACACTTATACATGGGCTGTGCAGTTCTTCATAACCTCCCCGGCAATGAGCACGTTCGCCAAAGCGGTTTTCGGCCAGGCGAACAAACCGCTGTATATGTATCTGGATAGGCCCACTGATGCGCTGATGCTGATAAACTCGTCGATACTGGGCAATTCCTCGCTCGGCCTCTCGCCCAGCAAGGCCCTGAGCCTCGAGCAGGCCGCATTGGTCCTAGGCAACCAGACCATACCCGTAGTTTCAGTGTATGATACCAACGCCAGCATAGACGCAGCTGAGAAATACATCGCTTCAAATCCCAAGTACACAAAGATATACGCCAGCTACAACCTGAACCGCACACTAATAAGTTACCTGCAATCAACAAATCGCAGCATATACTTAGAGAGCGCAACCAACATGACTCCGCAGTTTACGTCAATAGCCCCGAATGAGACGATAGTAGAGAGCTGGAGCCTAGTGGGCCTTCTCTCCGCTCCAATACTCAACCCATCGCTTACTACCGGCAACGTAAGCGACAGCTACGAGATATCCGGAGTTGCTCCCCTGACCCTGCCGAAAAGTGACCAGCTGAGCTTCGCGACCACCCAAGAGAAGACGATAGCGAGCATACTCAGCGGCGGAGCGCTCCCGATAGCGGTAATACCCGGCATCCCTTCCCCGGTCTCACCGACATTGGGAAAGCAGTCGCTCGTTGTAAGCGGAATCATAGGCCTCGTGGCAATAGTGGCAATATCGATATTCATAACGTTCAGGTATAGGAAGATGTTCCTCGTTATGCCAATACTCATAACCACATTCGCTGAGCTGTTCGTAATAACCTCTATAATAGGCCTCATAGGGACAATAGACCTCGCCGCTGTCGCTGGCATCATAGCGGTTGTAGGGACCGGTGTGGACGCGCAGATAATAATAACGGATGAGATGCTTTCGCACGGCAGCGGCCAGACTACGGCAAAGGGCCTCATAAGCAAGGCATTCTACATAATATGGATGGACGCGATACTGCTCATAATGGCCATGATGCCGCTCTTCTTCTCCACATCTATGGTGACAGTTATAGGTTTCTCCGAGGCGACAATCATAGGGGCGCTCCTCGGTGTACTGATAACAAGGCCAGCATATGGAGCGATACTGAGCAAGCACTTCGGCTAAGATAGTGATAGGCATGGCCACCATATACTGCCCCATATGCAACAAATCGAGCGATGACATACGCTTCATAGGCGAGTTCTGCGAGGACTGCATCATAAAAGCGCTCAAGAAGAGGATACCCGATAGCGCTGAAGTGTACCAGTGCAAGTCATGCGAGCGCATAAAGGTCGGCATGGATAACCTTAAGCTATCAAAAGATGCTCTCACCTCCACCTTAAAGACGGCGATCAAGGCGCAGGGCTGTGATTTCAAGGTTGTATCATACAGCAAGACAGACGCCCTATTGCGGTTCAAATGCGATGTAGACAGCAGCACTGTCGGATTTGACAAGAGCATATCGCTGAGGATCAGGAAATGGATGTGCAAGGACTGCGTGAGGAAAGTATCAGGTTATTATGAAGCGCTGGTCCAGATCAGGGGCGATACATTCCTGGTCGAGAAGATGCTGAAGAAGATCGAGGCATATGTTGAGAGGAACGGCGCGTTCGTAGCGAAAAAGGAAAGGATAAACTCCGGGTACGACCTGTACATCAGCGACAAGAAGCTCGTCTCGTATTTCTTCGCGCTCTACAAGCTCAAGCCAGAAAGGTCCTACACGCTGTACGGCATGAAGAAGGGGAAGAAACTCTATAGGCACATATACTCTCTCAGGTTATAGGGCAATGCCGGCTATGCTGACCGAATCGCTCACTCCTCCTGTATGTATACGCAAGGCACGGCCGCATCGGAAGGGCACGAATCTTCTGCGCTGACGTTTATAAGGTATGTCGCTGTCGCTTCTATGTCCGCCAGGTTGCCGCTAACGTTGACAGGGGTATAGGCCGTTATAAAGCTGACTCCCGCATTCGTGCTCACATTGAATATGATCTCATGCCCCACGCCTCCTGCTGGGGTGCCTACATAAATTGCTTGCACGCTTGGCGGTATCTGTATCGAAACTACCTCCCTGGCGGGTGCGCCCTGCGAGCCCACTACTGAGGCCACCGAAGCGAGCTTGCTCGCGACCTGCTGCGCCTCTGTGGTAGACAGCGTCGAGGTCGATGCAGATATCTGTATGAACGCCAGAACGACTATCGGGAGCAATATTATCAAGCCGAAAGACAGCGTTATGAGCAACTCTAAGCTCGACTGCGACCTGCTGCCCCTCCCAGAACCAGATTGCATCTACTATTCACCACTGCCATTCTTAACATCAAGCCTCTTCATGCCTAGCTTTCGCTCTTTTGTGCGCATAACCTCCCTTTTTACCTTGTCGAGGACCTCATTGAAAGTGCGTTCCAGTATGAAATCCGTGACGTTGAAAGTAACCGTGCCGCCATCCTTGAGGGATATGCGCACCTTTATGTCATACTTGTTCCCTTTTATCCTCTTTATGTTCATAGAGATATACTGCACGCTTATGCTCTTTACTTTTTCGAGATGCTGCGAAAGCTCCTTAAGGCCCGTCTTGAGCTCCGGTTCGTATTCTTTTATGCTCTCATCTATGCCTGATATGAATATCCGGCTCTCTTCGAGCCTCCTCCTATTTATTACGTTCTCAAGAAGGTCCGTTACTGTGAGCATCCCAACCGGCATCCCCTGCCTGTTCACGGCAACGAGAGACGATATATCGTTCTCGGCCAAGAGCCTCGCCGCAGATACCAGGTTGTCGCCATCTCTGACAGTTATGGGGTTCTTCTCCATTATGTCAGCTATCCTTATGAGCCCCGGAGTATACCGGTCAGCCTTCTTCTCAGGCAACCTCTCATCAATCGTATAATAATTGCTCAGCAGCCCAAAATATGTAATCATCCCGGCAAACTTGTTGTCGTGGAGGGCAATCAGCCTCTTTATCCGGTTGTCTTCCATAACTGATTTGGCCTGTGACAACGATATCTGGTCGCTTGTGGCAATAACCGGCGTGCTCATGGCGTCAGATACCTTCTGCTCACCGAGCAATTCAAGCGACAATATCACCTTCACTACAGTATTCCTATCGACTACGCCGACGATATTGTTCTTCAGCATGTACGGCAGCGCCTTGGCCCTTGATACATAGAATGCGGTTATGACGTCGTCTATGCGCATGCTGTCATCTATGCACGGTACCTTTGCCGCATATTTCTCTATTGATTGGTTTTTTGAGAGTTTCAGGCTTCCCTTGAAGCTGTAAAGGCTTCTCGAATCAAGTATGCCGTAATATGAGCCGTTTTTCTTCACTAACAGAGCCGGATATTTCTTAAGCATGGACAATGCCTGCGATATCGGCGTTTTCACGTCCATGTATTCCACTTTAGTTATGAGCTGCTGAGGCAGTCCGGTCTGTGACTCTTCTATGAGATAATCCTTCATTCAATCCCCTCTTAATACCGATTTGCAAAGTAAAATATAAATACCGCACTAAAAGATATATGAAAAGCACAGCGCCAGGATGGCAGATTGGCTATGCGACCGCCTGCAGAGCGGTAAAGGAGGGTCCAATTCCCTCTCCTGGCTTGCCCATATCTTATACATCTACGACTACGCTCGCCCTGAGGGTTCCACTAGCCCTAGTTATACGCATGTCATATTTTGATATGCCCTTCGCCTCAAGCTTGGAGCACTCAGGATTCATGCCCTTGCATTTCAGGCTGCATCCGAGCACCAGCTTCCCTGTCTTTTCATTCTCTGAGACGTGCAATCCCTCTATCATATAAGCGAAAACGCCATGCACCTCCAGCTGCGAAAGGCAGCGCTGCAGGAACCTCCAAAGAAGCGTTTCCTCGCTGTCTGCACTTACGCGTATTCCGATTGCGTTGGTCACTGCGGATAAGCGCTTTACCGCTGCCGTATCCGCCATTATATCGAACAGGGCCAATGCCGCGTTTCTGAAGAGCGTATCGCGCTCTCTACCATAAGCTATAAATTTGACATCAGCGGTGTGATTCACGTACCTGTACCCATATTTCGCGCGCATAATAGAAGCTATATTAATATTAGCCTAAATATCTATATGTCCGATGAAGAAAAGAGTAACTACTGAGTAGTGATGATGCCCATTTCGGCCGAGGATAAATTATATGATGCAGAAAAACAGCAAGGCGAGGCTCTTAGGCCTGGCGGTGGTGCTCGCCGCATTCATAATCGCTATCGCCAATTCATTGTCCATCACTGGATTCCAGATATCAGACACAAATCCCACGACTTACGTGATTGTAGTAATGCTGATGTCGCTGCTGCTCATAGCGTTCTACATGAAGGACGGTAATCTCCAGCCCTCATTCAGGCGGGCAAACATCGCGCTCGCATCCGCCGTGTTTCTGGTATACATAGCGATATTGTCGTATTCGAGGGTTGCGCTCTCATTTCTTTTCATGAGCTACAGGATCGATGCGTTCCTGTTCGTGTTTGTGCTCGCAGCGATCATACTGGCTGTGTTCGGCGCATCAGGCATTAAACGGATGAAATTCCTGCTATTCTATGTGCTGTTCGCATCCCCGCTCCTTCTGGCTCCCCTGGTGAGCCTGGACAAGGCATTCACGCTGATGAATGCCGGTGTCGTATATGATACGCTTCGCCTTGTTGGCGTGCACGTGGTTAAGGTAGGCATAAACCTGACTGGCGCTTCCGCTAGCACCATATCGATAGCGTCAACGTGTGCTGACATAGGCGCTTTCATAGCATTGCTGATGTTTCTGCTGCCGCTCGCATACCTATACAATGGCAAGCTTAAGATGAGGGCGGCATGGGTTGTTAGCGGCGTTGCATTGATGTTCATACTCAACATACTGCGCATGTTCTCCATATCGCTCATATGGGCATTCTATGGATTAAACACCGCGATATCCACCGTGCACTTATTCATAGGGCAGGTGATATTCTACGCCACGCTAGTGGTGATGATACTGATCGCATACAAGTTCGGCATGGCAATACCAAAGGCATCGAGAAATGTGAGGGAGGCTTCAAGCAAGCCCAAGCACAGCGCTCGCAGTACCCCCAGCCTCGCAAAGGCATACTCAATACCGATCGCCTTCGCCTTAGCATTCGGCATCATAGCATTCGCCATGTCAATGCCATATTCAAGCTCGATAGACGTATCAGCATATAGCTTCAACAGCAGCACTCCAATAAGCTATGCGACGCTGGGCCAAGGCGTGCTCTCGATACTCACCAATTCAAGGCAGAACATCACGGAGCTTAGCCTCATCGGCGCAGATTACGCGTTCTCATTAGGCGCTTCGAAGAACACGAGCAACCTGACATATGTGATAGTCAACTATACGCGGAATCCGGAGGCTGGGGCGCCTAATATAGCGTATAGCAAAGTCCTGAAGTCGAGCACTATCCTGTTCAACAACGGCATAACCCTGCACACAGGCCTGGCTGTATCCGAAAACCAGACATTCGTGGTAAATTACTTCTCGCTTCCATACTATACCAACGGCACAGAGGTGACACTGAGATACGAGCTGCTCAAGCTTGTCAATCGGACTGCGGCAAATTCAAGCCAGTGCAACTCCCTAAGTGGATACAAAATAAGCGCTGTCAATTACCTGCAGTCCAGCATATACAACCTTATGCACATGCGCAGCACATCATACTCTGATATGTTCTGCTCTAGCTATGACATACTGAGCTCCATAAAGGGCTGAGGGATAAGAGGGCCAAAGGGCCAAAATGCACATATAGGTGAGAGAATTGCAGTATGACGCAGGTATACTTATATTCAGGATGAATAAAGGCGGCCCGGAATTCCTTTTCCTAAATAGGAAGGAGGGTTGGCTCGACATCACAAAGGGGCACATAGAGGATAAAGAGGATAAAGTCAGGGCCGCACTGCGCGAGACGAAGGAGGAATCGGGACTCGATGCGAGCGGCAGCATTGACCCGTATTTCAGCTGCACCATCTATTACAAGATAAAATCGGCTGCCGGCGAGTTCATCAAGGAGCTAACAGTGTTCATTGCTGAGGCAAGCGCCACCGCTAGCATAACACTGTCTAATGAGCATGTTGGATTCAGTTGGCTCAGCTATGCCGAAGCGATGGAAAAGATAAAGAGGGGCTGGCAGATAGACATGCTCCAATGCGCTTACCAATACATAAGTCGCAGGGCAAGGATGGCCGAGCTCAACTCCGAATACGCAACGCTGCCAAGCTCCATCAAGCCATGGGACCTGAGCGCCAGATTCGTGCCAGGGGAAGGCCCAGTTGACGCGGATGTTATGTTTGTGGGTCAGGCTCCAGGAGCCCAGGAGGATGCGACCGGGCGCCCATTCATAGGGCAGAGCGGGCAACTTCTTAGCAACCTGATAAGATCTGCGGGATTAGAGCGGAAAGATACCTACATTACTAGCGTCGTTCAGTTCTTCCCTCCTGCGAACCGCATCCCTTCCGATGGCGAAATACGCGCATGCAGGGATTTCCTATACAAACAGATAGAGATCGTAAGGCCTAAGCTAGTGGTGCTGCTTGGCGCTGTTGCCGCGAAAGAGGTGCTCGGCATAAAGGGCATCTCTACGGCGCGCGGCAGAGTCATAGAAAAGGGCGGCATAAAATATTTCCTGAGCCTGCACCCGGCTGCCGCCGTGCGCGTAAAGTCAAACATGCCTAAGATCGAAGCCGATTTCAAGGTGCTGGGCAGCTTAGTGGAAGAGATGGGCATAAAAGCGGGCATGAGAGCCAAGCGCTCCAACTACGGCAAGCTAAAAGAGGGCAAGCTTGAGGAATTCAGCTGATTGATGATGCCAAAAGCCTGGGTATTTTTCCTATTATGCTCTGGTATGCCTCGCAGGATGTCCACTGGCTCGGCTCTTTGCCCTCACTTATGAGCTTCCTCACCTCAATCGCATCATCGCTGTGCCATATCCCGTCCAGGCTGTAATCCGTATCGCGTATATTGCCTATCTTCCTGTTCCACATTATGGACGGATAGACATCGCCGTAGCTGTCGAGGAAGAGCGATGCCTCAAGGCTCTTGCTCTTCATGGGCGTTTTTCCGGTCTGCGCGTACCTGACAAGGTTTTTCAGGAAGGCGTTTTCTATCGCAGGTATGGCTCCGTATTCCCTCTCCCTTCCCTTGATTATCATATCCAGCTCTCTCAGGACCTCTGAATCGTTGGGTTTTATGTCGAGGCTGGAATTGCCGTAGTAATTGTCAGATATCTGCCCGAGATTTATGTGGAAATCGTTGTATCTTATCGATGGGATGTCACGCTTCACTGCATCGAACGTTTCTGCGAATTTGCCTTGGTTGAACCTGCTCATCGTGTATCCGAAGACGGAATAGAGGTTCGGATATTTTTTCTTGAGCTCCAAGAGCCTCTTGAATGTATCTATGGCCTTGTCGTAGTTGCCTGGCACGCCCCGTATCTTGTCATGCAGCTCCCTGTATCCGTCAAGACTGACCGTTACCGCTACCCTGGGTATGCCGAGCTCGAGTATCTCCCTCAGCTCGCGGAACATGAGCTCGTGGTTCGAGAGCGAATTCGTCGGCATGGTCAATATATAAAGGCCCTTCGACGTCTCGCTGAATGCCTTTGCTATTTCTACCAGGTCGCTGCGCATGAACACCTCGCCTCCTGTAAGCTCTATCCATTTGAAATAGGTGTTCCTCCTGGCGAATTCGCGTATCTCATCTATGCTGAGCTCGCCCTTCGGCCTCATCTGCCAGATGTTGCACGTCAGGCAGCGGGATTGGCACCAATACGTTACGGCGAAGTTAAGTTTGTAAGGCCTGCTAAGGGTGCGTACGTTAGACTCAAGCGCGGTCATCCCTACGCCTACCATCTTCCTTATCGGCATGGCAAGCACTCCGTATGCATATTAATCTACATTATCAATCTACTTTTTCAGATATTTAAGCATGTCGAAAGCCGGACCGTAATGGGATACAAATATATACATGAGAGGCATAGATTAGAGTGGGTGCCCAAACTATGTGCATTCATATGATCGACGGTGGATATGCTTGAAGCCATACGTGAGCGTAGTGATACCTACCCTCAATGAGAGGAAAAACATAGCCAAACTGCTGCGCAGGCTGAAAAGCGAACTGGAGGGCCTTAGCTACGAAATAATAGTGGTCGATGGGCATTCAAACGACGGTACTGCGAGGATAGCCAAGTCTTTCGGCGCCAAGGTCCTATATGACAGCTTCGGCAAGGGTTCCGCCCTGGTAAAAGGGATGTATGCCGCAAAGGGCAGCATTGTCATATCCATGGACGCTGACCTGTCCAACAAGCCGCAGGAGATGCCCCTGCTCATAGCGGGCATAAAAGCGGGATACGACGTGTGCATGGGTTCTAGGTTCCTTACCGGAGGGGGCTCGGAGGACATGCCTGCGCTTCGCGTATTCGGCAACAAAGTATTCGTGCACATGGTGAACCTTCTATACGGCGCCAGATATACCGACCTTTGCTACGGTTACCGGAGCTTTTCCAGGAAAGCGCTTCGCATATTAAAGCTGGAAGAGAAAGGCTTCGGAATAGAGACTGAAATAAGCATAAAGGCGAAGAAGAGCGGCCTCAAGGTCCTCGAAGTCCCGAGCTATGAGAAGCGCAGGGCGAATGGTGAAGCGAAGTTGCGCACTGTGAGGGACGGGTTCCGCATCCTAAAGACAATAATAAAGAATTTGGGATAAGCGTCATCGCAGCCCGGTTATCTTATACAGCCCATACGTGTCCTGCGTGCCTGAATAGTTGTCTGTCGCTACCGCAATTTGCGACAGTGCAAATGTGCTCTTTACCTCATTGCATAAGCCCTCATATCCTGATGTGTAGCACCAGTACCCATAGTCCACTACCAGGCATGGATACTTATTCAAGTACGATTCAAGGCCGGCCTGCGTATAAGCACTCGTTATATTGCCGAACTGCATTGCGCTGAGCCCATTGAGGTTGAAAAGCTCAGGGTCGAAGCTGAATACCAGGCATGATCTGGGTAACGAGTTCGCATTATCATAAACAAAGTTCTGGTAGAAACGGGCATGCTGCGCCTGCCCAATCGCTGCGGGGCTGATGCTCAAGTCCGCCGCAACCGTATAGAACGAGTACGCAATCAGCAGCGATATAACCACGATTGCTGCAGCATAGCCTTTCATCCTCCAGAGCTTCCTCGCTGCTAGCGCTATCGCCCCGGCCCCGAATCCCCCAAGTATGCTGGCTTGCGCTATCATGCTCAGGGCGAATCTCCAGTCAACCCCATATGTGGCTGCGCCGGCATAAAAGGACGTATACAGGATAAAGAATGCAAAGAACCACAGTATCAGGGCAAGTGCCTGCCTCCTATAGCGTGCCAGCATAATCAGCGCCCCTATAATTGCAAGGGCTGTGAAGAGCAAAGGCTGCATTATGTGGTATGCGCCTCCGCTTCCCTGAAATGCGTCAAACCAGAAAAACGTATTGACGCAAACATTGGCGCCGAAATTCTGCAGATCAATATTGTGCAGGACGTTTATGTATACGAAGCTGTTGTTCGCCACAACACATGTATCCTGTATGACAGTATTGTTGTACCTGTATACGCCTGTGCTATACTCCATCGAAGTATAAGTGAGCTCCGCGGATACGGAAAGGACAAAGAAAAGCAGTATTATCAGCACCTTAGTGTTAAGTGCGTTCTCCTTTATGCGCCTTAAGTTGTTGCGCAGTGATTCCATGAAAGACTTGTCATCGAGTATCAGGTAGAGCAACGGTATCAGCAGTATGTATACCACGGCGTCGACCTTCATGTAAGACACGAGCACTATCGAGAAGGCAAGCATGCCGAACGTATTGATATCCTTTTTGTATACAAACACCATTGCCGAGAACATCGCTATGAGCGAATATGCGAGCATCGGCAAGTCAGATGTAGTGGGGAATGCCCAGACCAAAAGCACTGGGCTTAACGCCATCAGCACGCCCGCATATACTCCGTACAGGGATTCCTTGAATAGCATCATGGTTATCGCAAATACTAGCAACACCGACAGCGCGCTGAGAAATAGGAAGAGCCCATAGGCAGCGTACTGGTGAACGCCAAAGATTGCGAAAGCAATCGCTATATTGAACGCGGTACCTACCGGCTCATGGAATATCAAGCCGGTGAAGCACTGCACAGGCGAGCCATAGTTGCATTGCCACGCCTGCCCTGTGTGCAATAGGTCCAGCGCGCCTCCCTGATATATTACATCGTCGAAAAAGAGCTGCTGCGTCGGCTTGACTAGAAGAAGCTCCAGCGATACGAACAGCACTACAATAAATATTGCTGCGATCAGGGCCCTCTTATTCATTCCGGCTTCGACGAGTGCGCGCGATACGCTTTTCCTGCCCCTTAATGCGAAGAGCAGGAAGCCAGCAAAAGATATGAGCGTTCCAAGCGTTAGGATATATTCTTCTGTTCCGGCGCTGAACATCAAATACCAGCCCTGTTAGTGACAAAAAAGCCATTTATGAACATATACTTTGTCTTTGTCTTCTTCATGGTCTCGGCAGCATCATAGGGGCTCATGACTATCGGCATGCCGTGTATGTTAAAGCTCGTGTTGAGCACCATCCCGATGCCAGATCTGTCCTTGATTTTCTTCAGCAGCATATGGTACAGCGGGTTCTCTTCGCCAACCATCTGCGGCCTCGCCGAGCCATCTATATGCATAACGGCGCTGGTCAATGGCTGCATGTCCTTTTTCACCATATAAGCCATTGTCATAAATCTGTCCAGTCCCTTGCCGTCATATTCGAGCACCTTGCTCACATCCTCCTCGAGTATAGACGGGGCAAAAGGCTGGAACCATTCGCGCTTCTTGACATACATGTTCAGCTTGTCCTTGACCTCGTTCGATCCTGTTGGCGCCAGTATGCTCCTGTTTCCGAGTGCCCTCGGGCCGTATTCCATCCTGTCATGGAACCAGAACACATAATTGCCCTTGTCTATGAGCTCCGCGGCGTGGGATGCCTGTTCCGATGCGCTCTCTTCCTGCGTTACGAAAGGCCTCTCTTCCTTAAGCACATGCAGAGTCTCATCGTCAGTATATGAATCGCCGGCATACGGGCTGAATGAATAGGACGCTGTGCCGGTCAGCATATTGCTCGCATAGAGCGCAGAGCCGAGGGCTATGCCGCCGTCACCCATATGGGGGAATATGTACCAATGTTTAAGCGCGCCGAGGCCCCTGAACACCATGTTTGCCTTGACATTGGAGAATGTGCCTCCGGCCATCACCACATCCCCTATGCCATACCTGCTTATCGCATTGCCAACGAATTTGAGCATGGCAGCTTCGAGCAGCTGCTGCGCCATATAAGCGAATTGTTCCCTAGGCATCTGCCAGGCGATGCTCTGCAGCAGCTTAAACTGCTTTACTGGGGAATGCCTTGCGATTATATTGGTGCCTTCGACCTTAAAGAAATCCTTCATCCGGTTCTCTTCAATATCAAACGGATACGAATAGTCGGCCATAGCCATTACTTTGCCTTCATCCTCGAGCTCCCTCATGCCCACTATGTTCGTTACCTGCTCGAAGAATATCCCCAATGAATCCTTGGCCGGAATCCTAAAGCGCCTCTCAAGATTGCCGTTTTCGAATATGCTTATCGAACCGGAGAGGCCATCCCCCAGCCCGTCGAGCGTAAGCACTAGCGACTTGCGGAATGGCGATGTAAAGGCTGCAGAGGCTGCATGCGCCACGTGGTGCTCCACAACATGCAGCTTGAATTTCCTGAAGCCCATGTGCTTCAGCTCCCTAGATAGGAGGTACCTGCTGATTGCAGTCGTGCCCGGCAATATCCCCGCGCTCGTCATGGAGTACTTCAGGTTGTGCCTGAAGTTCTCAAAGCGCGGCCTTGGCATCTTCCTGCGCCTGAAATTGTAATAATATTCGCGCGAATACGGCACGAGCCTTTCTAGCGTCTTTGTCAGCTCTGTCGTGCT
>JABEBX010018004.1_pt1 | contig 17909 bp, 19 predicted proteins | sample 7245971 | NCBI WGS metagenome assembly JABEBX01 (sample SAMN14506365, study PRJNA622280) | hot springs metagenome | biome: hot spring [ENVO:00000051]|acidic hot spring [ENVO:00002120]; feature: spring [ENVO:00000027]|sediment [ENVO:00002007]; material: sediment environment [ENVO:01001048]... | reverse complement strand
CAGCTCGATGACCAGGGCCGATCCTGCGGCCGCTGCGACAGTTGCCGCCTGCGCCACGCCGGATTCCTGAGCGCCGGAATTGCTGATCCTACGCCTTATCAATAAGGCGGAGTGGATTGAGGCTTGGGTAAGCCACACTTCTGGCATCGGTGATATTGTTGCCAAGAACGGCAAGTTTGTTGAGATGGTCCCAGGGTATATAGTCAACGAAGTGATAACCAGGATACAGGCCTTTTTTTAATGACAAAGTTAGTAGAATTTCAGCACAACGCTTCTCAGACAACCAATCTGGCGCCGCAAGAACCGCAAAAATGATCATCACGTTCAGCTTGCTGTCCACACTTATGACAAAAAACTGCTTTAATTTGGGATATGGGCTTTGCTTCAGTTTTAACATTTCCAGAAATTTGTGTTTTTCTTGTTTCCGATATTTTTGACTTATCGGCTGGTAAAGGTAATGTATGAGCATTACTGTTTCTAAACATACTATTCATCTGTCCAATTTGATCGGCACGCTGCATATCAATACTCGACTGAGGCGTGACTAAGGTAGTGCGTTCCAAGCCAAAACTCCGTAATTCCTGGGCCATATGGTCTGCGTAATCTACCATCCCACGCATCGCAAGGACCTGACGAGGGCCTGTCCGGTCAAATAAGACTGTATCCACTTCCGTAGCCCAAACACGCAGCGTCATCGCCTCAATGTTTATTATATCCTTTTCACTTTTTAGGCTGTCAGATAGTATCCTTCCCATCTCCATGTGGGCTGACTCATAACTACCCTGAACTTGGATCCAAATCACTGAAGAGCGGAAATCGTAGCGGCCCCATAAGGCATGCGCGCTACGCATTGCATAAACTGCAGCGATGCCCAGACCTACAACAAAAGTCAATGAGGCAGAGAAATTTTCACCTTTCATAAAATCATGTGCCAACTCGAAACTAGCAAAAGCCACGCCGCTCATCAGCATTGCAAACCATACCGACAGGAGAGCCAACCACCGGTATTGGGGCAAGGCAAACGCATGCGCGAGCCCCTCAGGTATGACCCGTTCGCGAGGCATGGGCTGAGTTTCTTCCACCAGTTCCAATCGGAACTCACCTTGGCGAGCTTTTATGACTGGTGACTGACGTAAGTAGCGTCGATTGGGGATACCTTCCTTCCATTGCTCCATCAGCATTCGATCAACTTGTTCCATCAACTTTGCCGGATGCGCATTCATTGTGAACACCTCCGTCTTCTGGGCGGAACCAACTGCTTGGGGAGGCGGCCCCATTTGCGTAGACAAGGTAGCCAATCCCAATATCGTGGCAATAAATGAAGCAATAGCAGTCAAAAACAAAGCAACATTGATATGCAGCATTGGCAAGACCGGCAGAAAAGACTTAAAAAGCGCCAAAAAAACGGGACCGATTATAGCCACAACTACTAGAGACACCAAAAGCCCTATACTTAACTTCGCCTCATTTAGAGTATTCGATTGCGCGTTAAGATTACCTTTGATCATTGGTTGAAAAATAACCAAGTATCCTAATGCGAGATAAAAGAGACCAAGCCAATTTGCTGTATGTGCGTTAGGCAAAACCAAAAGAGAAAAGGCCATGCTGATAATATAAGCAGCTAGGGCCACACCATTCTGAGCTAGACGATTTGCTGCTCCACGCACTATCTGTGGAGAAAATATCAGGTTTGGGATAAAACGATATAATGGATTATGACCTGGATCCTGAAAGGATACGGCACCATTGCGCAGCATTTCACGGACTTCCTGGCCTAGTTCCGTAATGCCATCCTGGCCTTCCGGAATTTCAGGGGCGAGACCTCTAGGCAAGCCACGACCGACATAGTAATTGAGCTGACTAGCACCACGCCAGATCCAGGCGGCGCCAGTCAAAAGACTCGTTACAGCAACAAAAAGTGCTCCTACTAAACCCACATCCAGACTATCGCTCTGTAAATGTTCACGAACAGAAAAAAGAATGATTATCCCGGTCAAGAACAATATGGCTCCGGAGATATACAAAAAAATATTTTCGATACGGTAAGGATTGGGAAGATTAAGTTTCTGGCTTCTATCTGAAAACTCATAACTCATTATTTGCAAAGCCTCCTTCAATCTCTATAGTCATTTTTAAATTTTTAATATCATCTGTTAAATCTTCTTTGTAAAAAATTCTTGTCATATAAAATCCATATTAATATCTTCGCCGTTTTGATTAGGTTGGATGGATACCGTAGACCAATCTACTAGAGCCGCGCCAATCACTGGTCAACTACTCAGCGCCCATAATACCACAACTTCGATGTAACGCATTGACGCAGAACTACACTACATTGTTACCAACAGTATGTTTGGCCTATAAGATGGGTTTCGGAGGACGAATAACGGCCCATCCGTATGGCACCATTATTCATCCCTTACCTGATCACATAAGGACTGAACCTATCAACTCAACCTAACGAGCCTATTTGGCTTTTACTTCAGATTGAGTTGGTGGTGAACGACTTCTAGTTCTCAAAAATCATCAATCAATTAAGGGTACCAAATTTCTGGTCTGATGTCCGAAACAGGATTGATAATCTGCTAGCCTGAACTCCTACAACCCTATCGTAACCGGGCACTTACAGTACGTGGCCTGCTGGGTATCGAGGTGCTTTGCCCAAAAGATGCTCATGAAGTTAAAGGATTAGCCGCAGTCACGCAAAGAGCCCGCCTAGACTCGCCTCTCGGCAATGCGGGCGGCGCGGTCCCGTCTCGGTGTACTTCGCTGGGTAGCAGCACTCTGCAGCCAAGCCACGGCCTTGATGCAGAAGTGCCGGATTCGTTCTACCGAGACCAGGCAGGCTGGCTGTCCTGACCGACGTCACTGTGCAATATGGCCATGGTTTTACCATCCAGACTGACTTCTGCCAGAACCTTGCGGCCACCCCGATGGGTGCCATACAAAATCATCTGACCATTACCCGCGAAACTCGGATGATCGCAGTTGCCCTGGGCATCCAGCACCCGCAGGCCGCTGCCGTTGGGATCCATCACGGCCAAGGCATAAACGCCATCCGTGCGATGAATAAAGGCGATGGCATTTCCCGTGGGTGAGTACTCAGGTCCGGCATTATAGCCGCCGCTGTAAGTCAGGCGATGGATGTTGCCGCCATTGGCATTCATGGCATAAATCTGCGGCCCACCCGCGCGATCCGAGACAAACACAATCTGGCTGCCATTAGGCGACCAGGTAGGCGAAGTATTGATGGCATCATCATTGGTCAATTGCCGCCGCTGCCCGGTCTGCAGATTGGCCACATACAGCTCGGTATGTCCGCCCGAGGAGCGTGCGTAGGCAATTTCCTGGCCATTGGGTGAAAAAGCCGGAGCACTGACAATTTCACCACCCGGCGCGATAGATTGGCGTTTTCCCGTCGCCAGATCCTGCACGTAAATGATGGCGCGGGCATTGGCATAGGTGACATAAGCCAGACGGTGATTGTTGGGTGACCAGACCGGCGAAAATACCGGCATGATGCCCCGAACAATGGGATGCGGATTCCAGCCATCTGATTCAGCCACCAGCAATTCATAGGTATTACCGGTCTGCCGCACATAGGCAATACGGCTGGCAAAGGGACCGGGTTTTCCGGTGAAAGCCTGATAAATGACATCTGCGACGTGATGCGCGGTCATATGCAATTCAGCGGCCGAACAGGTGAAACGCCGCGCCGTCAACTCCTGCCCGGTGCTGACATTGTAGACATAGACACTGACCGCATACCCGCCATTCAGGAGCTGCACCGAACCCACTGCAAGACCGGTAGCTCCCACGGCAGTCCATTCGGAAGCCTTGACGGCTCCCGGGGCGCGGGGATCACTGGGATAACCCGCTGGCTCAATCACCCGAAACAAACCACTGTGGCGCAAATCATTGCGCACCACATCGGCTACTGAAGGCTGTCCCGGCACGCCCGGACCAAAAGAAGGTATGGCAATGGGCAGAGCCGAAGCCACACTTTTAGTGATTTCTACGGTGAGTGCGGCCTGGGCGGGCAACACAAATGCTGAAGCCAGCAGAAACAGGGCCAAAGCCCAGAAGCGTTTAGCCATGATTGAGATCCTCCGCGTTCATTTTGAGGTTAATAGGTGTGTTGAAGGCTGAATAGGGCAAACCGATCGGCGGAACAAAAGGTGCGGCGGCTTCCACGGCAGCAATCACCAAATGATCGAAGTGGGCATCACCACTGGATCGAATAACAACGGGCGTTCCTATCAGTTGTCCCTGGGGTCCAAGGCGTATCTGTATTTCACAAGCAAGGGCCGAAGAAGACACCGGAACCCAACGCTCCGACACCTGGGTTTTTATGGTGTTTATCAGCATACCGATCATCCGCTGATTTTCCGAAGCCTGCTGGGCGCGGGCAGCGGCCATGTTGGCTTCAGCCTGCAACTTGGCCTTTGCTTCGGCCATGCGCTGCTGCAAGGCTTTGGCGCGTGCGGCAGCCGCTGCTTGGGCCGCCTGGGCTGCCAGTTGTTTTTTGAGTTCTGCAGCGCGGGCCGCCGCTGCTTTTTCCTCGGCGGCCTTAGCGGCAGCCTGTTGCGCGGCCTTCTCCTGAGCAGCCTTCTCTTGAGCAGCTTTTTCCCGGGCTGCCTTTCTGGCCACAGCTTTTTCCTGAGCGGCTTTTTCGGCGGCAGCCTTGGCCTCTTGAGCGGCTTTTTGTCGTGCGGCCAGCTCTTCGGCATGCTTTTCCTGCGCCGCGCGTGCTGCCGCAATTTGTGCCGCCTTCTGTCTGGCCGCTTTTTCAGCTTTTGCTGCCTGTTCAGCGGCAATTTGCGCCGCAGTAGGTGGTGGTGGCGTCACCGGTTTGGGCTCCGGCTTGGGAACGGGAACAGGCTTGGGAGTTGGCTTAGGAACAGGAACGGGTTTAGGCACCGGTTTGGGTGCAGACTGAGGGGCAGGAACCGGTTGCGGAACCGGAACCGGGGCAGGCATGGCGGCCATAGGCATACTGCTGCTCAGTTGTGCCTGCATGGGTTTGTTGCCACTACTCGGTGGCACCTGCACATGAAAAGTCCAGAACAGGGCAAACAGTATGGCCGCATTGAGAATAATGGCCAGCAGCAAAGGCCAAAAAGGCTGACGCTCTTTCAATGACCCTCCGGGCGGGTCAGCAGGCCGACATGGGAAATACCGGCTTCCTGCAGCCGTGCCATCACGGCCATGACCTTGCCATAATCCACATGGGCATCACCACCTACCAATACCTGCACCTGACCATGACTGGAAGCGGCAATATGGCGTACATCTGTAGCCAGATCATCCAATGCTACCGAACTGTGACTGTCTTTGAACTGTACGGAAATGGTTCCTTGCCGAGTCACGGAAATCAGCACCGGCGGGGTTTTGTCCGAGACCGGTTTAGTGACGCCCTTAGGCAGATTCACATTCACGCCCTGGGTCAGGAGCGGCGCCGAGAGCATAAAAATCACCAACAGCACCAAGGTCACGTCGATATAGGGAACGACGTTCATTTCCGCCATCAAACGCCTTCTTTTCATGGCTTGGTCTCGGGTACCTGACGATGCAGGATGTTGGTGAACTCATCCATGAACACCTCATACTGGGCATCCAGCTTGTCCAGTTTGTGAATGTAGCGGTTGTAGGCAGCCGTTGCCGGAATGGCCGCAAAAAGACCAGCCGCCGTGGCAATGAGGGCTTCGGCAACCGGGGGGGCGACGGTCGCCAGGGTGGCCTGCCCTGCGACACCAATATGCATGAAAGCCGTCATGATGCCCCAGACGGTGCCCAGCAAGCCGACGAAGGGGCTGACCGAAGACACCGAGGCCAGAAAAGCCAGACGATTTTCCAGGCGGCCAACCTCGCGCATTTGGGCCACACGCATGGCGCGGCGGGCGGCATCGAGGGCATCACTGGGACGAATTTTGCCGCGCTGCCGCTGAAACTCTTCATAACCCGCACAGAAAATACTGCCGGCTCCGGTTTCCAGATTGGTGTTGCCGGAAACGTGCTGATAAATCTGGCTCATTTCACCGCCGCTCCAGAAGCGTTTCTCGAAACGGGTCAGGGCCTTGAAAGCACCAGCAAATACCGCCCATTTTTCAAAAATGATGGTCCAGGAAGCAATGGAGGCGATGACCAAAAGTACCAGTATGATCTGGACAACAGGGCTGGCATTCAGAACCAGATGGGCTACGGAAAGAGAAGCTGCGGGATGGGTGACAGTTTGAGGATCCATAAAATCTCACGGGTGAACACTGAGGGGAAAGGCCTGCAGAAGTTCTGCAGGAATGACGTGGGGACGAAAAGTCTCGGCTTCCAGGCAGACCACTTCCACCTCGCCACTGCACAAGTGCTTTTCCTTCACCGCAATATCTTGTTGAAAATGCATACGAACCGGGGTCTTGTGAATGATGGCCGATTTTATCTGAAGCAGGTCATTAAAACGAGCCGGGGCGCGGAAATCCAGATGCGCCCGACGCACCACAAAAAGAATACCGGGATCGCGTTCCAGCACATCCAGTTCATAACCTTTTTCGCGCAGCATTTCCGTACGGGCGCGCTCCATGAAGCGTAAGTAGTTGGCATGATACACCACCCCGCCATGATCCGTATCTTCATAATAAACGCGGACCTGAAAGACACTGTCAGCGGCCTCAGAGTGCATCGAAAAGTCCCCCGCCAGCCTTAGGTATCGGTAAACCCAACGCCAGATAACTCATTTCCGTGGCGCAGCGTCCACGCGGCGTACGGATCAGGTAACCACGCTGAATCAGGAAGGGCTCCAGCACATCTTCGATGGTTCCGCGCTCTTCACCAATGGCTGCGGCGAGACTTTCCACCCCCACCGGACCGCCGGCAAAGCGCTCGATGACGGCTTGCAGTAGCTTACGATCCTGACCGTCAAAGCCATGTTGATCGACTTCCATCAAGGTCAGCGCGGCCTCTGCAGTGCCTTGATCAATTTCCCCGTTGCCCCGCACCTGGGCAAAATCCCGTACCCGCCGCAGCAGGCGATTGGCAATGCGCGGGGTTCCCCGGGCACGCCGGGCGATTTCCTGGGCGCCCCGCAAATCCTGGGTAGTCCCCAGAATATTGGCCGAACGGGTCACAATCTGGGTCAACTCTGCGTCACTGTAAAATTCCAGATGAAAACTGATGCCAAATCGGTCACGTAATGGCGAGGTGAGCAAACCCGCCCGGGTGGTAGCCCCGATCAGGGTGAAGGGCGGCAGGCTGATTTTAATGGAACGGGCGGCAGGGCCCTCACCAATCAAAATATCCAGCTCATAATCTTCCAACGCCGGATAGAGAATTTCTTCGACCACGGGGCTGAGGCGATGAATTTCATCGACAAATAACACATCATGAGGTTGCAGATTGGTCAAAATGGCGGCCAGATCTCCCGGCTTATCCAGAACCGGTCCCGAGGTAACTTTCAGACCCGCACCCATTTCCTGGGCAATAATGTGCGCGAGGGTGGTTTTTCCAAGGCCGGGGGGGCCGAAGAGCAGGACATGGTCCAGGGCTTCAGCACGCCCTTTGGCCGCATCAATATAGAGACTAAGGGATTCGCGGAGCCGCGCCTGGCCAATATAATCCGCCAGCAAACGCGGGCGCAGGGCACGATCCACTGAGTCGCTGTGGATTTCCTGGGGATTGAGAGGGCCTCTGTCCATCATGGGGTTGTGACCATCGCGATGCTGGCGGGTTCCATAAAATCAATGGCGTGAAAGTTGTTGCAAAGCCTGACGGATCAGGTCTTCAAGACTCAATCCATCGCCCAGGTTGCCAATCGTCTGACTGGCCTGTGCAGGCTTATACCCTAATGTCAGGAGTGCTGCAATAGCTTCCTGGCGCGGATCACCCGACACGGCTTTACTGGTAGGCAAGGTACTGATTCCACCCATTTTATCGCGTAGCTCGACCACCAGTCTTTCTGCGGTTTTCGGACCGATACCGGGAATGGCCGTCAGCTGTGCCACATTGCCTTCCGCCACCGCTTGACCGAGCTTTTCTGCCGGCAGACCCGAGAGGCAGGCCAGTGCCACTTTGCCACCAATACCATTGACACGAATCAACAGACGAAAAGTATCGCGCTCAGCCACGCTCATAAATCCATAGAGCAGATGGGCATCTTCGCGAATGGTCAGATGGGTATGCACCAACAGGGTTTCGCCCGCGTCTGCCATCTGGTAGAAGCTGGACAGGGGCATTTCCAGCTCATAACCCACCCCCTGGACCTCCAGCCAGAGCCAGGGTGGACGCTTCTGCAGAATGATCCCGCGCAATGAGGTAATCATGGGCGTCCTTTTTCCAAAAAATCAGACATGGCCGGCCGCCTGCCAGCGCTGTTGAGTCCGGGCATGATGGGCATGACAAATGGCACAGGCCAGGGCGTCAGCCGCATCGGCCTGAGGGTTTTTATCCAGATGAAGCAGCCAGCGCACCATGCTCTGAACTTGCGCCTTGTCTGCATGTCCAGCTCCCACCGACGCTTTTTTGATTTGCAGGGCGGTGTATTCTTCTACCGGCAGCCCCGCTTCCAGCAGTGCCACCAGCGCCGCACCCCGGGCCTGACCCAATTTCAGGGCAGAATCCGCATTGCGGGCCATGAAAACCTGCTCAATGGCTGCCGTATCGGGTCGATGCTCGGCCAACACCTGCGCCAGATCCCGGTAGATGGCGCCGATGCGCTCCAGAAAGGGCCGGCCAGCCACATTCAGGCAGCCATGAGCCACATGCCGCAACTCGCCACGCGCATCCGACTCGATGATGCCATAGCCGGTGCGCAGAGAGCCCGGATCAATACCGATGATGCGCAAGGCCGTTTCCTGATGGACTGAAAAATTCAGGATGCTGCTTCCAGGCGGGCCATTTCCTCATCGCTGATTTCATAGTTGGCGTACACATTTTGCACGTCATCGTTTTCTTCCAGGAAGTCGATGAGACGCAGCAGTTTTTCTGCCTCCTCTCCACTCACCTCAATCGTGTTTTCCGGAATCATGGTCAATTCGCTTTCTTCCGGCTGCAAACCGGCGGCTTCCAGTGCCTGGACCACACTGTGCAAGTCCGTGGCCGCCGTATAGACAGCAATCCGCTCACCTTCATTGACCACGTCTTCGGCCCCTGCTTCCAGCGCCGCCTCGAGAATTTTGTCTTCATCAGCATCGCCGGGAAAAACAATTAAGCCCAGCTTTTTGAACTGATAGGCAACAGAACCGGCGGTTCCCATATTACCGCCGCGTTTGGAAAATATATGGCGGATTTCTGCGACGGTACGAACCTTGTTGTCGGTCATGGTTTCAATCAGGATAGCCACACCCGCAGGGCCGTAGCCCTCATAAGTCACTTCCTCGTAATCCACGCCTTCCAGCTCACCCGTACCGCGTTTGACGGCGCGTTCAATGGTGTCTTTGGTCATGTTGGCACCATATGCCTTGTCCAGAGCCAGGCGCAGTCGTGAATTACTGCCCGGATCTCCGCCCCCGGCGCGCGCTGCAACGGTAATTTCGCGAATCAGACGGGTAAATATTTTGCCGCGTTTGGCGTCTTTCAGTGCTTTCTTGAATTTGATGGTGGACCATTTACTATGCCCGGACATAACCCACTCCTTGCTTCTATAACTGACTTATTCTGGTGAAATATCGGCCATGATAACGCAAAGGCAAGGATGCCGTCATGCAAGTGTGGCAATAGCACTCATGGTCGCCCCCATGACTTCGGCGGCGTCAGCATCACGATGAAAATGCAGGGGCACCCCATAGCGTAACAGGGGATGCTGGCGCCGCAGCCAGGTCTGCAAGTCAGAAGCGGCCTGCCGGGCGCCGCCGACATGAGCCGGGACCACCGGCGCGGCACTTTCGCGCACCAGCCAGGCGACACCTTTCCGGGTCTCCGAGCGATTGATGCCGCCCTCGGGAAAAATGCCGAGTACCCGACCTTCTTCAAGAACATGGCGAGCCTGCAACAGTGCCCGCACATCACGACGATCCCGACGTACCGGAATGCTGTAGGTTTGCTCCAGCAACTGGCGCATCAATGGATTGTCGTAGTATTCCCGGGCCACCAGAAAGGACACCACGCGTTGATTGCTGGCGACCAGCAGCAGGGGATCCAACACCGACACATGATTACACACCAGAATCGCCGCGCCCTCAGCCGGTACGGTACTGTGCTCCCAATGCGCGCCCTGATAAAGGCGCAGATAGGCAGTCAGCAGACGATGCAGATTGCGCTGGGTCAGCGACCATTCGCCAATCACATCAGCCGGCTGCACAGCGACAGAGGACATGGCGGCCGTCAGGACACCATAAGCATGCGTTCCAGGGCCAGACGCGCCTGGGCCGCCGTTTCCGGCTCGACTTGAATCCGGTTGCGTACCTGCCCTTCCAGAAGATTTTCCAAGGTCACCGCCAACTGCTCGGGATCAATGCGGAACATGGTGGAACACATGCACACCATGGGCGACATGAATTCCACGGTTTTTCCTTCCGCCCGTACTTCGTCAGCCAGACGGGTCACCAGATTGATTTCGGTGCCTACCAGCCATTCACTGCCTGCGGGAGAGGCTTTGACCGTACGCAAAATAAAATCCGTAGATCCGACTGCATCGGACATCTGACAGACTTCAAAGGCCGACTCGGGATGGGCGATGACCTGCCCCTGAGGGTGTTCCCGGCGCCAGCGCTCAATATGCGCGGGCTGGAACATCTGGTGCACGGAGCAATGCCCCTTCCAGAGCAGAATCCGGGCACGGCGAATCTCCTCGGGCGTCAGTCCGCCCAGGGGCAGCGCCGGGTCCCAAACCGGCATATCCCGCAAGGGGATATTCAGCTGGTGCCCGGTCCAGCGGCCCAGATGCTGATCCGGAAAAAATAATGCCTTGGGCCGCTGCTGAAAGGACCATTCGAGCACCTTGCGGGCATTGGAAGAAGTGCAGACCGTACCACCATGCGCCCCGCAAAAGGCCTTGATGGCAGCCGATGAGTTCACATAGGTGACCGGGGTGATTTCCGTCTCCACATCCAGCACCGTCGCGAGCTCGTCCCAGGCGCGTTGGACCTGCGGGATATCAGCCATGTCGGCCATGGAACAACCGGCGTTCAGATCGGGCAGAATGCTGGCCTGATCGGGACGACTGAGAATATCCGCCACTTCGGCCATGAAGTGTACACCGCAAAAAACAATGAATTCCGCTTCCTGCCCGGCTGCCGCCCGGGATAACTGCAAGGAATCCCCATGGAAATCGGCATGACGATAGACTTCTTCGCGCTGGTAATGATGCCCGAGAATAACCGCACGTTTTCCCAAAGCGGCTTTTGCCCGGCGAATACGGGTATCCAGGTCGGCTGCTTCACTGCGCCGCAACCCCTGCACCATCACTGTCTCTACACCCATAACCACCCTCTCAGGCGCTGTTGCGCGTGCAAAATGTTCCTTACGTTACGAAGCCGCCTGCTGTGCGTCAAGGCGCGCCCCAAAATGGCGATAAATCGCATCCCGGTTGGTCCACGATCCGGTACGGCGGGCCGCTTCGACCGCCGGCAACCAGGCAAAGTTCACATGCTCCTGATGACGCAGTTGTGGAACCTGAGGCTCGGGCAAAGCCAGGGTGAATATGCGCTCCTCGTTGAACGCCACCTCCGGCGCGTAACGCTCCCGCCAGGGTGGCACAATGGGAAAGCGATTCCGTACCCCGGTATCCACCAGTCCTTCCGCCGCAAATCCCGTCTCTTCACGGAGCTCCCTCACGGCCGCGTCCCGCCAGGATTCTCCCGGTTCCAGACTCCCGGTTACCGACTGCCAGAATCCTTCCGGTTGGGCACGCTCCAGCAACAGAACCTGCTGACCGGCGTAGATCATGACCAGAATCGACTCAGGAATTTTGAACATCGGCTCCTACTCCGGGACGCAGGCGGATACCCAGCTCCTGTAATTGCTTGTCGGCCACCACGCCGGGGGCCTCGGTCAACAGACAACCGGCTTTCTGGGTTTTGGGAAAAGCAATGACATCGCGAATGGTATCCGCGCCAGACATGAGCATGACCAGACGATCCAACCCGAAAGCCAGGCCGCCATGGGGTGGCGCACCATAATGGAGAGCGTCCAGCAGGAAGCCGAATTTATCCCGCGCTTCTTCGGCGCCAATACCCAGGGCCGCAAACACTTTTTCCTGAACTTTTTCCTGATGAATACGAATACTGCCGCCGCCAATTTCATTGCCGTTCAGCACCAGATCATAGGCGCGGGCCAATGCTGCCCCCGGATTTTCCGCCAGACTCTCCAGATGTGCGCTTTGCGGTGCCGTAAATGGATGATGGGTGGAAGTCCAGCTATTATCCTTCTCGTCGTAATCAAACATGGGAAAATCCGTTACCCATACGGGTCGCCATTCACCTTCCAGCAAATTCAGGTCGGCCGCGACGCGGTTGCGCAGATTTCCCAGCGCCTCGTTGACCACCTTGGCACTGTCGGCGCCGAAAAAGAGAATGTCGCCGACAGCCGCGCCACTACGCTGGAGAATTTCCTGCAGCACCTCGGGAGCAAGAAATTTGACGATGGGCGACTGGAGCCCTTCGGCACCCTGATCCAGCGCGTTGATTTTGATCCAGGCCAGACCCTTGGCCCCATAAATGGCCGCAAACTGGGTGTATTGATCAATTTGTGCACGACTGAGCTGGGCACCACCGGGAACCCGCAGACAGGCGACGCGGCCCCGTGGGCGCTCGGCGGCCTCCCGAAATACCTTGAACTCCACGCTGCGCATCAGGTCGCTCAGCTCGGTCAGCTCCAGGGGATTGCGCAAATCGGGGCGATCCACGCCAAAACGGTGCATGGCATCCGCGTAGGTCATGCGTGGGAAAGGATTGGGCAGATCAATACCGAGCACTTCCGCAAACAGGCCCCGAATCATCGGTTCGGCAATACCCATGACGGCTTCTTCATCCACAAAAGAGGCTTCTATATCAATCTGGGTGAATTCCGGCTGCCGGTCGGCGCGTAAGTCTTCATCCCGAAAACATTTGGTAATCTGATAATAACGATCAATACCCGCGACCATCAGCAGCTGTTTGAACAACTGGGGACTTTGCGGCAAGGCGAAAAAATGACCCGGCTGGGTTCGGGACGGAACCAGATAATCGCGGGCACCCTCCGGGGTGGAGCGGGTCAGAACCGGTGTCTCGACGTCCATGAAACCGCCACTGTCCAGATAACGGCGCACGTAGCTGGTGACCTGATGGCGCAAACGCAGGCGTCCCAGCATTTGCGGGCGGCGCAAATCCAGATAACGGTATTTGAGACGCAGGTTTTCAGCAATGTCCTCTTCGTCCAAGGGAAACGGAACCGGCTCGGAGCGGTTCAGAATCTCGATGTGCGTCGCCATGAGTTCGACCTTGCCACTGGGCATCTGCAGATTTTCCGTACCTGCAGGGCGGGCCCGCAACACCCCTTCGACACTCAAAACAAACTCGCTCCGGCATTCATTAGCCGCCGCGAAGGCTTCCGCCTGATCAGGATCAGCAACCACCTGAACCAGCCCTTCCCGGTCCCTGAGATCAATGAAAACCACACCGCCGTGATCACGACGGCGTTGAGCCCATCCGCAGAGACGCACGGTCTGTCCGATCAGGTTCTCGTTTATGCCATTACAATAATGTGTCCGCATGCTGCGTCCCGTATAGTTGTGTCAAATTACATCATCAAATAACAAAAGGCCGCCCGACCGGCGGCCCGCGCACAATCTAGCCCCGCTGCAGGCGCGGCGTCAATGACAGGCGCAACTGCCGCCCGGGCAAGCGGGCGCGGCACTGCTGGCGGCTTCGCTTTTTGTCGCCCCCCCCTTACTGCCCTTGAAATCTGTCTCGTACCAGCCGGACCCCTTCAGCGCAAAAGCGCCAGCACTGAGCTGCCGCTCCAGGCCCGGTTTGCCGCAGACCGGACAATCGGTCAGGCGGGCATCACTCATGCGCTGCTCCGCGCTCAAATGATGTCCACAGTCCTTGCATACATACTCATAAGTTGGCATCGTATCCACTCCGTATTAGGTTGTAACTGAATATGCCTATTAAATACGTCTTCAGGCACCATTTTTCAAGCGTTCTGTGTACTGCACAGTCTGTCACGGTAATTTTACATGTCTATCACGCCTGAACTGCATAACGCCCTGCAAACCCTGATTGCCCTGCTCGCCATTCTGAATCCCATCGGGGCCATTCCTATTTTCATTGCCTTGACAGCTGACGAAGATCCGGTCCAGCAACTGGCTACCATCAAACTGGCCTCCAGAACCGTTGCTATCGTGTTGCTCATCGCCGCTTTTTTGGGTGAGTACATTCTTCAGTTTTTTGGCATCAGTATCGCCGCCTTTCAGGTAGCGGGGGGCATGGTTCTGATGTTGCTGGCCTTCAACATGTTACAGGCAAAATCCAGCCGTTACCGCCACACTCCGGAAGAAACGGCCGAGGGCATGAGCAAGGAAGCAGTAGCCGTGGTACCACTGGCCATTCCCCTCATGGCGGGTCCGGGTACCATGATTACGGTGATTATTGCCCATCATAAAAATGCTTCCTGGTTTGCCAGCGGGCTATTGATTCTGGACATCCTGATCATTGCCGGAGTCGCCTACGCGGCGCTGCGCCTGGCCCGGCCATTGTCACGGCGTCTGGGCGTAACCGGCATCAACATATCCACCCGAATTTTCGGGCTGGTCCTGGCTGCCATTGCCGTCACCTTCATTGCCAATGGTCTGGCAGCACTTTTCCCCGGCCTGGTGCATGTCAGCACCAGCTGATCAGCGCATCATCCTGGATAACCCAGTCAAGCACACGGCCCATTGTAGCATCAGGGCGGCATTCAATCCGTCGGCAAAGCTGAAGGCAGATCGACGCCCGCATAGATGTCCTCTACTGAAAGTGCCAGGTCGACACATTGGCAGCGCAAACGATCGCTTTCAGGGTCATTCAACAACTCGTACCACCAACCTTCAGGATGCCGGCGGAATGCCTCGACAACGATTTTTTCGCTATCCACCAAAACATATTCCTGCAGGCTAGGGAGCGTCTGATAAGCTTGTAGCTTTTCACGACGGTCCACATTCGCCGTGCTCGCCGACGATACTTCGACGATAAGGCAAGGATCTTCCAGATAGAGGGTATCTCCAGACAACGGCGCGCCACAACGCAACACCACATCGGGGTAATAAAAGGCATCTACAGCTTCCACCCGCACTTTCATATCGCTGTTCAGAACCTGACAGTGACTGCCACGGGCTTTTTGCCAGAGCAGTCCATACAGGTTACCGGCAATCTGGTTATGCCGCAGCTTGGCCCCGGCCATGGCATAAACCTGCCCGGCCACATACTCATGGCGTATATCTGCGCGCTCCTCACCTTCCAGATACTCTTTGCCAGACAAAGGCCGTAACATGGCTATCTGCATGACCTTTCCTCCTGACTCAGCGTATCAACAGTCCTCATCATAAAACGTGGAAGCTTCTGTGTCATCGCCGCAAGATGGCAAGAAATAGCGGGTAGCGCCGGGATGATTCTTCCCTTTAGGGCTTGATGTCGCGCCCCAAGCCATATTTTAGGCGGCGGGCAGGCAGATACCAGAACAAACCATCCAGCAGCATCAGGCAGCCCGCAGCAATCAGAATATAATCGGTGAAACTGTAGGGTGTCGCGCCCAGTATTTTGTGGATGGCCAGACCCAGGCCGATAAATGCCACCCCGGTGCGGATCAGCGACAACCCGGTTCGGGCGCGCGCGTAAGAGGCGCGGTGACTGGCGGCAATGGTGCGCTGAGCGGCGAGCATATTACGCTCGCGGGCCAGATGGGTGCGCTCCTTGCTGGCCGGAACCGGGCGCAAAATCGAACAGTAATGGGGAATGGCCGCCGCCAGTCTGGCCAGGGCACTGTCATCCTCCGCCTCAACCGGGGCTTCAGGAAGGTGATAACGATCGGTAAAGCGCACGTTCTCGGTCGTAATATCAATCAAGGCGCTTTGGCAGGGTAGATCCATGCGGCTGCCACGCACTTTCAGATAATCGAACAAGCCGATCAGGGCCAGAACAATGCCGACCAACAAAATCGGCAGGTGGTAAGGTGAGAGGTCGTTGTGGGAGACTTTAGTCAGCACATTGGCCAGTGCCACCATGGCAAGCCCCCAGCGTAGCAACTTCATGGCCGTCCGGGCGCGGGCATGAGCGGTACGATGGGCAGCCAGCTTGGTGCGCCAGTGCGCCATGGTGTTACGCCAATAGGCCAGGCCCGTGCGCTCAATGCCAATGAGCAAGGGTGCCTCGGCATGCTTGTAGTCCTGTATGTACCAGCGGATGTCTTCCTTGAGCGCGACACGAAATTCGTAATGATGGGCAGGGATCAGCTCCTGAACCTGGGCACGCATGCTCAGGTTGTTCGGGTCAGCCGCAGCGATGATGACCGTATCGCCCATCTGCCGGATGGGAAACCACTCTCCGGTAAGCAGCACCTTGCCATCCAGGCCCGAAAACAACTGCGGCACGGGCAGGCGCTCATCATATTGCGCGATAGCGCAGTCATAATGCCGGGCCAGCGCATCCAGCAAGGTGCAGCGCGTCACGGCCAATTCTTTCAATAAGATGCGTTCGGCGTCGATACCGCGCTTGGCGGCACTATGTAGTGCCGACTGGAGCAGGGCTTCACTCAGAATGCCCTGCTCAACCAGGGGATAATAGGGAGATATTTCAGTGTTCATGCGGATAGTTGGTGCGCTTCCAGGCGCTTTTCGGCTGACTATAATCGGCATCGGCGATTTCAAAACTACCGTCGACAAGTGGTGAACTGCGCTTGACCCGTTCTGCCGGCAGATACCAGCGCAGGCCATCGACAATGAGATACAGGCCAATGATCACCAACGCGGCATCAAAAATTGTCCAGAGGATGTCTACATGGCCCGTAAATTCGAAGTAAATATAGAGTCCGGCGCCGACCGTCATGATGCTGAAGCCGGTGCGGATGAAAGCCATGCCGGTGCGCGCCCGGGCCATGACCGTCCGCAGCCGCGACATGACGTTGCGTTTGTCCGCAAGGGTGGTGCGCTCCAGCGCCAGGCCGGTAGTTGCAAAAACTCCTGGGCGCGCCTGCTCGGCATTGGCCTCAACTAGCGGATCTATATTGTGGGTATAAAGGCATAAAGAGGGAAAAATGCGGTCCCAAGGCCCGCGTTTGACGTGGGCATTACTCACCGCTTCCAGCGCCCTATTGGCGGCATCCCGCCCGGGATGGTACCAGAGAAAACCCTCCACCAGCATGAAAAGGCCAATCGCAATGAGACTCCAGTCAAAAATCGACCAGGGACCGGTAGGAAATTTGCGGATGAAGCCAATACCGATAGCCGCAAAGGCCACACCGGTCCGGGCAAAGGCGAGTCCCGTCCGCGCTTTGGCCATCATCGTCCGCAGATAGGCCAGAATGGTGCGTTCTTCGGCGAGATTGGTCCGGTCATTCGCCAGGAAACGCCGCCTCTCGACCGGAGAAAGTGCATCCCAGGCCTCACGCAGTCCGGCAGCCCCCGCAACCACCGGACTGCGTCGAAATGCCATCTGCCCGCCCGGATCAATGACATTCAGGGCTGAATAGTTTTCGGGAACCGCGTAGGGGAGATAGGTTTTGATGGCGCGCGACTCCTGTCGCGCCGGCAGATACCAGAGCAGGCCGTCAATCATGGCCAGAATCCCGAAAACCAGGAGTGGGATTTCAAAAAACAACCAGGCCCCACCACCGAACAGGCGCAAAAAGGCGACACCAATACTGGTCAACGCGACCCCCGTGCGTGCCAGAGCCAGCCCGGTGCGGCTGCGCGCAAAACGGGTCCGTTGCGCGGAGTAGCGGGTGCGTTCTCCGGCCAGATAGGTACGGAC
>JABEBX010019846.1_pt1 | contig 17929 bp, 14 predicted proteins | sample 7245971 | NCBI WGS metagenome assembly JABEBX01 (sample SAMN14506365, study PRJNA622280) | hot springs metagenome | biome: hot spring [ENVO:00000051]|acidic hot spring [ENVO:00002120]; feature: spring [ENVO:00000027]|sediment [ENVO:00002007]; material: sediment environment [ENVO:01001048]... | reverse complement strand
GGTATGCACCGCCGGAGCCGGACCGGGCCATCAGGCCTCGGCATTGGCGGGCTGCATGCTGGCGTTACTGGAGGTGCAAATCCTCTCGGCCATGATGGCCGGGAGTTTGTGCCGCAATTTTCGTCAATGGTGTCTCGTAGCAATACTATCCGCCGTAGCGGCGGCGATTGCGCCGGCGCTGTTGTGCGCGATGGGCCTTTTACCGGTTCTGGTGCTTTTACGGGTGATTGCAGTATTGCTGGCGTGGGCGGCGTTTTGCGCCGGCTTGGCCAAACTTTTCAGCCGCTGGGGAGTCGCCGTCGGAGTGGTGGCGGCTATCAGCATGGCCAATGTGATGATTTTTTCTCCTCTGGTGCTGACACCGGTTTTTCTGTTGCTGCACCATGGCCATGGGCCATCTCACTGGGTTGCCGCTATTGCTCTGAACATCTCGCCGGCACTCTGGATGATCAATGCCTTGGAAACAGGTCTGCATTACAACTGGTTTATCTGGTTTCATTCACCGATCATGTACCAGCATGTTGTCCTGGGGCAGAATACGTTGATGCCATCAGTCTGGCGCTGGTGGATTCCCTGCGCTTTCGCCGCGGGCATCGGGACGGTGGCGGCAATTTTTCCGTACCAGCCCTGGGAGCGCGGGTGTCCCCACCCGCTTTGACCGTTGAAAACGTCTTCGCAATGCGTCTAATCAGCCTCGTTTCGCTACGATTTCTGGGGTGGTACGGAAAAATTGCCACACCTCACGGGACGGCTGCGACCAGGTGATCCGGAAAATGTGAAATGTGAGAATTATAATCTCAGAGACGCCAGAGTTTTGGCCAGGGTCTCCATGGGCAGGCCCATGACGTTGGTGTGTTCGCCGGCAATTAATTGCACAAAGGGATCATCGGGGGAATCCTGAATGCCATAAGCGCCAGCCTTGCCGCGCCATAAATTCGAATCCAGATAAGCCTGCAATTGCCGGGCGGAAAGTTTTTTCATCCGGCAGATTGAAACCACCGATTCCATCCGGCATGAGTTGCCATGCAGTAACACCAGCCCGGTGATGACCTCATGCGTGGTGCCGGAAAGGCTTTGGAGAATTTCCCGCGCGTGCCGGCGGTTCATGGCTTTGTTAATGATGCCATTGTCATTGACGACAATGGTATCCGCGCCGATGACAATCGCCCGGGTTTTAAGCTGTGACGCCACCGATTGAGCTTTACGCAACGCCAGACATACCGGCCACGCGCGAATCGGCACGCTGGCGGGCCGACGGGACGGCTCATGGAGCAGGCTTTTGACTATCCGAAAATGGTATCCCGCGTCTTGCAGCAATTGCGCCCGGCGGGGCGAAGCGCTGGCGAGCACCAATTCCGGCAACGCCTGACCCGGCGCTAAAGCGCCAGAACTTCTTGTACTTTTTTCCATACTGTCTCCACAGGAAGTGATTGCAGGGTGGCGCTGCGGTCTTCCTTGCCCGCATCGCGATATTCGCCCGGCTGCACAAAACGCAAAACATGATCCAGTTGACCGAACGGCCCCACCGAAGCCGGATCCGTTGGTCCATACAGCCCCACCAGGGGCCGGCCCAGGGCCGCGGCAACATGCAGCGGGCCGCTGTCATTGCCAAGCACCACCTGACAGAGCGAAATTGCCGCAATTAATTCCGCCAAGCTGGTTCCGCCGGCGAGATTCAGCGCATCGGCCTGTGATTGGTCAATAACTTTTTGGCACAGTGTATTTTCTTTAGGTGATCCAAGCACCAGCACGCGCATTCCGCATTGCGCAAGTTGGCGGACAATATGAGCATATCCCTGTTCAGACCAGCGTTTGGCATCCCAGCGGGCGCCGGGAATAACAGCCGCCAGGGGCGAATCTGTGTTTACCATGCCCTTTATTTTTAACAAAGCCGCGGTTTGCACGGGCATACGGAATTCAACGGTTGATCGCTGTGGTGCCAGTGCGGTGGCCAACGCGCGCATGCGCGTCACCGCAAGTTCCCGCAGCCGCGGAATGTTGACGTGATGCGTATAGAAATAGCGCGCCCCTTCACGGGCGTCCGCAAATCCGACACGCACTGCGGCCCCGGAAACTTTGGCTAAAAGCGCGCTGCGCAGCAGGCCCTGGGCATCGAGCACTGTGTCATAGTGATTGTGCCTGAGGGTGTGTATTAAAACCCGCAGATTGGTGCGGGCGGCGCCATGCGTGAACCAGCCGGCAATTTTTTTCCGGTCAAAATAAATCAATTCCGAAACCGCATCATGGCCGCGGACCAAATCCGCCAAAGCCGGATCAATAAGCCAGTCAATGCGGCTTGCCGGAAACAGCGCCTTGAGATCGCACAGCAGCGGCAAGGTGGTGGCGATGTCGCCTAACGCGCTGGGTTTAATGAGCAGCATGCGCTGCGGCGGAGCAGCGCGAACGGCGGCCTGAAGCGATGCTAACACGCGCTATTCTCCGGGCTGGCAAAGCAGGCGGTGTCTTTATACAAATCCTGCGCATCGGGAACGCTTTCAGGGTTGCGGCCAGGGCCGTCGGAACTGTAAAAGCGGTCCAACACGTCATTCCAATGCGCCTGCGATTTCACCGCGATAAAGGCCCGCCAGACATCCGCCCCTTCGGGATGCAGGCGGGAATATTTTATGCCGATTTTCCGCATTTGCCGTGATGCCTGCTCTTCCCCATATATTTCCACCGCCAGCGAAAAATGCTCCAGGAGTCCTTCTCGCTGTTCAAAAATACCCGGCGGATCAAGGGCGGGCTGACCGGCGATCAGAGCGGCGAATTCGCGGAAAATCCACGGATTGCCGATGGCTCCCCGGGCAATCCACACGCCGTCCACGCCGGTATGGCGGTACATGCGCAAAGCATCCTGGGCGGTAAATACATCACCGCTGCCAAAAAGCGTCATATTGGGATAGCGGACTTTGAGATCGCGCAGAAAATCCCAGTCCGCGCTCCCGGTATATTTTTGTTCCACAGTGCGGCCATGCACAGTGATGGCGGCAAAATTCAAGTTAACAGCCTCACCAAATATACGGGCGAAATTTTCCGCAGCCGCACCGCTTTCATCCAATGCCCGGCGTAATTTCATGGTCAGCGGGCCGGGGACCACAGCGCGCACCGCACGCATGATGTTGATCGCCTCATCAGGATCACTTAACAGATATCCGCCCCGGCAACGTCCCATGACTTTTTTTACCGGGCAGGCAAAATTCAGATCAATAACATCAAAGCCAGCTTCCAGCAGCACTTTTGCCGCGGCGGCCATTTCATCGGCCTCGCTGCCCATGATCTGCCCGGCCACCGGATGATCCGCTTGACACAAAATGGACCGCTTTTCCCGCCCGCGCCCGCCGGTAAGAATCACCCTGTCCAGCAGGGCCTCGGTGACGGCGTATGGACATCCGCGGCGGCGTGCCACCACTCGCATGGCCATATCACTATATCCCGCCAGGCCGGCCTGCATGGCCGGGATGGAAAACGCAAACGCCCCGATGCGGCAGGAACTCCGGCGCACCTGCGACGCAGAGAACAATTTCTCCTCATGTGTGGCAGCGGGTTCATGTTGTGTCAAAATACCGATCATAACATCCATAATATCTCATTTCCCACCTTATGCGTTAAGTTTTAATGTAACATGGACACCGGTGGCGGCAAGTCAGGCTCGACAAGGTCTGTATCGTGGCATCATTTTCACCGCAGGGCGGTGCGGTTAGAATTGTTGTATGAATATGACGCAAACCAACGCGGCGGGAATGGTACAAGAACAGATAATTCCCATACTGGATTTCGGTTCGCAATATGTTCAGCTTATTGCGCGGAGAGTGCGGGAGGCGGGGGTTCATGCCCTGCTGGTGGCTCCGGATATTTCCGTCGCTGATTTACGGGCGATGAATCCGATCGGGCTGATTCTTTCCGGCGGCCCGGCCAGTGTTTATGAACACGACGCTCCACGGTGTGATCCGAAGATTTTTGATCTGAATATTCCGGTGCTGGGAATCTGCTATGGCATGCAGATTGCCGCGCAATTGCTCGGCGGGCGGGTGAAGCCCGGCGCGGCGGCGGAATATGGTGCCACGCGGTTGCATGTACTCCATGACGGCGCGGTGGCAAGCCACAGTGGAGAATTGTTTACCGGGGTGCCGGAGGATACGGGCGTTTGGATGAGCCACGGGGATCAGGTGAAGGAACTGGGATCTGATTTTATTGCTCTGGCATCCACGCCAAGTTGTCCGCTGGCGGCAATCCGGCATAAATCACGGCCTTTTTTTGGCGTGCAGTTTCACCCGGAAGTTACCCACACACCGCATGGCGGGAAGATACTGGAAAATTTTTTATATCGTGTATGCCACGCCGCGGGAACTTGGCGCATGGGAAATTTTCTGGAAATAACACTTGATAAGGTGCGGCGGCAGGTGGGCTCCGGGCGGGTGATTTGCGGTTTGTCCGGCGGTGTGGATTCGGCGGTGGCGGCAGCGCTGTTGCACCAGGCCATTGGTGAGCAGCTTACGTGCATATTTGTGGACAACGGCCTGTTGCGGAAAAATGAGCGCGCCGGGGTGGAAAGCACGTTCCGCGATCACTTTCATATTGATCTGCGGGTGGTGGATGCGGCGGATGAATTTCTCCCGGCTCTCGCGGGAGTAACTGAGCCGCAGAGCAAGCGGAAAATTATCGGCAAGGCATTTATTGATGTTTTCAAACGCGCCAGCGGCGGTATTACCGATGCGCGGTTTCTGGCACAGGGCACATTGTATCCGGATGTCATTGAAAGCGGGCAGGGATATGCCCGGACCGCCGCGAATATCAAACTGCACCATAATGTCGGTGGGTTGCCGGCGGAACTGGGCTTTGAACTGGTAGAACCTCTGCGTGATTTATTTAAGGATGAAGTCCGGCGTTTGGGGGAGGTACTGGGGTTGCCGGAGAATATGGTCTGGCGGCATCCTTTTCCGGGACCGGGATTGGCGGTGCGGTGTATTGGTGAGATAACGCAGGACAAGCTGGCAATTTTGCGGGATGCCGATGAAATACTGCTGGAAGAAATTGTGGCGGCGGGCTTATACCGTTCCACCGCTCAGACGTTTGCGGTGCTCTTACCGGTCAACAGCGTCGCAGTGATGGGTGATGGACGCGGATATAAGCCGGTGATTGCGCTGCGCAGCGTGGACTCCGCTGATTTTATGACGGCGGACTGGAGCCGGATACCCTATGATGTTTTGGCCCGGATCAGCAGCCGGATTGTCAATGAGGTGCGTGCGGTCAGCCGGGTGGTATATGACATCACCAGCAAACCTCCGGGTACAATAGAGTGGGAATAATGATTCTGGAGTAATCATGGCCGCCAATACACCGCCTCTGCATCCGCATGATGTCGGTCTGCCGGTATCGGTAGTCCGCAAGCGGAAGCGCTTTCGGCGCATCGGTTATGTGATGCTGGCGGTGGCCGTGCTGACGGCAGCGCCGGGGTGGTATCTTTATGGCGTATCACTATGGGGCACATTTCATATTGGCCGGTTTACAACGCTGCAGGCGATTGTGGCGTATTCGCTGTTGATTGTTTCCAGCATCACGCTGGTGCTGGGGTTGTGGTATCTGCTTTTAGCACAAGTGCGGCGGCTGGCACATATTGTGGAGGATGCTCAGGAAGAATCCAAAACCCATAACTGCCCCAATTGCGGCTGGCCATTTGACTATCCCGACCGCTTTTGCAGGCATTGCGGAAAGCCGTTGAAGCCGTAAAGCCGACCGGAGTTAGCCGGTGAACCCTATTGCAGTTGTTACACTTGGTGCGTAGTGCCTTGAATTACCAACCGGCTAATGAAAAACCCTCTGCTAAACGGACCGATTTAATGCGTCTTGGATTGTCTGGGCCGGTAGAAAGAGTTGCAAATCGTTGGACGGCAGACAAATGAAGCCAAACTTTTCATAGTATTTCCTGGCATTTTCATCCTTGGCATCCACGAAAAGTCCAATACCTCCGGCAATTTTGAAGATCTCGAGACACTTTTCCATGGCTGCAGCCAGCAGAATTTTTCCAAGGCCATTTCCCTGCATGTTCCGAGCAACCGCCAAGCGGCCCAGGCGGATGCCGGAGACATCATGCGAGAACTCTGCAATGCCACGCCCTTAATGCTGGCAGTTATGCTATAATTTTTCACTGTTTTGGAGACGGGTTTTGTCCGGGAATGGCAAGAAAGTTGTGGTGGCGATGTCCGGCGGAGTCGATAGCTCTGTGGCGGCGGCGCTGTTGAAAGAGCAGGGATATGACTGCATGGGCGTATTTATGCGCCTTGGCAATGATCCGGCTCAGCAGGCGGACGATGCACTGGTCGCGTGTTCACCGGAAAAGGCGGCCAAGCCGCACCATCAGGGGTGCTGCTCAACCAATGACGCCGCGGATGCGCGGTATGTGGCGGGATTGCTGGGAATAGAATTTTATGCCCTGAATTTTCAGCATGACTTTGGCGGCATCATTGATTATTTTGTCCGCGAATATAACAACGGCAGAACGCCCAATCCGTGTGTGCGCTGTAATGAATATCTGAAATTCGGCAAGCTTGCCCGGTATGCCCGGGCGGTGGGCGCGGATTATGTCGCCACGGGCCATTACGCCCGGATTGACCGGGATTCAACCGGTGTTACACGCATGATGCGCGCCGTCGATCACACCAAGGATCAGAGTTATGTGCTTTTTGGCGTGCCGCCCGATGAATTGCCGCGGATGATGCTGCCGATTGGGGATTATCCCAAAAGTGAAGTGCGGGCGATGGCGCGGCATTATGGCCTGCCGGTGCATGACAAGCCTGATTCGCAGGAAATCTGCTTTGTGCCGGATAACGAGTATTTCAATCTGGTGCGCAGGCGTTCACCGGACACGGTAAAGCCGGGGCCAATTGTGGATCATGACGGCAAAACCGTGGGAACGCATGATGGCCATCAGCATTTTACGCTGGGACAGCGGCGCAGGGTGGGAGTGGCAATGGGTTATCCCGTATATGTCACGGGTATTGACGCAGAGAATAACACCGTGCGCATCGGGCCGCGTGAAGACCTGCTGCATCGGCGGCTGGTAGCGCGGGAAATCAACTGGCTTACAGCGCGGCCCGCAGAGCCGTTTGAGTGCCTGGCGAAGATTCGATACAACACCCCCGCCGCGCCCGCGATGGTGCAGATCACCGGCCCGGATGAATTGACGGTGATATTTGATCAGCCCGTGGCCGCCATTACGCCGGGGCAGGCGGTGGTCTGTTATGACGGCGATGTACTGCTGGGTGGCGGGTGGATTGACCGGGTGGCGGATGAAGGCGTGGCATTGCCGCAGTTGCTTGGCGCGGTGGACTTTGAACCTGCAACTGTAAGATCACCTTAATTGTCATGACTTTCTCGCATAACGTGGTAACATGTATTTTGGGTGGCCGGATCTGTCGGCGGAGCATTGCAGAACGGATGGATGCAAGGTGGCAGTATGAAAGGAGGGATCGCAATGCAGCAGATTTCATCAATCCAGAGAAAATTCATTAAGGGGTGGTGGATCACAGAATGAATCATAAAGCGAATAATAACGGAGATGGGAGAATAAAAATGCCAAAGCCATACTTCCAGACAGATTTGGGGGCGGCTTATCTTGGTGATACGCTCGACATTATCCGGAACATTCCCAGCGACTCAATCAATCTTGTTCTGACCTCACCACCTTTCGCACTGACCAGCCAAAAGGAGTATGGGAATAAGACGGAGGCCGAATACATCGATTGGTTTTTGCAGTATTCCAAAGAATTTAAGCGAGTGATGGCATCGGATGGTTCGTTTGTACTCGATTTAGGGGGGGCTTACCTGCCAGGACACCCGATACGGAGTATCTACCAATACGAGTTGCTCTGCAGAATGGTGAAAGAGCAAGGTTTATTTTTAGCACAGGAATTCTTCCACTACAACCCAGCGAGACTTCCAGCGCCAGCCGAGTGGGTGAATGTGCGCCGGATACGGGTTAAGGATAGCGTTAATCTTGTCTGGTGGCTTTCAAAATCTAAAAATCCAAAAGCGGACAACCGAAATGTTCTTCGTCCATATACGGATGCGATGAAAAACCTTCTAAAAAATGGATACATCGCAAAGCTACGGCCTAGTGGGCACAACATAACGCATAAATTTAATAAGGATCATGGCGGGGCAATACCACCAAACCTATTAGAACTCGGTAATAATGATTCCAACAGTATGTATATGATTAAAAGCAAGCGGGATGGACTAAAGCCGCACCCCGCTCGGTTTCCTCAGCGCTTTCCGGAATTTTTTATCAGGTTCCTCACTGATGAGGATGACATCGTGTTTGATCCTTTCGCCGGGTCGAATACGACGGGCTATGTTGCTGAGAAACTCAGACGCCGGTGGATTTCATGCGAAATTAAAGAGACATATATGAGGAATGCTATGTTGCGCTTTGAAGAAGATGCAAACCTCTTTACCTTGGCATGAGATTCAGACAATGACCATATTTAAACATGATCTCTTGGATTTGGTGGCTGAAGCGGTAAACGAATGCGGCTGGAATATTCTCTATCTGAATGCGCAGCATCCCTTCAAGGTGCGGTTATACAGCGGTACGGAGAGTTACCTCGTGAAGATTATCATTTACAACGTTACGCACGGAGGCGGACAAAGACGACCTGCTAACGAATATCGCATCCAGGTCAAGGAACCGGAACTCGCGCAGGAACCTGGCTACAAGACATTAATTCTTGGTTACTATGAGCCACTGAAGGTTTTCGCTGGATTTGACATATCAAGACACATCGGCAAACCTGGATATTCCGCTTCATTTCAGATTCGTTCTGAAAGTCTAGAAAAGGCAGCCATAACTGGCTTTTCTCCATGTGATAAAGGTAACGCTGAAATTGCAGTTGCGTTCAGGGGAGACTTTTTCGTGGAGTATGTTCGTAATCTTGAGATGTTGCACACATTTGGAGAATCAAAGAGAGATTTCCAGATCCTTGATGAAGCAACTGAAAGAGAACTCACACCGAATATGGCGGCCATAGAGGAAGTAAGTGAACCAAGGCGTATCGCGATTCGAACGATCACCGAAAAACAGCGCGATAATAATTTTCGCGCTAAGGTATTACGGGCATACAATCATCGATGTGCATTTAGCGGCATTCAATTGAAACTTATCGACGCGGCGCATATTGTTCCTGTCAATTGCGATGGTTCAACTGATGAAACTTGCAATGGTATTGCTATCTCAGCCATTCACCATAAGGCGTATGACAAGGGACTTATCACTTTCGATGAGAAATATCGGATCATTGTTAATAATGCCGAAATAAAGAGATTGATCCATCTCAATCTGCACGGCGGGCTTGATAAATTTAAACGCGGTCTCAGGCCAATCATTGATGTACCACCAGCAATGTCAGACCGGCCGAACGTGAATTACATCATGGCGGCTAACCGACTCAGGGGGTGGGCAATCTAAGGATTGAGCAGGCTCAGTGCAAAATCCCATCGGGCCAGCGGCGCAGCCAAGATGGGCCGATGGGCTTTACCGGCATAGCGCCGGGAGCCCGGATATGGCAGCGTTCCAGCAATGAGCCTTCCTGCAAATAGAGCGTGCTAAGAGCATCAAGATAAGCCACGGTTGCCTGCGCCTGTGCCAATTGTGCCGACAGCAGGTTGGATTGCGCCAGCGAAACCAGAATGGCGGTGCTTTCCCCCACTTTGAATTCGCCTTGTGTGGCCCGCAATGTTTCCGCCTGCGCTTCCGTTGTGGCGGCGGTGGCGGAAATCTGTTGCCGGTCCGTAACGGCTTGAATGTACGCGGTGCGAACGCTTAATTCGACACTGCGCACGGTATTGGCCAAAGCCGCCTCTTCCTGATCGCGGCTTAATACCGCGCTTTGATAATTGGCGGTGGGCGTGCGATTAAAAATTGGATAATTGAAGGACAAACCCCCCACAAGTTGATAGGCCGATCCGTTGAGATTCTGCGCTGCGGGGCCAAAGGACTCGGCGTAGCCGGTTTTGCCTAAAGTGATAAACATGTTAAGCACAGGCAGCAGGCCATTGCGGGTTTGGATAACTGACAAGTCCCCCTGCTCAATTTGCAGGCGCGTCTGATTCAGAACGGGGCTCATTTTCAAGGCCAGTTCCGTGTGCTCTTTGAGCGGGGCGGTGGGACCGCCGGGAATGTATGGCGGCGTGGTGAGTTGAAGCTGATCCTGCCAGAAGGGGCGGTCCGCCGGGGCGATCAGACTTAACAAGTTGAGCCGGGCGATTTTCATGGACCCCACAGCGCTGACAAGCTGTTCGCGTGTCACGGCGGTCTGGGCGACTGCGGGCGCAAATTCCGCGGGGGATGTCCGGCCCACATGAATGAGTTCCTTGGTTTGATCTTCCTGCTGTTGTGCCACGTTCAAAGCGGTTTTAAGAATCCGCACATTCTGCTGCGCCAGGACATAAGCCCAATACGCCTGCACAATGTCATCGGTGATAGTGAGGGCTTCGCCGCGTAATTGAAAATCGGATATTTTTTTGCCAATCCGGGCACTTTCAATGCCCGCCAGATTGGCCTGAAGACTCGCTCCCTGCAAGAGCGCCTGAGTGACGGTAATTGATCCGTTGACAGTGGAGGACTGGCCGCCGCCATTTTCGCTGTCATTTAATCCGGAGTTCACGGTAGCCTGAACGGACGTGCCGGTGGGAAGTTTTTCCGATAAACCCACATTGGCATTGCCGGAATCGGTTGTGCCAAAGTGTTGGCTGCCAGGGATATAGCCGCCGCTGGCGGTAACATAGCCCCCGCTGGTGGGGACGCGATTTTTAGTCGCCTGCATCCCGGCGGTAAGGGTGGGGTCAAATGCCCCGCGCTGCACCTCCACCTGTTCTTGGGAAAGCGCGGGGGAAAAACGTTGCACCAGCAGCGATGGGTTGTTTTTCAGGCCTACCACCAGCGCATCAGAGAGCGATAAATCAATGACTTTTCCGGTACTGGTGAAATCAGCAGTTGGCACGGAGCCGGGCCGGGGGGTACCGGGTGGCAGCGCGGAGGATAATTCTTTTACCGAAGTTTGGGTGGTGGCTCCAGATTCAATGTCCTGCTGATGTGCGATGGCGGAATGTTCATAATTTTCAAAGCCGCCGGAATTGATGCTCGCGCAGCCGGACACACCAACCAGTGCGCCGATGGCCGCCACAGCACAGAGGGAAAGTTTCAGCGTGCCACCGTCAGGAGTTTTGTGATTGTGACGGGGGGCGAAGTGCGGTTTATTCATATCGGAGAGCCTCAATGGGATTAAGCCCGGCGGCACGCCGGGCGGGATAATAACCGAAGAAAATACCAATGGCCGCGGAAATGGATAACGCCAGAATGATCATGTGCGGCTCTACCTGGCCGGAAAAATTCCGGAACTTCACATAATGCGCCGCCACCACACCGACAGCCACACCAATGAATCCCCCCATCAGGCTCACCAGCATGGATTCAATGAGAAACTGACGGAGGATGTCCCGGCGGCGCGCGCCGATGGCTTTGCGGATACCGATTTCCCGCGTGCGTTCCGTCACGGTCACAAGCATGATATTCATAATGCCGATGCCGCCCACCAGCAGGGATATGCCGGCCACGGAACCCAGGAGCATGGTAAAAGTTCCGCCAATATTGTTGGCCATTTGAATAACCTGCAACTGATTGGAAATCCAGAAATCGTCTTCATCGCCATAAATTAACGAATGACGTATACGCAATACCTGTTCCGCTTTATTCTGCACGGGCGTAAGATCGATCGCATGCCGCACCTGCATGTCAATATGATTCAGCGCCACCGCCCGCCCCATGAGCTTGGTCATCGCGGTGGTATATGGCAGCAGCACCTGATTGTCCGGATCAAACCAGCCATGTCGGCCCTTGGCCACCAGCACACCTACGATAGTAAATCGCACCGTGCCGACGGTGATGTTATGCCCCAAAGGATCTTGCGATCCGAACAGGCGCGTGGCTGTTTCCGGCCCGATGACCGCGACGGACGAGCGATCGCGGCAATCGAAATCGGTGAACATTTGCCCGCTCTGAACCTGAAAATCATGGATGATAATATAGGTGGGCGCACAGCCAATGATGTTGCAATAGGTCTCATTGGTGCCCCACTTAACCGGATCGCTGGAGGTCACCACCGGTGACACATATTTGACACCGGGAATTTTCAGCATGGCTTCGGCATCACCAAGTGTCAGTGGCTCCGCGGCACCATTGAGCACGGGGGGCATCTTTGGATTATGTGGAAAAATTGTAATGGTATTTTTTCCCATGCGGGACACCCAGCCAAGGATGCGCGATTTGGCGCCATTGCCCAGAGCCAGCATGGCAATCACCGCCGCGACACCGATAATCATACCCAGCATGGTCAATATAGCGCGCAGCTTGTTAGCTAACATGCTGCGTAAGGCAATTTTAATTGTGGTCCAGAAAAGCATGGCAAACCCTCTTATCAATCAGTGATGGTGCGGTGTCCACATGCTCGAGGCAACACCCAGATGAATCAGGACCTTCTGGCCGGGTTTCAGCCCGTGGAGTACCTGCCAATCGAGATCATTACGTTCACCAAGCGTGATAGGCTTGGATACCTGCTTGCCGTTCGGCATAACGACTGTAACCGTATCTTCGTTGTTTTGTATGACCACCGCCTGCAATGGAATGTAAATCACGTTGGGCAGTTTATCGGCAAAAATATCGACATTGGCGGTCATGCCGGGCTTCAACAATTGTTTCTTTGGCCCGGTGACCTCAATTTGTGCCTGAAACGTCACGATATTACTGGTCGAACCGCTGGTGCTGCTGGAATTCTGATCCTGTATTGATTCCGGGGCAATGAGATCCACGACGCCGGGAAACACAATTCCCGGCGCGCCGGCCGCGGTAATCTGCACCTTGTCGCCGATCTTCACATGGTTGATATCACTTTCATTAACAGTTGTATTAATATATATATGTGATGTGTCAACCAGGGTCATCACCGTGGTGCCGCCGCCGACGTTGTTGGTGGCTGAGGCAATAACCTGGCCCTGCTGCACATCGACATTGGCCACATAGCCGGTAAATGGCGCGGTCACCGTGCAATACCCAAGATTGGTTTTAGCCTGCGCCAAGTTGGACTGCGCATTGCGCACCGCCACTTGATCCAGTAAAATATTGTACTTTTGGACTTGTACCTGCAACGCCTGTTGCTTAAGTTGTTCTATCTGCACTTCCGCGAGGCGGGCGGCCTGCTGGTCACGCACCAGCGTGGTGTGGTCTGTATCGTAGGTCTGCTGGGCGGCGAGATTTTCCTTCAATAAAGTCATATCGCGCTGCACATTAAGCAGATCATTTTTCACTTGTGCCTGGGCCGAGAGAAGATTGGCTTTATCGGTTTGCCGAGTGGTTATCAAATTTTCCTGAGCAATGCGGTAATTCAATTGCGATGTTTCCAAGTTATATTCAGCCTGTTTTAAGCTCGCGGTGGCAATATCGACCGCCTGCTGCTCCAAAGTTGGATCAACTTTAAGAATCACCTGTCCCTTGTGGACCAGATCACCAATTTGAATTTGATCGTCGGAGATGCCATTCCCCATTGGCAGACTGATAATTTCCCCGCCAGCCTGGCATTTAATATCAACGGTACGATTAGCCTGCACATTTCCTGTGGCATATACATGCACCGTCAATGTGCCTTTTTTTACCATCGCGGTATGCATTGGGGGAGGCACCGCCGCCGCCGCCGCCTGATAGTGGTGATAGGCAATTCCGCCGCCAATTGCCGCGATCACAATAACACCGATGATGATCCAAGTCTTTTTCATCCAGACTTCATCCGCTTTTCGCGGCTCCTTACTGCGGTGTACTTCCAGAGAATACCATTGGTATTACACCAAACTAAAATTCAGCCCGCCTTCGCCACAAGTTCACGCGCTGATCTATTGTGTTCAACAATATCCACAATCTGCCCGTCGCGTATCTGCACTTCACGCCGACAGTGCCGGGCCACGTTGGAATCATGGGTCACAATCACAATCGTGCGTCCCTGATCATTGAGGTTATGAAACACGTCGAGAATCTCCTTGCCCACGCGGGAATCCAGATTGCCCGTGGGTTCATCCGCCAGAATAATCGCCGGATTGGTCACCATCGCCCGGGCAATCGCCACACGCTGCCGTTGGCCGCCGGAAAGTTGCGTGGGATCATGGTGCATGCGATCCGCCAAGCCGACCGATTCCAGTGCTTTTCGAGCGACGTTTTTCGCGTCTTTATGGGCGGAATACAACAGCGGCAATTCCACATTTTCCAACGCCGAGAGCCGGGGCAAAAGATTAAAATTCTGAAATACAAAGCCAATTAAACGGTTGCGAATGTCGGCCAGTTTATCACCGGTGAGTTTGGAAACATCCTCGCCGGAGATGATGTAAGTACCGGAGTCAAAATCATCCAGGCAGCCCAAAATATTCATAAGCGTCGATTTACCGCTCCCCGAAGGGCCGGTAATAGCGACCATATCGCCTTCCTCAATGGTCAAATTCACGGAATTCAGCGCCAGCACTTCCGTGTCACCAAGCGTATAGCGTTTCACCAAGCCACGAATTTCCAGCAGCGGTGACTTATCTTTCAATTCAACCATGACAACAACCTGTTCCCGGTTTTATTTTCAAGCCATTCCATAATGGTAAAATAACCCGCGCCGTGCGATCCACCGCAACTCGGAATCCATGAGTATACACGGTTATCAATATACTTCACCACGCGCACGCGTTTGCTTCCGGGCTGATAAACCCGGAAACAATAATCCCTTGTTCACATAACGTTGGAATTACCCGGAAGTTGCAGTCGCCGCAAAAATATTTTTCAGCAGACCATGCGCATAAAGCCGACTGCTGCCCCGCTGTGACTCTAAACAGGCCCGGGCTTTTTGTCCAATGGCTGTCGCCGCATCAGGATGCGCCAGCCAGGAGCCTAAAATTGCCTCCAAATCCACGGCGTTTTTCACCATCACGCCCGCGGAACTCGCCGTTAACTGTGCCACAATATCCTGAAAGTTAAACGTATAGGGACCAAAACAGCACGGCTTGGCCAATGCCGCCGCTTCAATCATGTCACTGCCGCCCAGATTGACCAGCGAACGCCCGGAAAAAACCGCGAACGCCAGGCTGTAGAGCTTTTTTAACTCTCCCATGGTATCCAATACGATGACCTGCCCGCATTGGATCGGCAATGAGGCTGAGCCATCCGGGCGTTCTGTGCGCAACACCGGCTGCAGGCCTGAGTGTCTGATCGAAGCAAGCACATCCGGAATAACCTCGGGTTTGCGCGGTGCAATGGCCATTCGCAGGTTCGGCCATTTTCCATTTAAGGCCTGATAGGCCGCCAATAAGACATCTTGTTCGCCGGGGCCAGTTGAACCCGCCACAAATAGCCGATGTTCAGGTAAGATGCCAAATGCCGCCGCCAAAACCGCTGATCCCGGAATTGTATCCGTAAAATCCGCACTGTCATATTTCATTGTGGGGATAACTTCAAGGCGGTGCGGATCGGCCCCTAATGCCGCAAAACGATTGGCGATTTCACACGTCTGCACGCCAATGCGGTCAAGCCGCTGGAGCATTTTTTTCATCAGCGGCTTGATGAGCCGATAACGCTTGAATGACCGTTCCGTCATTCGGCCATTGATAATCTGCACCGGAATATGCCGCTGCCTGGATAGTGCAAGAAAATTGGGCCAGGTTTCCAACTCCACCAGGGCGATTCCTGCCGGATTAACCGTGTTGAGAAATCGGCGTACGGCAAATGAAAAATCCAGCGGATAACGCACCGCCACCACCCGTTTGCCCTGCCCCGGCGGATACAATGCCAGCGCTCTGGCCATGCCGGTATCTGTCGTGGTGGAAATAATAATCAATAAGCGATCATCACTTTGCAGCAGTTCTTCAACCAATGTTCGTGTGGATAACAGCTCGCCTACCGATACGCAATGAATTAACAGCCGCGGAAATGAGGCGGCGGAGGCGGTGAGACAGGCCTGTGCTTCCGGTGACAGCCGGCCCAGACGCCCGGGCCAATCCGTGCGGTATTTGCCGGTGCGCCGGCTTTTGATGATTAAAAACGGTGCCGCCGCCAGTAATCCAATAAAATAGAAGATGTCCAGAATCCAAACCATATTCCGGGCATCATAAGATATTCTTGCCATTCCGGCATGGTTACAACAATCGGGGTGCGTGACACTTCAGGCGTGTGAAGAAAGCATGAGCGAAAATGGTGGCAAGGGATCGTGAAATAATATCCGGAGATGGCCCTTACCCATCAGGCCGCCGCCGTTCCGGCAAGCCGGAGTTGCCAATGCAACATCGTATGATAATGCGGTGGACGGTTCACATCAGTAGACCAACCACCGGATTACATCCGGTGCTCATGGCGTATTGAGATTCAAAGAGCACCGCATGAATAATGCGGTGGTAGATTCACACTTCTAAACCAACCACCGGATTACATCCGGTGCTCTCAAATACAAACGTAGCGAATACGGAAATTGTTTTGAACCCTGTCACGTTCATGAAACCTATGCGTTTCACCTGCTGGATTGAAACCCAAACTTCCGAGAGATTATCCACAATGCATGCTGGTAGACTTGTTCAGTGCGTACATCCTTGTCGCCTTGACCAATCCATTTAATCCGAATATTTTTATCAGATAGATCGCGTGGAATACTGAAATCTTGTGCCAAGCTTTTTCTACGAAAACTTGTTTGTAATTCTTCTGAAGGGGGATAAACTTTATATGTATCATCAGGTTTGTTGTGAGTCTGACAGGCCGAAAAGCCGTGAACGGTTACGGCCAATTCAATCTTCACGCGAATGATGGAGTAAGTTTTGTTGACGGCCGACCCGCCCGGTCGCTCACGCAATCGTGGAAAGAACTGCTGGCCAAGCTCGGACCATTGATGCACCGGACAGGGCATGTGATATTCGTTAATGGCGGACTTTGCCCCCGGCTGGATATCATGCGGCATATTGATGGCATTGACTCGGAAGATGATACGGGACCGGTGCTCAATAATGTCGGTCTGCTGAGTCTTCGCAAACCGGCGATTCTCTGGACGTATGTACCAGAGGATCTGAAGCCCGATCCAGACGCTTTTTTTCAACGACATCTTTACATGGGTGTTTATCCTTATTTGCCATATCCGTGGAACAACCATGCCATCCAACCCGGTGGTTGGGCAGATCAATATTATCTGGAATATGGGCCGCTGCTGGCGGTCATGCGCGGCAAGCAATGGGTTCTCACGCCGCATTGCGTTGCGGTGGATAATCCCCATGTGAAAGTCAATTTGTTCCGGGTTCCGTCCGGATATGTGGCCCCGGTAGTGCTGGGAGGAAAGATCAAATCCGTGGTGTTGACCATCCGCAATGTCACTGGTCTGTTCGCCCGGGACCGTTGCCAGGCACTATATCCCGGCCGAAAAAAGCCGGTGGCGCTGCATAACTCGGTATTTCAAAAAGACGCGCTGGTCATAACGGTTCCGCTGGTACGCGGCTGCGCCATGGTGGAAATTTCGTCAAATGCGGCGGCTGGCGGGAAATAAACCTTATCGGCCCGCACTGGCTTAGTACGACAGCGAGATTTCGGATGTAAGTATGATAAATATATGGACTTGCAACCAGCCCATGGGCCGGTAAGGGATCGTGATAGAATAAATTCACGTTTTATAGCGCAGGAGTTTTGGCCGCCCAACCCGCCGATAGCCATGTATAGCGGGACCACCCGGCGGCCCGCATGATAATGCGGTGGTGGATTCACACGCAGTATCAAAGCCTGCGCGCGGAAGTGGAAAACGCCATCCGCGGCGTATTGGAATCCACAGAATATATTGGCGGGAAAGCCCTGCGAGAATTTGAAGCCGGTCTGGGGGCTTTTTTTCAT
>JABEBX010000579.1_pt1 | contig 17993 bp, 24 predicted proteins | sample 7245971 | NCBI WGS metagenome assembly JABEBX01 (sample SAMN14506365, study PRJNA622280) | hot springs metagenome | biome: hot spring [ENVO:00000051]|acidic hot spring [ENVO:00002120]; feature: spring [ENVO:00000027]|sediment [ENVO:00002007]; material: sediment environment [ENVO:01001048]... | reverse complement strand
TAAATTATGTGCTTGGAAAAGATGGTATCGTTGGCATTAAAACCGGTTCAATGCCAGAAATTGGTGCTAATTATGTATTTGCAGCAAAAGTAAATGTTAGTTATGAAGAATTAACGCTTATTGGCTCAATTTTTGGTGCAAACGGCAAAGAGCCGCTAATTACTGCGTTAAATGGTGCAATTGCAGCAATAAACGACGTAAAATCAAGCTTAAATTTATTGCCAATCATAAAGAAAAATCAATTAATTGGTAAACTTGTCTACCCAAATGGTTTAACTATTAATGTTGTTGCAAAAAATTCTGTCGATAGTGTCGTTTGGCCATCCAAACAACTCTACATTAGTGTTCACATTAACAAAAACCTGCAATTGCCAATAAAAAGAAACGAAACTGTGGGCAATTTGGATGTTGATAACAAAAAAGTACCACTAATCGCCCAAACCAATTTGAACAAACCAACGCTGCTTCAAAGGCTAACTAGATTATAAACTATTCAATTAATATTAAACCATACAAAACGCTTTCTGTAAAATCTATATTGGCAATTGAGTTGATTTCTTATTAATATTTGATTGAACGTTTTAAATCACTGTCTTTAATTGCTATTATGACAGCAATAATTGCGGTCAATTTTTATTAAGTTTTTTATTGAAATTTTTCGTTGGACATATTTTGGGCAAAATCAAACTTACCGCTAAATGCTTTTTGCTCGATAATTTACCCTGTTTCTTATCAACAATAAAAACAATCAAAATTTTGTAACAGACCTAACTACATATAGAGAGGCGCATTTTAACCACTAGGAGGTTTGCTTTTTGCTTCAACAAAAGCAAAAGGCCTTTTAAGCTTATGGATATAGTTTGTGATTTTGTACACACATACGTACGCTCGCATGAGAACCTTGTTGCTTATTACGCAAATATACTATGTCGAGAACTTGAAATTGACCCGTTAAAAGTGACGGTAGCCGCTTATTTTCATGATCATGGCAAATACGGTTGGGATAATGAGCTTTTTGTTAAGCCGAAGCCAGATGTAAATGATTGGGACGTGATAAAAAGGCATCCTAAAGAAGGCGTGGACATAGTTTTGAGCTTAATACCCGACAAAAAAGATTTTTTGCTTAAAGGCGCGCCAAGCGTAGCCGATTTAATCTATTTACACCATGAGAAACCAAATGGCTTAGGATATTACGGCGCAAAAGACTTGCCGATTGAGGCTGTTATTGTTTCAATTGCAGACATATTTGACGCTTGCTTAAGCGATAGGCCTTACAGAAAGGCTATAACAAGAAAACAGTCTCTTGACATAACGCTTGAGCCTTATGGGGATTTTTTGGATTTACATGGGTATTCTGTTAATATAATTAGAAAGATATTAGAAAAATCTATTATAAAAATAGCTATGCCAAAGAAAAATCTTTTGAGAGGTTAACCATGAAAAAAATAGCGACAATTTTTGTGTCGTTTTTAGTCACATGCGTGATAATAATTTCTTTAACTTTTTTGTTTACAAAAGTATTGGTTGCTACAAAAGCAATCGCAAGCTCTTGCCCGTCCGGCGAAATAGCAAATTATACCTGTCCTTTTGGTTTTACGCTTTCAAGCGATAACACTACTTGCAATGCTCAGCCTACTTGTCCAGGGAACAGCACTTACAATGCCGCACAAAATGATTGTGAAGAAACGCCGGCAAGCGTCGCAAATGGCACCGCACCGCAATGTCAACCAGGTTGGAATTATAATCAGGCAACAAACACTTGCGATGTGCCTGCGGTTTGTCCTGATAACTCTACTTTGCAAAACGGGCAATGCCAAATACTGCCGACAGTTACATGTTCATCTGGATCTGGTGGTTTTAATTTGTCAGGCGATTATTGTTTTCAAGGTGATAGCAACGACAACGTTACGGCCGCACAGCAGTGTATAAGCACTAGTTCTGGATATTTATGCCCTATCGGCATGCAACAATGCAATGCAGATTATACTACGCCTATTTGTCCAAACAGCGGCACGCTTAATACAAGTCTCAACGAGTGTACTGCAAATCCTAGCTTTACTTGTCCAAGCGGTTATACGCAAACCTCAACCAATTGCAAGATTCTCGGGACATGTCCAAACGGCGGTTCTTTTGAGTCAAGCACAGACTCGTGCGAAATGCCTGCGTGTCCAAGCGGTAGCACTTACAACGCAAGTATGGGAGAGTGCGTGACGGGAGCGACTCAGGGTTTTGCTAATGGACAGACGTGTGCGGGACAAAATTATTTTGAATATTGTTTACAACTTTCTAATGGCAATATAATGTTCTCATTTATATCTAATGATTGGATAAGTTTAACTTCGGGAGGAGAAGTATCTAGCAGTTCTTATAGTCTATGGTGGAAAGCTGGTGTATCAAATAATCAAATTTATTTACAAGATGATTACGATTTTGGTGGCTCTACATACGGATCTGTACCTCTTAGTGGTGGCGATACTGGTTGGGTAATGTGGGGTTGGGCATGGGGAGATTCTTATATTGATATTCAAATACAAAATGGGCAGATTAGAATTAATAATTATTTTAATAATGGTAATGGCTATACTTACACGAATTACGGCAATTGGACGCCTCTTTATGCTACAACCTGCCCTTCGGGTTTCACACTTTCTAACAACCAATGCGTCCAACCGCCTTACTGCCCTTCAGGCTGGACGCTTTACGGCGGGATTTGCACTCAGCCGCCAACCTGCCCTTCAAGCACAACTTTAGGCAGTGGCGGCGAATGCACAATGAATTTAGAAGCCATTTGTCCGGCGGGATATAATTACAATTCTTCTAATAATCTTTGTGAAGCTACGCCGCAATGCAGCAGCGGTTCCTATAACAGCTCTAGCGGTCAATGCCTTACAGGTTATTCTTGCCCCGCGGACAGCAACGATGCGTGTTTGCCTTACAACGGCTCATACTATTGTTCGCCTAATCCATGCGTCAACATGAGCAACAGCAACAACACTCAAGTAACTCAAGGCAATATGACTTCTTATACCAATAATGGCCAATATAGCTCTAGCGGACAATGTCTTGGACAAATTTTTATTTTTAACGGCAAACCGATGGAGTGTGCGGATAGAATGTATGAAGACACCAACTGTTGTAAAGGAGGCTATACAAAGCAGGGAAAAGTTTTAATGGTTATTCCAATGTGCGACAAAGAAGACGCTTTAACGGATGAAGATGTGGCGTCAGGCCTTTGCCAAAGCATTGGATCGTATTGCGCCATAAAGGTTCCGCTCATAGGTCTTTGTTTAGAACGCAAAGAGGTTTACTGTTGTTTTAATTCGTTGCTTGGCAGAATTATTCAACAACAAGGAAGACCGCAGTTGGCTGATTTTGGGTACTTAGGCGACTGGGGTACGCCTACAAATCCAAACTGTCGCGGTTTTACGCCCACAGAGTTTCAAATGATAGATTTCGACAAAATAAACCTAAGCGAATATTTCGGCCAAGTAGAACAAACATTGGCTACGCAAGAAGCGCCAATGCAACAAAAAATACAACAAGGCATAACTAGTTTTTACAATCAAGTTACCGGCAGTGGCAATCCAAACCAGTGAAAAACTGTAACACAATTCTCTATATATAGAGGGACAATTAAATGTCCCTCTAAAGGAGGTTTTTGTGTTATGTTAGAACTTGCCTTAAAAAACAAATCTCAATTTTATGCAAACCAACAAAAAGATGTGGACGCACAGACTGTAGATTGCGATTGGAATGAAAAATTTCCCAAAGCTGGTCGTTATTTTGAAACCGACAACGGTATTCTTTACAACGCTGACTGTTTTGAGATATTGCCTCAAATATTACATGAAAGCGTTGACTTAATCCTCACCGATCCGCCGTACGGCATAGGCTCGGATGAAAGAAACGGCATTGGCTACAAAGATGAGTTTTATGATGTGGATAAAATTTCAAAACTTTTTTACGACATATTGAAAAACAACGCAAGGGCTTATGTTTTTACGGCTCAAAAAACTTTTATGCAGGTTGCTCAGGGTTTAGAAAGCAACGGATTTTATCTTCATCAAACGATAATATGGCATAAAAAGAATTTTCTTGTAGGCGGTTCGCATAAGAGGATGTATGATTTTACCTCTTCATATGAGCAAATTCTTAATCTTTATAAAGGTACGCCAAAGAGGTTAAAAAAACAACAAGGGCTTGTGGATGTATTGGAATATCCTCAACCACAGTCAAATTATCTTAGCGACAAACGATATCATATACACCAAAAACCGTACAAACTCATAGAACATCTTGTTTACGTATCGACTAATAGTAATGACATTATTTTAGATCCGTTTGTTGGTTCAGGCACTACCGCCGTTGCGGCGGAAAGGCTGGGGCGCAGGTGGATAGCGATAGAACTTCAGCAGGGATATTGTGAAATTGCTAAAGAAAGAATCAAATATCACTCAAGTATGAAACCGTTAGACGGGTTTGGATATGATGATGAAGATTAACATGTCTAAAGAAAATATCCCTTTGCTGTCTTGCGATCCCGGGACAAAAATGTGCGCTTTTGCGTTATACGAAAATAATAAGCTAATCGCAACTTATAAGATAAAATCAACTTTTATTAAATTAAAAAACTTTTTTACGAATCTCAATCTAAAAAAATATATATTCGCAATCGAAGACCAATATCTTAATCTTAACGTCCACACTCTCAAAATGCTTGTCGAAGTAAGAACTATGGTTATGACGCTTGCCAAAATCTACAACGCCATTAAATGCATTATAGTCCCGCCTCAAAAATGGCAAACAACGGTGCTTGGCGTAAATATCAAGGCAAAAAGAGAACAGCGAAAAACCGTGTCCTGTATGGTGGCTTCGGCTATTTCTAAACAACCCGTTAAAGATAGAGATATCGCCGATGCGATTTGCATTGGCAATTATATTAATTGTTGTTATAAAGACATTAACGCTGTTTTATCATGAGTCGCTTAAAAACTGTAACAGACCAAACTACATATAGAGAGGTAATAAAAAAGGAGGTTGCTATGTTTCAAAAATCGGTTGCAAAGCTAGGCAATGTTTTAAAAAAACCAAAACCAAAGCCTGGCGATGGCTCAAAAAAGTACGGAGTGGTTGACTTTGTGGTGATAGGAACAATTGTGGGTATTGGCATTTTAGTAAATATCCCAGCCGCGCACGCCATAACCGCCCCAGCACAGGGAAGCTTTGCCTACAGTGTTTATGATATAGGCGTAAATGACATATTAGACGGTCCTATAGGCTTTGTCGGCGGAGTTGGAGCTGTAGTATTTGGAGCAATAAACGCTATTCAGGGAAAGGTTATGGGAGCGATTCCCGCAATACTTGGCGGCGCAGCAATGCTACAAGCGAATAATATAGTAACGTCGCTTGGGGCGATTATCTAGCATTCTTTATCGCCCGCCAAAGTTTGCGAAAACAAGGTGGGCGATTGTTTGTTTAATTTTTGTAACACTACTGCCTGTATATAGGAGGTTGTTATGACCTATTGTCCGCGTTATTTATACCGCCCATTTCAAGTGCTATGGTGGGAGGTGGACGAATTTATAATAGTTATGATGTTTTTTATGCTTGCGCTATTGTACGGCTATATTTTTTGGTTTTTAATGATTGCCGTGCCCTACGGTTATTCTAAAGCTAAAAGAAAATACCCTAGAGGTTTTATTTTTCATCTTCTTTGGTTTGTGGGACTGCTGGACTTTCGCGGTTACCCAACGGCATTTGAAAAGGAGTTTTGGGAATGAAATTTAAAAATTTTTTAAGCGAACACGAAAATGTCAAAACAGAAAACAAGCTGTTAAAATTTGTAATTATTGTTCTTGCAATCACAGTAATGTTTAACTTCTATTATGTTGACAAAGCTTCTCATAGTGAAAAAATTATAATCCTGCCGCCTCAGCTACATTCAAAAGTTGTTTTTAACGGCAATAAGCCAGATAAGGCTTATTTTGACCAAATTACAAGATATGTAATATCTCTTGCTCTTGATTACACATCCGCTACTGCGCGGGGACAATTTGCCGAGCTTTTAACTATGTTGAGTCCTTCTGCTTTCAAGGTGTATCAGCCTGCGTTATATGATCTTGCAAATAGGCTTGAATCGGCAGGCGACATATCGAATGCTTTTTATATTAGCACAATAAAGGTTAAAAAAGATAAAAATCAAATTATAGTCGAAGGCATGAATGACACATACTCGGCAAATACTCTTTTAAAGCAACAATCCGAACAATATCAAATCGGGTATGAAGTAAAATCCGATAGATTTATAATCACGTCTTTTAATAAAGTTAAAGCTAATGGAGGCTAAACAGTGAAAAAGAGAAAATTAGCTGTTATTTTAAGCATTTTATTAATGTTTTCTGCGTCTTCGGCATATTCGTCTGATAATGTCACAGCGCCTAACAATTCTGATAACGCTATGTTGGGTCAGTTAAAACAATTGCAGGCAATAAAGGCTTCTCAGCAAAAACAAGAATCTATGGCTAGCCAGCAAAATTTGCAGGAAGCAAAATCAGCAGAACCAGCAAATAAGATTAGCCAGCCTGCATATAAAGCCTATTCGGCAAATTATAAAGTGCCGCCTTCACCGACAGAAAAGAAATATAAGCCTGTTCTTCTTTCTCAATCTTCGTTTCAAAATGTAACAAATCTCAATGTGTTGCCAGACGCTTTTGTTGATCCAAACGTTATTACTAAAGTGACATTCAGCAATACAGACGTGAACATGATAGTAAGCCCAGAGCCTATTGAAGATGTAGTTTACTCAAAAGAAAAAGGCATATTGGTTAGTTATATAGGCAAAAATGCTTTTATAAAATTTGTGATAAGAAAAAATCCCGACGGCACATATAGCTATATAGATCAGCCTTCAGAGATTTATGTTGTGACTTCAGACGCTGTTTATCCAATCATTGTGTCGCCACAAAATATTGAAGGCAGAATTATTAGGCTAGCAGGCGGCAACTTAAATAAAATAAAAGAAAACAATCATATGTTTGCTCAAATGTCTTATGAGAAGAAGCTTATTAAAATTATTGAGGACGTTTACAAAAATAAAATACCCGACAGCTGGAATGTTGTTCATCCTCAAAACCCAACGCCAGTAACCGTTAAAGACAACCTATCGGCTACTTTAATTTCCTCTGTGGATGTCGTTGGCTCTGGTTTTTATCTTAACGAGTATAAAATTACAAGTACTGTGGATATGCATATATCTGAAACCGATTTTCTTAACGCAAATCTTGTTAAAAATCCAAGCGCCATAGCGTTGACGGGTTTTGAAGTTTCCAACTATAATCCCGTTTATCTTTTTATAGTGGCAAGAGGAGGCGATAGTGAGTGATAATAACAATGTAGCAAAAAACTTTTGGGCAAAGTTAGACCCAAAATCTAAGAAAAAGTTGGCATATTTAACAGCGGTTTCTATAATAGTAATTATCGCCTTAGGCGGTTACTTTATTTCACATCATAACCTTAAACCGCAAAAAGTTTCAAATACCAACAATAAAACAATGAATATTACTTTACAGCCCGGTGTTTTACAGGAAAATATGAACAATAAAGTCAATAACAAGCTGAGTAACTTTCAAAAACAACTGCAAATATTACAGAAGAACGTTGAAGAAGTTAAAAAAGAACAAGCAGCCGCTAATAATTCAACAAATTCAACAAATAAACTAGGATTTCCTAGCAAGCCGACGCACATGATAAACAATTATCCTTCATCTTATAATGTCCCGCCGCCACCGCCGCTCAACGGCTATCCTGAAGGGTTGTCTAGTAATGGCGAAAATCCAAACAATCTTAAAGCTCAACCACAAGCAGAGATTATAGGCTCAATAGGCGTTGCCAGCAATTCCAACGCTAGCAAAGAAATAGCGTCTTCTGTAAAAAAAAAGAAACCAACCGACGAAGTGTTTTTACCACCTTCTTTTATGCAGGCAAGCCTCTTAAGTGGCCTTGATGCGCCTACCATGGCGGGTGCACATTCTAACCCGGTGCCTGTGTTGCTTCGCGTTAGAGCGCCCGCCATATTGCCTAACAGCGTAAGGGCTAACTTAAGAGGATGCTTTATTATCGCCGAGGGCGTTGGCAATCTTGCTTCACAAAGGGTTATGCTTCGTCTTGTCAGCTTGTCCTGCATTGCGAAAGACGGACATGCTGTAATAGATCAGAACGTCAAAGGCTTTGTTGTAGATTCTGACGGTAAGATAGGCTTAAGAGGCAGGGTTGTCGCAAAAATGGGCGCCATGCTTGCAAGAGCGGCTCTCGCAGGCTTTTTAACAGGATTTGGAAACGCTATAAATACTTCTAGCTATACGTCTTATACAAGCTCTATGGGAACAACTTCAAGCTTAAATGGAGGCGAAGTAGCCAGATCAGCTTTAGGCGGCGGCACTTCGGCAGCCGCTAAGAAACTTGCCGATTTTTATATGAAGCTTGCAGACCAGACTTTGCCTGTCATTGAAATCGGCGCAACTCGAAGGGTGACGGTAGTTATTTCTAAGGGCGAAATGTTAAAAATAATGAATGTGTGCGTAGGAGGTCAAGAGTGTTCAGAAAAAGATTAAAAAAGGTTTTTTTAAGCATTGCTATTGCAAGCGCCGTAAGTTTTTTGTTATCGGATTGCGCTTTAAATCCTTATCATTCAAGTTTTGCCTGTCAGCATTACTATAAAGGCCAATGCGTGTCTATAACAAAAGCTTATAAAGAGAGCGTTCATAATACTGACGGCGGCGGCGACGCGCAAGCGCAAAAACAGTTGCGACAGATGTCAATAAATACATCTGGTAGTAGTAATACTCAAGTAACAAGCATATATAACCAGCAGATTTTGGATAAAATAAACAAGCTTATTGCTCAGCCTAAGACACCTATTGTGGTTCCGCCAAGCACTATGAGAGTGCTGATTTTGCCCTACGTTAATAGTCAAAATGAGCTTGAGATGGCAAGGTATGTATATTTCTTTACAGGCAAGCCGAAATGGATATTTTCGGCCACAAACGAAAATTAGGAGGGTTTGATGTTTAAAAAAACAGCAAAAAAAATAATGGCTGTGACTGCGATTATAATGGCGACAACCGCTACGTCTTTTGCTCAGCAAGGCAATATCCCGCTAGCGTGCAAAGGCATTAATTTAGAAGCAAATGTCCCGATACCGCCTTATGAAATTATGTCCGAAAGAGACGTTTACGGTTTATGCGAAATGATATTAAATATACAAGGCCAATTGGTGCCTGTTTACGCTACTAAGAATTTTGTCTTAGCGGGTGAAATGTTTAGCCATAAAACGCAGGTTACTGTAACACAGATAAGAAAAGTCAAGAGCGAAATTTTAAAAAGCAAGTTTGGCAAAGTAAAAAATGAACTGAATAATCTTGTTGTAGCCAGCTTTAATCCAGAGGCTAAAAAGTTTGTATACTTTATAGTTGATCCGCTTTGTCCTTATTGCGAAGCCGCTAAAGCAAAATTAGAAAAACTTGCGCAAGAGCATAATTTTGGCGTTAAGCTTGTGTTTTTTCCCGTTCACGGCGCGCTTGCAAGAAAAGATATAGCAAGCTTTATATGTTCTCATAAAACTTTTGAAGATTACATAAAAAACAATTACGGCAACAAGACTTGCAAGAAAGGCGAAGAATATTCATACAAATCTATACGCGTAAATCACAGCTTAATGGTGGACGGCACGCCGACGATTATTACATACAAAGGCGATTACATCTTAGGCTATCAGCCGCAAAAAATATTGAAAGATTTAGGAGATTAATATGATAAAGAATATTTTAATAAACGCCTTTGTGTCTTTAGTCATATCAATTGCGGTTGTCGCCATAGGCCTTCGCTATTATTACACTCATTATGAGCAAAAATTGGTTGCGGTTAATTTTGACTCTTTTCTAAAAAATCAAGAAAAACTATTTTTACTTGGCAAAATAACGCAAAAGCAGTTTGAGCAAAATCTAGAAAGAGGCGTAGCGGTAGTTAAGAAACAACCTAAAAACGCGCTTGTTTTAGACGGCATGGACGTACTAAGAGGACATGTAATTAACATTAAATAGAAGAGAGGTGGCGCATGTTTTTTAATTTCTTAACTTTTCTTAATCCATTGTCTCATATGTCCGCCGGACACTATTCAAGCTTTTTGTCTATTCTCTTTGACACAATGCTTAAAGGATTAGGAGCAAAAATATTTAGTGTCACAGCTTTTATTATCGCTTTTTGGTCGCTGTTTCGCAGGGAAAACATGCAGGCGTTTGTAATGCTTTTGCTTGTGTCATTGTTTTTTGCCTATTTTAGCGGAATATTCGGCGGGATATTTTAAAAGGGAGGTGGCATAATGGGAGAAAAAGGTGGAAACGACACAGTATTAGTAGCGGGAATGGGAGATTTTCGAAAGCCGCTAAATCTTTTGCAGGCAATAGAAGAAATCCAGCATGTTGCCGCTATGGAAATAGGCATGGACGAGCCGCTTAACTCAAATTTTCTTGCGTTAAGGCAAAGATTAGATTTTATGGCGGTTGGTTTCAGAAACGGCATAATAAACGGTCTTATAACCGCAATTTTAACGCCTTTTGCTCTAGGCGTTATTGATAATATTATTCCTATTTTTGGAGAGCATCATTTGACGACTTTTGACGAAATCTACGCTTTTTTGCTTGCGATAGGTTTCTCTCTTGGTTTTGCGATTTTTTTGAGCAGCTTGCATAAGTGTTATGTTGGAACAGTGTCAAAAGGCATGATTAGAAATCTCTTTGGCGGAATGTTCGGCGGGATAATCTTGAAGGTGTTTATCGTGTTTCTTATATATAACTGGATATTTATTGAGCTGACGCCTGAACATGTTTACTCAATGCTGATGTTTCTACATAAATACTTAACACACGTAAACTTTATTCCTGTTTACAACTGGATACTTAAGTTTAAGTATGTTTTACCTGAAAGCATAGTTTTTATTGCGCTAACATCGTTGTTAATGGTTTTGATACCGTCAATAACGTTATTTATAACAACTATTCGCCACAAGACAAGAAAGGAGGCCTCAATTGATTAGCTTTATTTTTATAATTATAACCGTTTTATTTTTAAACGCTCACGCTCATGCGGGAATTCTCACGATATATAACACGCCTTACAAATATAACTCTAATCTGGTTAATTATATCCGAACCGAACAATTCGTAATAGGCGAATACAAACCTGCTAGTCCTGCCAACAGTCACAGGGTTTCGCCTCTACCTGCGACTGTTGGCAGGACTAATGTCGCTAATACTTTTAATAATATGCTAAAAAACACAATGTTAAAAAATATCAACAGAGCTCAAGGCGAGAATAATTTAATGCAAAGTAGAAATAATTTAACAAACGTTTTGACGTTGCATTATCCTTTAAATGTATATAGTCTAAATACGAATCAAAAATTATCGTTAATTACTAGATTAATATCTTATAAAAATGAGATTTTATTTATTGAAGGCTATACTGATTGCAGCGGGACAAGAAGCTACAATGATATGCTCGCGCATGAAAGGGCGGAAACCGTTGCTAATTTTCTTGTGCAACACGGCTATAAAGTAGCGCAACTACCGTCTTACGGTAAATATCATACGCTAAAAACCGCAAGCGAAAGTAGAAGAATTGCGATTTATGTTGAAAAATAAGAATATTATAATAGCCGTTTTTATAATGGTTATATCGTTTATTTTCGTAGATTTTCTTTTTAACCATTTGTCTTATTCGGCTACCGACAGCGTAGGATATCATTGGTTTTATATTAGAAAACATTTTAGAAAAATAAATAAATGGGATTATGTGTTATTTCCTGCGCCAATTATTAATATTAAGGAAATTAAAAAAGAATTTAAAACTTTTAAGACAAGAACGTTGGTTAAACAGGTCGCTTGCGTTCCCGGCGATAGATTAACTGAAAAGCATAGAATGTTTTATTGTAATGGGCTTTATCTAGGCACCGCTAAAATAAGGGCTTTAGACGGTGAGAAAATCAATCACTTTAAGTTTAACGGCATTATTCCAAAAGGTTATTTTTTCGCATTTGGCAACGATGTTAATTCTTACGACAGCCGATATTATGGGCTGGTTTTATTTAAAAGTATAATTGCAAAAGCATACCCTATACCGATTTTTTTCTAAAAAACTGTAACAGACCCAACTACATATAGAGAGGTGTGAATTGAAAAAGATTTTTTTGCTGTTTTTGACAATAAGTTTTATGTTTGTTATATCAGCTCAGGCGAATGCAAATATTAATAACTATAATCCTTATAAAGGATGGTTTTGGTACCAGAACCCGCCGAAAAAAGTTAAAACTAAAAAACAAGAGCAGGAATCAAAAAATTTTATAACAAAAACTTACACATATAAACAATTATGGAATATGTATCCTGATAAATTTAAAAAGATTTTAAATTTAGCGTTAAAGCAGGCGGTTCAATATCCTACGGTGGTTAATGTAAAACAGTACATGATACTACAAGATATTGCAAGACGAAAAGCCTACGCTTATTCTAACGTTGTAGATTATATTGCGCAAACTGATCCAACTTTAAATTTACATAAAGATTATCCAGAAAACGACCCAGGCATTCACATGAGAACTGGACTTATAAATTATGACGTAAGCCAAGCCTTAAAAAACAATATTAACGATTATGCTTTGCTATTTTTTTATGAGCCAGGATGTCAATATTGTGAGATTCAATCTCAAATAATGAAATATCTTCAAGATGAAGATGGTTGGCGCATTATGCCAATTAATATTACGACACATGCAATGCAGGCGGCAAGATTTAATGTTCAAACCGTTCCAGAAATCATTCTTATACATAAAGGCAGTTCACAATGGATACCTGTCGCTTCGGGAGTAACCACTGTAGATACGGTAGAAAAAAACATATATAGAGGAATTATGTATTTTGAAGGAAAAATTTCACCTCAAAACTGGAGCATGTATCAGTTTCAAAAAAGCGGTGGGTTTAACGTAAACAATTATCCGGTTAGTTCAAATACTCAATTTAATATCAAAGTACCTAAATAACAAGGAGGTTTGTATGGCGCAAACACAAATGACAAGAGAAGACAGAGCAAAATTTGCTCAGCAAAGGCAGGAAAGAAAAGAAACTCTTGCAAAAGAAAGAGACACGCGCGTGGTTTTTGCAAGAACAAAAGACACGGAGGCATTGTTGACAATTGTTCAGTCAGCAGACAGAGCTATCAACGTTTTAAGGAGAAACGCTGGTATGAGGTTTTCGTTTGACGAAGTGGCAAAACTTTTATCTGATTTTCAAGCTTCAGTAGTTACGTTGAATGAGGCCGCAAGTAAAATCTGCAAAGCTGTTGGCGTACCTTATAGAGCGCCTATGGGAATGACAGGCGGAACCGAAGAAGTTGAAACGAAAACAACAGACAAAAAAAGGGCAACGAAAAGCGTTGATCTTGAAGTCCTTGATATAGAAGAAGAAAAATAGGAGAATCGCTTGTCGCAGCTTAAGGCTGGTATTTTGTCGGCCTTTTTATTGTTAATTATAGCTTCCCAAAGCGTCGCTTGCGTAAATCTTGGCGTTTACGGAGCGACGTGGCCTATTGCGGAAAAAGACGCTATTAAACAAATGAAAAACGCAATAAAAAAAGTAAATTGGCATAAATTCTTTACAAAAAAAAGGTTTTTAAAAGCTTTTCATCAATATGAGAGAAGGCTGTCAAGCAATTTGCCTGAAGCTAAAAAACGTATTGTTTATACTGTTAATATGGATTATACGCTAAAACATACCATAAGGGACGCTCAAGGCAATGTTTTATATCCAAAAGGGTATACGTTTAATCCTCTTGATTACTTTAAAGTCCCGTATGTTTATGTGATTATAAACGGCGACAGCAAAAGGCAAGTAAATTGGTATATGCATTCAAAGTATTATAATACGATTAAATCTATGATTCTTATTTGTAAAGGCGACGTTCTTACGCTTGAAAAGAAAGTAAAACTTCCAATTTTTTACGCAAACCAGAGAATAATAAAAAAATTTAACATAAGGGCGGTTCCATCTATAGCTTACCAGAAAGGAGACAAATTTTATGTTGAAGAAATACCTGTTAATAGTAATAACGATAATAACATTTCTATTCATAGTACCGGTAAATAAATCCTTTGCTGTTTGTAAAGGCAAGTTTTTCGATCCTATAACCGACGTTGATTGGTGGGGAATATTCCCTGTTACAATAGGTGGCATTACTATATTTAAGTCGCCAATTAAATCGCCTTCCGTTCCCGATTCATCGCCTATATGCATTTGTGGCAAACCGCCTAAGCTAAAGATAGGTATTACTTTTTCATTTTGGGATCCCGCAAGACTAATAGAGACTGTTAAAGACGCATGGTGTTTCCCGACGCTTGGCATTGGTTTAAGCTCAACAGGTTTTCTTAACGGTTCGTCAGGTAGTAATGCAAAGCCTGACAAATCAACCTTTTACCAAGCTCATTATATTTGGATGGATATTTTTGCCCTTGCGGGCATGTTTTTAGATTATTCTTGCTTTAACCCGATAACGTTTGATATTGGCTATATAACAGAAATTGATCCTACGTGGAATTCTGATATAACCGCATTTTTATTAAACCCTGAAGCATTGCTTTTTGGAAATCCTTTAGCACAAATAGCTTGTTCGGTTGACGCTATTACGTCAAATGTGGGTCTTCCATTAAACCCTCTGTTTTGGTGTATGGGTAGCTGGGGAAGCGCGTATCCTTTAACTGGACATTGGAGTGGACATGATAAAACTACTGCCGCCGCCGCCGTCGCCGCAAGATTAATTTATAAATTGTCGAGAGAGCTGTTGATTTGGGATGACGCCGTGTCTTTTTGTTACTCAACGCCTACGCCCATTTGGATTAAAAGCCATTACAGACTGCAGGAAGCAAGACCGCTAAGAAGTCCGTGGGTCATACATATTGGCCAAAGCTCTTTAGTTTGGGGAACGGCGGCTAATCCGCCTATAAGCGGCGGCGAGGGCGCCGAAGATAACTTTTTGTGGGTTTTATTTAAGGAGAAATTCTGTTGCTTAGGCATTGGGATTTAATTTTAATAAGCGAAATTGAGGAGGGTTAACCTATGTCACACCATCACATTATAGGTTCGGGCATTATATTGGCGATAATAATTGCCGTATTGCATTCGCCTGCATTGCAAGCGGATATAGCTAATCTCGTAAAAAGCGCGGTGGTTAGCATAGAAAAATCATTGCCGGGTGTGGTTGGCAACACAACTAATAGCACCGTCAATGGGACGGTTAATGGTTCAAAATTAATCATAGGAACAGGCACGAGCAAAATATGAGAAACACAATAGTTTTTTCTTTTTTGCTGATAGCGTTTACATGCGTTTTGCCGCCTAAAAAAACATTTGCTGGTAACAATACTGACGCTTTTAAGGTTACCAGCATTCCTACGGTAGAGAAAAACGCGTTAAAAAAATATAAGCATATCAACACTCAGAACAAATACACAAAACAAATGCAGCAACCGGCTAATAAAGCTTATCAATCATATCAGCAAAAAAAGATGCAAAACATGATAAATACTTATCAAACCGACATTTTTTCGTCAAAACAGTTTGTAGACGCGTTTAAAAAATATGTGCCCGCCAGTCAAATAAAACATATAACTGCTAATTTTACCCGCATAGGCGCACATGATAAATTATTTATTTTCATATCTTCGTCTATGCCTTTATATGAAGTAAGACAATATGTACAACAGGTCGCTTTTCTTAATGAGCCAGACATACAAATTGTTATGAGAGGCTTTGTCGGCGGCATTAAATATATAAAGCCTACAATAAGATTTTTTTATAAGTCGGCAAAAATTGATCCTTATTGTCATAAATCAGAAATGCTGTGCAAAGTATATAATGTATCATTTAATGTTGATCCTTTACCATTTAGAAAATATCATATCACTAGAGTTCCAGCTTTTGTTTTTGATCCCGATTTTTATAAGATTACCAAACTCAACATAAATAACAGCAATAACGCCTATAAGCTATATGGCGATGTAAGCCTTAAATACGCCATAAAACTTCTTTATAAAAAGAGCGGATATTTAAGGCTTAAAGATTTTTTAGATAAATACAAGAGCAAAGAATTCTTCAACACAACAAGTTCTCAATCTCAACAAAAATAGCGTTTGTCAGCTTATAAGTAAGTGGCGTTGCTTGCGAAAAACTGTAACACAACCCGCTATATATAAAAGATTTGAAAAAAAAGGAGTTGGTAAATGGAGAAGAATTTGTTCACAAAAACCGCAAGATTAAGTCTCATTGCTATTATGTTTATAATAATAGCAAGTTTTGTAAATTTCAATTTTGGCGTTTCATTTGCTTATGCTCAAAAAAATCCTAAAAATAATTTTCTTAGCATTAAATTTCTTACAAATCTTTGCGACAAAGGTGGAAATGCCAAACAATGTACTTTTCTTGGCTATATGTATGCGACAGGCAAAGGCGTGTTGCGAAATTATTCTTTAGCCGTCAAATATTATCAAAAGGCTTGCGGCGAAGGATTTGGCGCAGGTTGTTATGGCATTGGCTATATGTATGCGACAGGCGCAGGCGTGTCGCGAAATTATTCTATTGCCGCTAAATATTATCAAATAGCATGTGCGAAAGGATTTGCCTCAGGGTGTCAAAATCTTGGAGGATTGTATTACTTAACTAAAAATTATGCTACCGCTTATAAATATTTTTTATTAGCTTGTCATAAAGGTATTGCTGATGGGTGCTATAACGTTGGCTATATGTATTTTAAAGGCTTAGGCGCGCCGCGAAATTATTCTTTAGCCTATAAATACTTTTTGGTGTCATGCAACAGTGGAAGTTCTTCTGGTTGCTACATGGCAAAGGCGATGAGCCAGTGATATTCTTTGGCTTGTCTCCCAAAACTGTAACACAACTCTTTATATATAGAGGGTTGTAAAAAAAAGGCTCTCAAATACTTTAATTTTGGAGGTCGTATCGTATGACGAAAACCGATTTTGTTAAGGAAGTGGCTCAAAGAGCCGGGCTAAAGCCCAAAGAGGCAAACGCTTTTTATGATGCTTTTATTAGCGTAGTTGGCGAGGCTTTAGCAAAAGGCGAAGAAGTTATTTTGACAGGCTTTGGCAAGTTTTATGCCAAAGAAAGATCTGCGCGAGACGGCAGGAACCCTAAGACAGGCGAGGCGATTAAAATTGAATCTTACAAGGCGCCTTTATTTAGGGCTGGTGCAGTCTTAAAAGAACAAATCAAAGTCGGCTAAAAATCGTCGCTATTCACGCACTTGGGTGGCGCTCTTAAAGCGCCACATCTTATCTTATTTTGTACTGGAGGTAAGACGTTATGTTAGACATGACAAAAGAAACCAATCGTTTTTTTAATATGGCTGTATTAGCCTTAGGTATTGTGACAGTGATAGCAAACTTTTTGCCTATTGCGACGTATGGTGGATATTATGAAACTATACCAAACATTGGCAGTTTCGCTTATCTATTGTTTTTAATTCCCTTTTTTGCAATTGGTCCTGCAATAGTCGCTTTGTACGGCAAAATATACAACGAAGGCGTTTGGTATATTATTGTCGGCATAATAGGAATGGTATTAAGCATTGCGGCTATTACAGTGGGTGAAAATAACCTTAAAGCTTTTATTTTATTTGTTTCAAACTCAAATTTAAAGGATGTGTATCCTACTGAAGGTTCTGGAGCCACCTTGCTTTTGTTTTGTTATTTAATCATGTCTTTTATTGGATATTCTTTTATTATTCAAAATAAAAGGCTGAAATTTCGAACTAATTCTAACACTGATATTCAAACTATATAATGCCCCCGAAAATTTAGTCAGATTTTTTAACACTTTATTTCTCAAATCTGATAAGATTTGAGAAAAGTTCTTTGTGTTATTAAATCTGAGTTA
>JABEBX010024314.1_pt1 | contig 18021 bp, 12 predicted proteins | sample 7245971 | NCBI WGS metagenome assembly JABEBX01 (sample SAMN14506365, study PRJNA622280) | hot springs metagenome | biome: hot spring [ENVO:00000051]|acidic hot spring [ENVO:00002120]; feature: spring [ENVO:00000027]|sediment [ENVO:00002007]; material: sediment environment [ENVO:01001048]... | reverse complement strand
CAGGCGGTAGTGATCCGTATTTTAATTATTATATAGTGCAGTATATATTAAGTTATAAAGCGCAACTGTTGCACACCATAGCCCTTAATTACCCGCTGGGTTCGGGAAATCCACGGCCGCCGTTTTTCCACTGGATGATAGTATTCATAGCGATAGTTCTCTCGCCTATATTCGGCCTTAATAACGCCGCTTACTTCGCATTTAATGAGTTCGATGCGGTATTTGCTGCCCTTCTAATAATACCGGTTTACCTGATAGCAAAAGAAGCCTTCGGAAAGAAGACTGGCATAGTAGCTGCATTTCTCTATACACTCATGCCGGGGAACCTGTCTGCCGGCATCATAACTGACGGAAGGATGCACACTCCCGAACTCCTTTTCGCTTTCCTTGCGATCTATTTCTTTGAGAGAGCAATAAAACTTTCCAAGAAGAATCTCATTCTTGATAAGATATTCAGGGTAAAGGACTACCCCTCATCCATATACAGATTCTATTCAGAGAACAAGCTTTCAAGCATATATGCTTTGATGGCAGGAGCTTCTATAGGGGGGTTGATGCTGTCGTGGCAGGGTTACACCTACATAGAGGTCATAATACTAATCTATGTCGCGGTTCAGGGAATATTCAATCTTCTCATGAGAAGGCCATCTGGATACTTGACATATTATACAACACTTGCAATGCTATTCGGCTTCTTGATGGGTTTCTATTACTATTACGGCTCTGGTCTTATAATTACCTGGTATGTTCCATCGCTCATGATGGCCGTGATGGTTGTTGCTTTCATGCTGCTGATTAACATAATTGGCAGAAAATCATGGGTAATAACCATACCACTAACGATAGTCGTCTCTCTTGCAGGTTTCTTTATTCTTTCGAAAATTGACCCTGCAGTTGTAAATGATTTAATATCCGGGGAAGGATATTTTATAAAGACAAGGGTATACACGACAATAGCTGAGGCTGCTCCATTGCCCCTGGGTGAATACATAAACAGTTTCGGAGTCGGACAGTTTATAATCGGAATGAGCGGACTTGTTTACGTAGTATACAAATATATCAAGCAGAAAACCGACATACTGCTTTTCATCCTGGTGTTTTCCATCATATCAATATTCATGAGCTTCGAAGCCGCCAGATTCAATATTACAGCCGCTCCTGCTTATGCTGTTCTTGGAGGTGCCCTACTTCTGTACTTTGCCGATATGGTAAGGTTAAGCGATATAAAGAAAAGAAATAGAAACGTCTCTGGCGTAAGGAAATCCATAAAAGGTGGAATAAGTGGTGTACATGCTACATTTGCAGTAATTATTGTTCTGGCTCTTGTACTCCCTGCCGGAATTGGCGTGATAAATTCAGCCGTACCGGCCAATTCTGCCAGTGTCGTGAATGATGCAATATATAACGAACTCCCCTCTTTTTTGAGACCTAACAGCACAAGTGGTGCAGATTACTTTGGAGCTTCCGGCTTTTATATAGATAACAATACACAACCGCTTGCAGAATCATTTGCCTGGCTTTCAACGCAGAACACAAATGTACCTCTTGACGAGAGACCTGCCTATGTTTCATGGTGGGATTATGGGTTCCAGGAACTATACCAGGGCCAGCATCCTACAGTGGCAGATGACTTCCAGCAGGGATACGTACCTGCGGGGCAGATTTTACTGGCACAAAATGAAAGCCAGATCGTTACAGTTTTTATAGCACGCATTGTGAAGGGTTATCTTCAGAACACGTCCAATTTCAAGGTTATAAACCAAACCCTAGTTGAGTACCTTGGTGTTACCGGCGCTAAAAATGTCTATGAAGACTATGTAGACCCCGCAAAATTTACATCAACCGTTACCAGCAATTCATCTATATACGGGCCATTTATCAGCAGTCCTACAACTGATGATGTTTATTATGGCTATTTAAGGGGATATCTTTCTTCCAATTATCCCATGTCAACAATAACAAACCTTTACGTGGCCCTTGAAAGCGTTACAGGATACGATATCCAGTACGTTCAAATTGATCATGGCCTGTTTCCAGAATCTGGTTTGGATCCCGGCATATTCTACGCTCCTGCTTATCTCACGGATATGGAAACATACACATATGACGGTGAAATAGTTCCATATACATATTACCAGATTTATGCTAACACATCCTCCGGAATCTATCCCCTCAACGAACTCCCATCAGATTTGACTCCAACGGCTTACTATATAACATACAATCCGTCGTTTTACAACACATCTATTTACAGGTTTATGGTTGGATATCCTCCCTCTGCAGTCGGAGAATCTGGAGGCATACCTGGAATAACCTACGGATCATCGACAGATGAGGTTATGCCTGGATGGAACATGAGCAATTTTGAAATTTCATACCTCGGGGTGCCTTACAACCCCTATACAAATTATTCAGCCCATCCGGACGCCTGGACAACGATACCTATACAGACTGCATACACCTATGAAAAAGAGAATAAGGGAACCGTGATCTTGCTTCCAACATTGGGTGAAATATTCGATGGGGCTGATCCGATAATGTCATACTACCCCGGAGCAAATATTGAGGGAAGGTTAACAATGGCCAATGGACAACCGGTAGGCGGCGTCTACCTGACCATATACGATCAGTATGGCATACCTCACCAGGTAGTTCAGACAAGCGCCAACGGATATTATAACCTCACAGCCCTTCCTGGAAACGATACAGTCTTAATATCAACGGGAACCCTGAATCCCCTTACACTTGTCGGATCAAATTATATTGGCAACGGATCCTTTTATGTAACCCAGGCAGAAGCAGAAAGAATCCCGACCACTTACAATTCCACCACCGGGCTTCCTGATTACGATTTCCAGTTTAACTACCAGTTAGGAAATTCCAGCATAACCGGAAGAGTCGGCTATGAATATAATTATCCGGAGAAATCTCCAACTGAAGTATATGCGAACAGCGGAACACTTATCTTAACGAATTCTACCTACAATTCAACAGTTACCATACCCCTGGTTAACGGATATTACACAGACAACACGATACAACCGTACTCGTATGAAGCGTCACTTATCCTGAACGGAACGACTTACACTGATGTTGAGCAGCTGAACGTGAGCATAGGCGGATCATTCGTATACGATATATACGTGAATTACAACCAGATATTCGCAAATGTTACAATTAACGGCAACAATGTTGACGGCTTCAGCCTTGATGCATATGGAAACGGCCACACATATCAGGGAAAAGAAATAAACAGCTCTTACGTTATTTATGTTCCAGAGGGCACTTTCAAAGTTGTGGGTACGTACGATGGAAGCACAACGTATCCGGCTTATGTGACTTTCAATACATACGGCCAGAATACAACCTTGAACCTTACAGCCTATGAATCGGTGAATGTGACAGGTTATGTTCCGGTCAAGTCTGGAAATGTCCAATTCTACATGGACGGTCAAAACAGCATGGCGTTTTCTGCAAATATTTCCGCAGGGAAGTATTCCATAAACCTGATTTCCGGAGTTTATACAGTTTATTTCAGCAATGGAAAAACTGCATTTATGAAAACATATAGCGTATATCGGAATGAAAATATTTCATTTACCCCGGTGAATGGGTATTACCTGAATCTATCATCATATCTACCAAATCAGGAATTATATGCAGGACTTTATACCATAGTGAATGATTCAATAGATTACGAATATGTTTATTCATCAAACACCTCACTATCGATATTCCTGCCAGGAGGAGAATATTATGTATCAAGCAGTTCTTCCATCGCCGGGATAGATTATTCAGTGCTTAAGTCTATAATGCTGGTTGCAAACTATGGCACTGATTTGAAGCTTGTAAGCGGTACCTCAGCAGTATTCCTGGTTTACAACAGTGGTCTCACAGAAGGATTTGCGGCGTCATCTGAAGTTAATAACGGTATTGTCACTCTGTATTCAGGCAAATATCCAGTAACATTTTCAAACATTTCTGCAAATGGAGAAGCAATAATGAACTATCCAAACTCAACGACAGAGAGAAGTGCAATTGTGGAGAGCGCATTTTTTGCAAGTAAAGATGTCAGTGCATCATCAACGACGACCAGTGTCGGGCTTTCTCCAGTATACGTAGATTCGAACATTACGCTGACATACAACGGAAATAAAATTTCCAACTCGGGCAGTGTAACTTTCCACGGATATTACAACTATACTCTTTCGCTCATTAACGGTTCTGTTTCCGGAAAGATGCTTCCAGGAGTCTATCTTATTTCCATAAATAATGATACGAATGAGATAGCATACGGAAATACAAGCGTATCAGTAACCGGGACGCAACAGGACATACCAGTTTACATTTATGCATACCTGAACGTCACTGTTTCAAACACAGAGATAATTGCCCAGTCAGGTGAACCTGTCTCATCCGGTTTGCTTCCTATCGGCAATTATACAATATACTCTGTCAGCGGCTATAACGTATCAATAAGTCACCTTGTGCTCAAAACGAATTATAATCTGACATCTGTGACTCTTTCTCCGGGCTATGAAGTAAATATAAGCAATTCTCTCGGTCTTTCCGGGACATACAGGATAATATCCCCTGATTTCGTCATGAATATAAGCAATGGAGGCGAAGGAGTTCTTCCAGCAGGATCCTATAGAATAACATTTACCACATCCGGAAGCAGCAATTACAATTCTTATTATGCAAATGGAAGCATCAACGTTACAGTATCTTCGAATGAGAACATAACTGTACCAGTTTCTATAAACGATGTCACAACTTCTTTATATGTCAATACAGGACAGGCAGCATCTATAGTTTATCTATACCGCAATGGCACTGTATTCGCTACGGCCGAATCAAAAATCAACGGAACGGCTTCATTTGAAGTGCCAACGGGCGATTACAGCGTATATGCAATTTCAAGCGACGATTTATCGGCATACGCCGGCTATCTTACAGTCCCGGCTTTTACGGAAGAAATGAATTACAATGCATCGCTTACCGCCGCATACCGTACCAATTTACTGGTTGCTATTGGCAGCAGGCCAATGAACATGAACGTAAACGTGTCGCTTGGAAACTTTTTGATGACAGTGAACAGTTCGGTAAAAGAGATCTATCTTCCAATTGGCAATTATACGTTTGAATCTCTGCTGATTTCCACAACATCATACAGCACATTTACCACCTGGATGAATTACAGCGTTGAGAATACGGTATACATACACGGAACTTCATATGTTTCCCTATACCTTCAGAGGGAATCGATATACAGCTTTGTATTTTCATCAAATACCACGGTTCAGAAAATCATTGCAGAGAATGAAAACGGGATATACACATATGAATCGGTAACTTATAATTTCACATTAGAAAATGTTGGGAATATACCGGTTAATGTCACGCTCTCATCACAGGATTCAAGCAACTGGAACATTACATTCAATGAAAGCAAGGGTAATTTGATTCCCGGGAAAGAAATAAACTATACGGCTGTAATAACAGCAAAAAGGGTAATGCCGGTTGGTAGCAATAGTGTGCCGATAGAGGTCAATTATTCTAACGGCGTAACTGATGAGAATCTATACGTAATGTTTCCGTCAATTTCAGAAATCAATATTTCATCGCTTCCATCAGCTTCTAATGGAACAAATCTTGAAATCCCGGTGGTTCTGAACAATACGGGCAATACCAATCTTACTGTCAGTCTCTCGATAAACAGTTATGAAAAGGATAATAATATAATGCCGTATGACTACAACGTTAGCTATCCAGCGCAGGTACTGGTGCCTTACAACTCATCAAAAATAATAAATGTGACGCTTGTGCCAACTACATCCAAGCCATATCCAACAGTTTCATTCATGATGAATATCACGTATGATTCAAAGACTGTAAACATAACACTTAGTGGAAGCTATCCACAGCTTTCAAAAGTAAATATAGCGGTGAATGGTACAGGGATAATATCCAATTACACAGAGAATCCATATATCAGTCTGTATATCGGCTTGATATTGATAGTAGTTACTGTTGTAGCAGGGCTTGTAATTACAGCTTATAGGGGGAGGAAAAAGAGATGAAATTCACATTTGCCATAATGATCATCATCATCGCTTCAATAATGATATTTGCCATTCCTTCCAGCGCTCAAACTAATACTGCCTATTATAGCTCCACGATTACATGCCCATCAAGTGTGGGAGCAGGGCAAACGTTTAATATATCCATAAGCAGCAGCGCAAATTTTGAAAATTATACGGATATAATTTACTTTTCCGGTACGAATCTGACAGGCATGTCTCCTACAAACACCATCTATAACTATTCGCTCAATGATTACATATTTGTCACGCAGATAACAGCTCCATCAACGCCTCAGACGCTTTACTTCTCTATATTTACCGACGCTGATTTCGAAGGCGTTCAGTATAATTACACCGGGACAATTTCTGTTAGCATTATATCCCCGATATATTTCCATACAGAATTATCTAATCCAACATCAAAGTCAATTTACAATCTTACCCTGACATATTCCCTTGACGGGACTCCTATTGCTGATAAAACTATAAACAGCATCCTTCCAGGGCAAAGCATGGTGGTCAATTATACATATATCAATCCATACCTTTCAACGGGATCGCACACTTTGACCGTAACGGTAAACAATCCCAATATAATAGTAAACGGAAAGTCAGTCTCAGTTTCAACCACTTTCTATTATGGGTCACCTCCAAATTATGACTGGATCTATTACGTTGTTGGTGCCGTCATAGTTGTAATGGCTATTATGGTGCTCGGTGCAGGACGACCTAGAATTTCACAGCCGAAGTGGAAAAGGAAGAAAAAACAGTAAAAAATACTAATTTCTATTTTCTAACACATATTTCAATGCAAGCGGGATAAATAAGCCATCGGTTGGCATTATGTTTTTATTATGCTTCTTAGGGTTGTAAACTCTTTGTCATAAACGTCCTTTCTGCTGAATTTTACAGGAATCCTTCTTTGTGGATATCTTCCCTCTATAAGCGCTATTCTTGCGGCTGATAGGGCATTATCGTGAATCTTATGCGGTGTACTGGTATTTTTCTCGTTCACTACTTGAACCGGGGCATCCAGAGAAGACAGCCTGTTAAGTATAATCTCTCTGTTAGGTCTGTCACCATTACCCACCTTTATGAGCACCTCATTATAGAGATAGCTGCTGGTTATTGAATCTATATAATCACCTATAGTGAAAACTTCCGGACATTCAAAAGCTTCTATGAGTATACTGTCGCCAAGTACGGCAACTCCGGGTCTTGGCCCCGGATCAATGCCTATGACAATGGTATTGAAATATTCCTTATTCAGCAATTTTGGAACCGCTCTCCTTATGCCTTCAGTTGCAGAACTGGCCTTTATCTGGTTTGGCATATTTATATCATCATTTATTGAACTAATTATAACAACAACATCCGAAGGCACATCTTCGCTGGTGTCAATACTTACAAACGGTAGTTTCCATCTTCTGAGATTCTGTATAATTTCATGATAAAATTTGAAATCAAATGTCAATATTCCTATCCTGGACATTCATTAATACATTGAAACATCATTTAAATCTTTTACTATATTTTCTGCCATTGTCCAGGTAGCTATTTCAAAGCACTGTTCTTGCCTCAGACGCCACTAAAGCACATATTTTTTAAGCTAACAGGAAAGTAAAATGAATGCAGGTTTCTTCCATATTTTTATTTATTCTCATTAATAGTTAAAACATGATAACGTCAATTATTATGCCTTACATTCTGGCATCAAGATTTTTCCCCGTGGATATCTGTGCAGCTATTATTTCATTGGCAGCTTCCAAAAATTGCATTTCCCTTCCCTTTGGTATGACGGCTCCCGCCGCAATGTCATGGCCGCCGCCGCTTCCACCTACCTTGGCGCTGGCTTCCCTCATAACTACCGACAGATTTAGCCCTCTCTGGACAAGCTTTCGTGTTCCGCGACCAGATACCTTGGTATCATCCTTCCCGGCATTAAATCCTATAACAGTTTTTTTCTGGTTTGTAAGATAGAGCATAAGTATCCCTGAAATTGCACCGGACATCTCCGATTCTGGAGCATAAAAATAGCTCACATACTCAGTTTCAAAAATATCCTTTAAAGATCGGTAAGTGTAATCGATGAGCTTTGTTTTGAACATTTTCCAGTTGTTAATCATCTCATCCCCGTATTCAGTATGGCCAAGAAAATATAATACCGGGATCGAATTATTTCCCATCTTTCCATTCCCATCAATTATTGAAGCCAGCTCTTTTGACGTAAAGCCTATAGATTCAAAAATAAAAAGATCGCTCTCAATATATCTTAACGCTTCCAGCCCTACATTCTGCTCGAGCAACCTGATGGAAAGGGAATTTGACATAAGCCTTTTCTCATCTTCGTTCAGATCCATAACTTTTTCTTCCGGATCCAAGCCAATTTCTTTAAGAAATTCTTCGGCCTTTTCTGGAAAGCCGGTTAGATTTTTAAAAAAAGGATCGGTAGAATATGTAAGCGCATCAGAAAGTGTTTTTCCTTCAAGATTAAGTGTATGAATGGATCTGAAGGCCGGGCCGTAATTGTCAACCAGAATCCTGTTAAGACCTGAAATTCCGCCAAGATCCTGCTTGTCAGATATGACGCCGGCAATAAAGAAGGGAAACAGGTCCCTGTTATTTTCATCAATAACAAGAGCCATTGCATAGGACATAGTTGCCCCGCAGGCTTCTGTTGTACCGTTAAACCCGAAATCCCTCGCATTTATGTTCAGGCCGGCAATTTCCGTTTTTTCATAGAAATGGTGGTCAAGCACTATAATGTCAGGCCTTTCCACTGCATACTTGATCTGGTCTGACCCTGCGTCAGCAAAAACTGTAAATATATTATCGCTTATCGCCTCTTTGAAGCCGTTCTCGCTCAGATCCTTTATATATGTCAGGTGGAACTCTTTTCCAAGGCGCTTAAGTGCATTTGAAAGGATTATTGCGGAACCTGTTCCGTCACCATCAAAATGCACAACAAGTTTTATATAACTATTTTTTAAAATATATTCTTTTGCTCTCTGAAGTTTCTCGAACATATCAGATGGCAAAATATCCTTTATCATTTTACTACTTTGCTTAGATTCCACTTCTCGTCAAGAGTCCCGGATCTTTTATAATAACGAACGAGCCTGAGCATTTTCGCCATTATCAGATTGCGTGCCCTCTTGTTGCTCTGATCCTTTGGATTAAGATTAACATGCTTTGATACGTTATTATACGTCTTTATAAGGCTGTTAAGATCCTCCGGTATTTCATCCTTCAGGCCTTTTCCCGCCAGTATTTTGTTCATCTTCTGTCCAATAACCTCTTTGACGCCGGGTATCCCATACTGATCCCTTAGCTTTATCCCGATCACGGAAGCAGAGGTCCCATTCTTCTTTAGATCCACTATCGTGTTGATTATTTCCTCATTACTGTACTGAACCCATGTGGGTTTTTCTCCGTAAACCCTTTTAGATCCAGATTTTCCTCTTTTTCGAGTATGCATTCTCGCCATAGATACACCTGATCTTAGGCTATTGATATCAGATTTATTTAGTTTTTGATTCAGCAATCTTATTTCTTGATCATTTTGGCACGTCTTCTATATCCTGCCGATTCAAATGATGAGAAAGAGGGCAAACATTATTACGTGTTCCTGTCCTTATATCGTCAATGAAATTTAAGGATCGAATATCTATGAAGGTCCATCTGCGATGCCCTGTTTTCAGATTTTTCAACAGAAAGAAACTTCATCGGCCCAGGCTACAGAGATAGCTTTCTATCTTTATACATAGTTATCAAAGACCCTACAGGGCGCATTTTCTGTTTTCTTGAAAATATAATAGTTCCTGCCATTTTTTACATAATCGGTTATGCTGTATCCGGCAGAAAAGAGCTCGTTAAATGTTGTGGCAGCAATATTTTTCCATTCATCCTCAAGTTCATGGTTTATTCTCATTGCTTCAAGGTTCGAAGGCATAAAAAATCCCAAAGTCCCCTCATATCCTATACCCTCAAGTTTACACCTGTCATCCTCAATGGCGTTCAGAAAACGGATATTTTCATAATTTCGATTGAATGTTTTGCCGATCCACCATTCCGCGACTAACCTGTCGCTCCTCATGCCCCTGTTTATGCCGTCTTCCATTCTTCCATAAAAATTCTTTATATATGTTCTTGAAACAGCTCCTATCTTTGAAATATTGAAATGCGCATTAAGCGGGTTGAAAGGATCAAATGTCCAGGCGATTAAATCATACCCCATCTTCAATGCCAGGGCCCTCTGTTCCATCTTCAACTGATATCCTATATTCTGGTATTTCCTGTTTGATTTAACCCCGGTCATATGGGAGTAGAGATATATCTTGCCGTTCTTATATCCGGGGTAAGAAAACAGCATTCCTACCATTTCCCCATCATCCGAATATGCACCGAGAAGAATGCCACCATGATAGCGCATTGAAGCAATTGTATCCTTGAATGAGGTTTCTATATTTTCGGCATTCCATGCGGATTGAATCACTGGTATCATCTTTCCAATTTCTTCAGGGTCCTTTATAACTTTTATATCCACACCGGGTTAATCGCAAATGTTTATATATTTCTATCTTTAAGCGTATATTTAAAATATGTTCGACTGTAATTAGCGTAAAGCAGGATCTATGATTCAGTGTCATTTTACAGGAAAAGATTCAACATACTCAATGCCTGACCCAGATTTTTTAGCTGAATTATGCCCCGGGAATACCATCGCCCCACAATCGGCTATACCAAAAATGATCGCAGCTTCAAACAAAATGGTTTCAATAATTAAAAATAAATAGAAAAAAATCTGTAAGATCAGTTTTCCTGTTTATTCTCCTTTTGATCTGCACATTCTTTCTCCTTAAATTCATTCAGGAATTTCAGCGCATTCTCATTTTCTATTTCCGTATGCACATTAACGGCCTGGCATATCAGATCCTTATCCTTTGATATGATCTTCATCTCTTCACTTCCCTTTTCATAGCCTTCTGTTGCCCCGGTTATAATTGCTTTGTCCTTTGAATAAATGAGCCGGAACATGCTGTCTTCTTCTTCCCCGGAAATCAGGTCATCAAGGAATTCCCTTATCTCCTTTATTTTTGAAGCTTTAAGACCAGCATCTATTACCTCTTCGGGGAAGTGCAGGAACGTCTCCTCATCATCTGCTTTTTCCATCGCTATAGACGCGTAATTAAGGGCGCTTTCGAAATCTCCCTTCTCATTGAATACCCTGAAGAATTCTATGTATACCTCGCTATAATCATCATATTCTTTCTGCAGATCATTAAGCACTGATATGGCATCATCGTACCTCTTCATTACCACCAGCTCTGATGCATAATCGAGTCCATAATCAGGTACTGCCTTAAACTTCTCATACAGATCCTTTATAACGGAAACAGCCTCCTCGTGCCTGTTCAAATTCCTGAGCGAATTGAAGCGCATTTCCTTGAAATAAGTGTCATCCGGGTATTTCTTGATTCCTTCATCAGCCTCATTCAGCGCCTCTTCATATTTTTCCGTATCATAAAGGTAGTTTATCCAGTATCTTGTTATCTCCATTCCATGGTTCTCTGCAATGAAGTCTCTGTAAAGTTTTTCTGATTCTTCTTTCTTTCCCTCCGCAAAATAAACTCTTGCAAGAAGATCATTAAAGTATGGGTTTTTCTTGTTATTATCCAGAAATTCCTTTGCAATTCCTTCAGCTGCTTCTCCTCCGCCAAACAGCATAACATCCTCAACAAGCTTTCCTATATATTCCTCATCCTTAGTATCCCTGTAGGCAACCAGCATTGCATTCAGATACTCCTTAGCATCTCCCAGCCTGAGCAGCGACTTGATTTTCAGATCATGTGCGCGGTGATTTGCTTTGGAATATTTTATTGCATTCTTTGCTTCCATAAGGGCACTCTTGTATTCTCCGTTGTCGTAATATATCTCTCCAAGGTCCAGATGCGCATCAACATCCGATGGATTTTTCTCAATAGCCTTCTTGTAGGCGTCTATGGCTTCCTTCTCATTGCCCATATTCCTCAGGGCCAGCGCCCTGTTATAGTAAGCATAGGCATAATCCGGATCAACGGAAATAGCTTTATCAGCCATATCCAGAGATTTTTCATAATCGCCCATAGAACCGAAACACAGGCTCTTAAGTGAGTATAAATTTGCGCTCCTGTTTCCAAGAGATTCGGAAAAATTCAGCTCCTTCATCGCCTCTTCATAATTATCCATCCTGTAAAGTATATCCGCCTTGACCAGGTGATATTCAGGATTTCTCGGCACTGACGATATGGCCATATTTATACTTTTGACAGCTTCCTCATAATCTCCATTTTCTGATTTTTCTATAGCGTCATCTGCTAATTCTTCGGGATTTACATTGTTTTTTCCTAACATTGAAAAGTGAATGCCTGAGAGATATAATACCTTGTCTTATTATCTGTCAGTTGAAAATTTTTCATAATTTCTCTCTATCTCCGCATAGAGGCCGTCTTTCGGGTGATCCAGAAGCGCATAATATGAAGAGGCACCCATTCCTGCCCCTTCCCTTACGTTTCCATCCTCATATTTCCTGAGGCCCTTCTCGCTCATTTTTGAAAAGTCAAGATCGACCACAAGAAGCTTATCATCAGGGACAAGGGCGTGCATCGTTCCATGCCTGTGCTTCATCACCCATGATGTTGTGCTTACGTAACGCCTTTCATTATTCCCATTTATTGCCCGGTCAAGGTGGTACACGTTGCCCATCTGTGTTCCGCCTCCATAAATTATGGTTCCACTGAATTCAGAACTTATTGATACCGATAAGGCCATCATGTAATCCCCGTATTTCTTAATCCTTTCGTAAGGTGACCTGATCATCATTGAACCACTTTTACTAAATATCTCCTCCTTGAGATCGTAAGGATCTCCGGGCATGCTGCTGCTTGTCTTGAGTGAAAGGCCTCCGGATCTCAGCGTCAGGTAAGCCGTGGTGGTGCCACCAGGAATACTTTCCGCAAGAATCAGGGTGCTATAGCTTCTGTCAAGGTATTTTCCAATGATCTTTCCATATTCAAATGCTCTTTCAGCATCTGGCAGGGCATCAGCAGAAACCGGGTTTTTTGCCCCCCCAAGGCCGGTATACATGAACGGCACTGCAGGAAAAACCCGGAGCCCTGCATCCACTATCAATACGTTCAGCCCGCTGACGTTCAGGGCTGCACGTGTTATTATCGACGGAGTCGGGATTCCATCAGGAGTCATGGGCGGTTCATTTATGGAAATGGTTCTTCCGGCTGCAATTATCTCAGAATCAAGGACGGGCGTAAGCTTCATCATATCGGGAGAGGCACCGGCTGACGAGATGCCCTTGATCGTTGAAATATCCGTATATCCTGCAAGGAGCACAAACAGTGCCTTGTCTTTTTCAGATAATAAATCTTCAGTAAGTGCCATGCAAAAAGGATTCAGTTGAAGTAAAATAGTTTATGCAAAATCATCATTTATATGCCAATGTAATATTTATGAAAATCCTTGAAAGCCAGTGGACAGGATTCTTAAAATATCCCGGTAAAACTTCCTGGCATTATAATTCATTCATTTTGATGCGATCCCGATCAGGAATCATTCCATCGTAACGATATTTCGACTGCCCTTTTCCATCTGGCCAGGAGATCCGATCTCCTTCTATCGTCCATAGCGGGAATGAAGGTATCTTTTTCCATGTCATTCTTTATGGAATCAATTTTCATGCTGCCAAGAGCAAGATTTGAGAGAATGTATGATCCATAGCTGGTCATTTCGTGAAATTTCTTTCTTTCAATCGCTATTCCTGAGATATCAGACTGAAACTGCATGAGGTAATCGTCCCTTGATAATCCGCCATCTGCAGATACGTATTTCAAGCATGTCCCCATGTTTTTTTCAATTTCCACAATTATATCACGTACCTGAAAAGCTATTGATCTCATCAGGGCCGGAACCAGATCACGCCGGTCCATTGAACTGGAGAATCCTATGATCAGGGGAGCGGCGCTGTGTGACCAGTACGGGGCGGCCAGGCCCGAGAAAGCCGGGATAAAATATATTCCGGATCCATTTCCAGAATTTTTCGTTATCCTACCAATATCAGCATATTCTTTTATTATCCCGATATTTTTCAGGAAGTCCATTGCACTTCCGGCTGAAAATACAGAACCCTCATACGCATAAACGGCCTTTCCCGGTTCAAGGGAATACGCAACGGTTTCGATTATCCTTCTGGTGTTCCTTGGATGTTTGCCGGCATTTGTAAGGAGAAACGATCCGGTGCCATAGGTAACCTTGCTTTCACCCTCTTTTAATGCCCCATGGCCGATCATCGATGCCTGCTGATCCCCGATGACGGACACTACGGGGACGGCGGTACCTTCAAAATCAATGTTGCCGTAAAAACTGGTCGATGGAAGAACTTCCGGCAGCCATTCCCTTCTTATTGAGAACAGATCAAGAAGATCCTGGTCCCAGTCCAGCTTCCTGATATCAAAAAGCAGGGTTCTTGAGGCATTTGTATAATCAGTCCTGAACTCATGAGCCATGTTCCATACCAGCCATGTATCGATCGTTCCGATCAGCAGATCACCGTTCATGGCTTTTTTTCTGGCTTTTTCTTTATTTTCCAGCAGCCATGCTATTTTTGGCGCACTGAAGTACGGGCTGGGAACCAGTCCTGTTTTCCTTTTCAGGAAGCCGGGATTGCTTCTTTCAATTTCGTCCACTATGCGGCCAGACCTTGAATCCTGCCAGTTTATCGATGGATATACAGGTATTCCGGTATTTCTGTCCCAGGCTACCACACTTTCCCTCTGGCTGGCTATGGATACAGCGTCTATGTCCTTCCATGGTATACCGGATTCTTTCTGGCACATCTCAATAGATATCCTTGTATTGGCCAGTATTTCACCGGGATCCTGCTCTACGAATCCCGGGATCGGGCTGTATGTTCGAATCTTTTCATAATGCGATGCCAGCGGTTTCCCGGATTTCCACAGCATTGCCCTGATGGATGAAGTTCCGGCATCAACCGTCATTATTATATCATTGCCGTTCAATGTTCTTAAAATCCGGCAATGGTAATAAACCTATTTTCCTGTTGAAGTGGAAAGTTTTAATCTTTCGCATGGAATCAAGCTTCATGCCAGAGAGAATAGCGGTTATAGGCGGCGGGATATCAGGTCTTTTCTCAGCCTTTTACCTTTCACAGTCGGGAATGAGCGTAACGCTTTTTGAAAAAGGGGATCTATCTTCAGGCACATCCGGAAAGTTTCATGGCATGCTGCACAGTGGTGCAAGATATGCTGTAAATGATAAAATATCAGCAATGGAATGCATTTCTGAAAACGGGAGGCTGAGCCGGATAGCTGAATCATTCATCGATGATACGGGCGGATTTTTCGTTGCTGCCAGTGAAAAAGAAGCGGATTTTGGTGACACGCTTTTAAGGGGATGCAGGGATGCGGGAATAGACGCAAAAGAGACGGATCCTGAGATCCTCATGAAGAGGGAAAGGTACATCGGAACAATAAAGAGGGCCATAGCCGTGCCGGACAAGATAGTAAGGTCATATGAACTCTCAGTTGCCATAGCCGCAAGATCAGTTATGAATGGAGCAACAATAAAAACGTATTCTGATGTGAAAAAAATAAAGGTGAAGGATGGAGAAGCTTATGCGGTAGAATACGAAAGATCAGGAAAAGATTATGAGGACAGGTTCGACTACATAATCAATGCAACCGGGCCGTTTTCCAACGCGATCCTTTCGGCATCCGGCCTTGATCAGGAGGAAATGGTGCCATCAGTAGGTGCAATGGCCGTATATGAGGGGAGGATCGTAAACTCCATTATGAACAGGATGAGGGAGCCTTCCGACGGAGACATAATCCTTCCCTATGGATCGATTTCAATTGTCGGAACTACAGCTGTTATCGTGGATGATCCTGACAATTTCTCGGTTTCCGAGGAGGATATTGGCATGATGGTGGACGATGCTTCTGCCATAATCCCGTATCTTAAGGATCATAGGTACAGCAGGGTGTACTTTTCTGCACGGCCACTTTCGGAGGATTCGGGAGATGATTCCAGAAAGGCAAGCCGGAGCTTCAGGATAAACAAGAATTCAAAGGCAGGCAATATTTTCACGGTAACCGGAGGGAAATTCACAACAGGAAGACTCATAGGCGAGAGTGTCGCCAGGATGATATCGAAGGATGCAGGCCAGAGAACGGGACCTAGGGACTGCGATTTCAGCAGTGCTTACCGGGAATACTTATCGCATGTAAAGACTGAAATACCGGCCATTGAAAATATAAAAAGCAGGGACGGGACCATAGATGAGGAATTTGCTAGGCGCGCACTGGCATTCCTGATTTCATACTCAATATCAAGGGGCGATAAGGTTGGATTTTAACGGTGAATTCAATCTTCCCGGAAATAAGGATGCAACTCTTAAGAAACTGGAAGATTTTGAGGGGATCGTCGGGTGCCTTCCGGGAATAGAAAGCTATGAACGGGAGGGAGAAAAGTATACATGCAGGCTCAAGCTGGACGCTTCTTCCATGAAAACGTCCTACCTGAGTACGATATCCGGAAAGATGACTGTCGGATATTTAGGCATAAAAGGCAATGGGCTGGATGTTGAGGGAAACGGAAGAGTTGCAGGATCATCTATAAAAATCCGGTTGCATGTTGATGTTATCGAATCTGGTAACGGAACCCTGATAAAATGGGCTGTTTCGGTGGATTACGGGATCATGTCAAAACTCATAGGAAAGGAGAAGCTGCAGGCAGCAACGGGTGAAAATATAGATAAAAGTGTTAAATGCCTGGAAAAGAAGCTCATATGATCACTTCTAAATTTCCAGCATTTTCTGTGGAAAATTTGAGATGATCCCTGAACATCCTGAATTTTTCAATTCTGCTGCCACCCTGATATCATCGACTGTCCACGGGAATACGGGCTTATTTTTTATATTCGTGCTGGATACCAGTCTATAGTCTGGAAGCATGGTATCGAACATTTCGCTGTAATCCCACGATTTTTCTTCCTGGAAATCCAATCCTATTGTTGCATTCGCATCCTTCTTTCTTATATATTCAAGGGCAATTTTGCTGAATGAGATAACAGTTACACGATCGTAAAGGTTATTATTTTTTAAAAATGCAGATATACTGCCGGTTATATCATTCAGGTAACCAAAGTCTTTCTCATTTTCAACCTTTATTTCCAGGAACGCATTCAAGGAATCCAGAAGAGGAACTATATCTCCAAGAGTCGGTATCAATGATCCTCCGATTAGCCTTATCTTCTTTGTCTGGCCGTATTTAAGGCTGTATATCTTTGCATCAAGATTTGCCATCCTTTTCAAATCATAATCGTGAAAAATGACCGGCACGCCATCCTTTGTCAGCTGGACGTCAAATTCTACAGCCTTTATGCCGAGATCTATAGCGGTCCTGAAAGATTCCATTGTGTTTTCGGGTTTTAATGATGGCACACCCCTGTGGCCTATCACCAGAAAGCCCTTATTCTTGATAAAATTCGTGGATCTCACGACGATATCGCCTCCAGGGATCTGTTCTTTGTTTCTTCCCCGAGAAACAGCGTTATCAAAAACCCTAAGAAGCCGACCACGAAAAGAAGGATTTCCATCGGAACAGCGCCGTATAATTTGAGTGTTATAGGGAAAACGACGGCAGATATAATTGCTCCAACACGGCTTATTGCAGTTCCGGCCCCCATAGCGGTTGTTCTCATTCGTGTGGGGAAAAGTTCTGCAACAAATATTCCTGTTGTTTCCCCTGTGCCTCCAGCATTAGCGAAGTAAAAGATTGCGAACATCGGGAACAGAAGAAGAATTGGCGGCTCCCTCCTCACACCAACTGCAAACAGCGCCAGCACCAGGAGGGAAAGCCCCTGTGC
>JABEBX010022496.1_pt1 | contig 18039 bp, 18 predicted proteins | sample 7245971 | NCBI WGS metagenome assembly JABEBX01 (sample SAMN14506365, study PRJNA622280) | hot springs metagenome | biome: hot spring [ENVO:00000051]|acidic hot spring [ENVO:00002120]; feature: spring [ENVO:00000027]|sediment [ENVO:00002007]; material: sediment environment [ENVO:01001048]... | reverse complement strand
AACCTAACTCTTTTGCTATGTTTAGTGCAGGTATTTGCATAATTCCAGCACCCAATACAATAATTGACCTCAAAGGTTGTTTTGTAGTTTGCTCAACTGTATTGCCCACATTTGTCAAGACTATTTTTTTATTATCCATTTTCCCATACCAAACCTGACTCACAGTTAATATTGTGAGTTTTTTTTCTTTCTTCATGCAACAGTCGAAAATATTTGCATAGTCTTGGTTGTAAACCTAAAAGGTGTTCTATACATAGTAGCTGAATGTAGTCTTTTGGCATTATAGGTATATTTATATAGTTGTTTATGCTAATCTTTAGCTCTTTTAGTGTTCCATATCTGTGATGGATGTTTTCTAAAACCTGCTTTTTACATTGATGAATGGATTTTGGAAGCAGGACATGCTTTGCTGAAAGCTCATTTACTGTAGCTTCTCCTTTAAAAAGTTCCATAAATACATTAGTTTTAAACTCAGTAGAAAATTTCCTATACTCTTTACTCATTTAAAACCCCTAATAAAATTCATTAACTTTAGTTTGAACACAAAGAACTTTTTTAAAATTAGGTGAATTAAAAAATCATTAAAAAAGTCTTTTGTAGTTTCTGATTATTATAATTAACACCTTTTTAAACCTCATATTTGCAATATAAAACCGTATCTGCCCAGCAATCGGTGTGATGGCCAATAAACATTTTGTACTCGGGCACTAAATTTTTAAGCAATAAAGGTATCTCAAAAAAATGCTCAGATTTGTGGTATATACAAATCTGCAGCTTTGGTTTGTATTGTGTTATTATGTTTTTGGCGCCTAATAATGCATTATATTCTGCCCCTTCTATGTCCATTTTTATTAATTTTGGCTTTTCTTGTCTGTTTTGAAAGTAAGAATCAAGAGATACAGTATTGATGTAATATTTGTCTAATTTTTTTTCTGCATTTAAATTTTTATTATCAAAAACTATATGGCTGCCCATATTGCCTTGGCCATTAAACCATAATGTAATATTTTCATCCCATAGTCCATAATTTTCTGCAATAATATGCGAAATGCCTTTGTATTTACTTTCTAAAATAGAAAAATTTTTTTGGTCTGGCTCAAAAGCATAGATTTTACAACTACTGCCTATGGTTTTTACTATTTCATCAATGGTATCTCCAGTGTATGCTCCAGCATCTACTATTACATCATCAACTTCAAAGCCTACATAAGGGTGAAAATATTGGTTGTAATCTGAAATGCTGTCAAAAATGTGTTTCATATCGTTATCTAACGTGTAAGCAAGTAAATTTATATAATTTTTTTTGCTTTTATCGTCTGATAAACATTCATAAACTTTTACTATTTTTTCAAGATTATTTGTAAAATTTGATCCATCAATCTCAAATTCAGCGTAGCTAATTGCATCCATATAATTATTTACGCCTAATTCTATCAAAGAATTTACAACCTCTTTTACATACATAGTGCCAATTATTACAAAATCATCTTTTTTGATGAAATCTGGAGATAGTATTTGGAGTCCTTTTAGTTTTGTTCCTTGTTTATTCTTATCAATATCAACAAAAAACTTAACAGGAACACCATGTTCTTGCAATTTTCTCAGTGTCATTAAGCCACCATTACTTGCTCCCCATATTATTGCGCCATCTTTGTGTAGCTCTCTAATAGCATTAAAAGCCTTTTCAAAACTACAACCATTGCGAAAATACCAAGTTTCTTTGTTTATAGTAACGCCGGTTTTTTCGATAAAACCAACAAGTTCTTTAATTGAATTTAACACAACCACCCCATTTATTCTTTTTGCCCCACGCAAATTATGGATTTTGTTCCGCCTTTTATAATTGAGGCTACTTTCCACTTCATTATATTAGGCAATGTCCACCAAAACCAGCTTTTTTTGATAAGGCCTGGCTCTAAAAAAATTACTTTAAAACCAAATAAAGTTAAAACATTTTTTAGTGTTTGTGGTGAGTATGGTCTAACATGCGTTGGGTCGTCAAAAAAATTCTTGTAATCCATTTTCCAGTTTGGCGTTCTAATAAAGATTAATCCACCGTGTTTTAGTACTCTAAACGATTCTTTTAATATATTGCCTGGGTCTTTTATATGCTCTATCACGGCATTTAGTGTTATAAAATCAACACTTTCATCTTTATGGGGAAGCGTATCTTTTTCTAAATCAAAATCAGGCAAATCGTAAGGATAAGAAATTATACCTATGCTTAAAGAATATGCACTAAATCCTTTATCTCCGCTTCCTAAGTCAACATTAATCCCACCTAAAGCGCTACCAGTTATTTTAATAGCTATTTTGTTGTATGTATCAAAAAGCCTTTTATTTAAGATATTCGAGTTTTTGTTGCTTTGCAAAATGTTTTTTGCATATAGTGATTTAAGGTTTAAAGCTTCACTCATAACTCAACTGCGTAAATTAACTTGCAATGCGAGCTTATCACTTTGCAACCCTCTTGGTTTTCTTTTGTATGACCAGCGCAAATTACGGGTATATTCAAATAAATTAGCTCATACACTGTAACACCAAATGTTGCTAAAGCTACATCAGCTTCTAATAATTTACTCGGATGATAAGGCAAAATCTTAAAGTTTGCTTGTAAGCGCAAATCGTTTAGTTTTTGCTTGTGTTTAAATGCATCGCCAATCAAAATTAAAACTTCTTTTTTGGTTTGGCCTAAAAGTTCCAAAAATTTAAATAACATACCGCTTGGGTCACTTCCGCCTGTAGTTATGACAACCTTTTCTATCTTTTTGGGAAATGTCAATTTTGGTTTTAGCGCCAAAATTTCTTTATTGATTAAAACCCAATCCCAGCCCCAAACTATATTGTTAAAATGTGTGTATTTTTGTGGCAAAAAGTGCGCATTGGGCATAATGATTTTATCACAAATCTCATAACCATCGCCAATAAAATCTATTGACACAAATTTTGCTGACTTTTTCCACCTATAGATGTCGTTTGCACTGTATTGATATTTTTCATCAACAACAATGGTCTGAGGTTGATGTTTGTAAATCAAGAAATCCAAAAATTCTTCATCAGTGCTAAATTTATTTATATCTACGCTAAAGCCTTCTTTTTTTAATTTATCAAGCGCAAACTTGCAATCATTTATTGCATAGACTACGAAAACGCCAGCATTTTTTAAGAATAAACCCAAAGTGAGCATTCTTGATAAATGGCCCAGCCCAATATCTTTTGAGGCTTTAAGCTTAATCAAGACTAGATTAGCAGCTATTTGTTGTATGTAGTTTTGTTTTATGCGTTCAATGTTTAATAGTGGATGTTTAAACTCAAGATTTGACAATAGGCGCTCAAATGCGTCTAAATCTATTTTTGGAATTGTTTGAGCCATTCTTTCCTTGTGTTTTTTAAAGGCCTTAAACCATCTTGTGGATCTGCTCGCCAATTTCTCTCAATTAACTCATATTCTTGCGGTGCTTTTATGCCATCGCCGTCAGCTAAAAAACCATCTTCGACCAATTTTATCAAATTTTTGATTCTCTTTGGTAGCCAACAATGACCAAATTTGTATTCTTCGCCTTTTTCATCCAAATCAAAGTGAAATTCAACCATTTTTGCATTCCATTTGTGTATAGCTCTCAATATTACGCCTTCATTTACAGAGTGGTCTGACCAGCCAAATCTTAGTTTTACGCTACTTGGCACCTTTATAGCTTTACTCATTGTTTCAATTGCAGACAAGTTGCATTGGTTTGGCGGTGTGGGGTAGCTTGATGTACATTGCAAAACTGTTATATCACTGCAGCCGTTTTCAACCAAAACATTGACAGATGACGACACTTCATCAAGCATTGCCATGCCTGTTGAGATAATTACAGGCTTTTTTGTTTGGGCGCATTTTTTGAAAAGATCATGCCACAACAGTTCGTATGATGCAATTTTATAAGCATCGACATAGGGTTTTAGCTCATCTACGGCATCCAAATAAAACGGCGTGCAAATAAACTTTATATCAAGCTCTGCGCATTTTTTTGCAATGTGTGGCAAAAACTCAACGGGCAACTCCCATTCTTTTCTTTTTCTGTGTTCTTGGCTGTAATCTAAAATTTCTTTGGCAAATAGTTGGTCTATTTTAAACAATTGGAACTTTACGCCATCACAGGCGCAACTTTTAGCTTCTTCAATAAATTTCAAGCATCTATCAAGTTTGCCGTTATGGTTACTTGAAACCTCTGCAATAAATTCTACTTCTTTCATACCATTGTATAGCTTAGCAAAAATTGTTCTATAATGCAAAATAGTTTGAGTGCATCAAAAAATTGATTGACAATATAATTAAAAATATGTAATAACTATCTTTAGTCTTTTTTGAGGAGGTTTCAATGTCGCGTGTTACAGAAAAAGTTGAGAAAATCTATGAGAGAATCGTACAAAAAAACCCAGCAGAGCCAGAATTTCACCAGGCTGTGCATGAAGTGCTGGATTCTATAATACCACTTCTAAAAAAGCATCCAGAATACCTTGAACAAAAGTTAGTTGAAAGAATTGTTGAGCCAGAGCGTCAAATAATCTTTAGGGTTCCGTGGGTAGATGACAAAGGTGAAATCTATGTAAACAGAGGTTTTAGAGTAGAATATAACAGTGCACTAGGACCTTACAAAGGAGGCTTGCGATTTGCTCCATCTGTTCATTTGGGTGTTATAAAGTTTCTGGGTTTTGAGCAAATTTTTAAAAATGCCCTTACTGGCTTGGTAATGGGAGGTGCTAAAGGCGGTTCTGATTTTGACCCAAAAGGTAAATCTGATAGCGAAATTATGCGTTTTTGCCAAAGTTTTATGACAGAGCTTTACAGGCATCTTGGCGAACACACAGATGTCCCAGCTGGTGACATTGGTGTGGGTGGAAGGGAAATTGGTTATCTTTTTGGGCAGTATAAGAGAATTACAAACAGATATGAAGCTGGCGTGTTAACTGGAAAAGGTTTGGCATATGGAGGCTCGCCTGTTAGAACAGAAGCCACTGGTTATGGTGTTACATATTTTACGCTTGAAATGCTAAAGGCAAGAAATGAGACTTTTGAGGGTAAAACATGTGTGGTTTCAGGTTCGGGAAATGTTGCTATTTATACTGTTGAAAAAATTCACGAGCTTGGCGGTAAAGTTGTAGCCGTATCTGATTCAAATGGATATGCATATGATAAAAATGGCATTAAATTAGAGTTGTTAAAACAGCTTAAAGAAGTAGAAAGAAGAAGAATAAGGGATTATACAAATTACGTAAAAGACGCTATTTACAAAGAAAAAGGAAATATCTGGGAAATTCCATGTCAGATAGCTATGCCTTGTGCTACACAAAACGAACTCAATATCGAAGATGCTAAAATGCTTATTAAAAATGGTTGCATTGCTGTTGGAGAAGGTGCTAATATGCCATGCACACCAGAAGCAGTTGACCTCTTTATTAAAAACAATGTTTCTTTTGGTCCGGGTAAAGCTGCAAACGCAGGCGGTGTTGCTACTTCAGGTCTTGAAATGCAACAAAATGCTTCAAGAGATATGTGGACATTTGAGTACACAGAAAAAAGGCTTCAAGAAATTATGTCTAACATATTTAACACATGCAAAGAAACATCCGATGAATATGGCTATAAAGACAACTATGTTGTTGGCGCCAACATCGCTGGTTTTAAAAAAGTAGCTGATGCTATGATTGCTTTGGGTCTAATTTAGGATGGGTTACCCCTTTTTTTTACTAAACCCAACAACTAAAAGAATATGCTACAAACCTTGAGCATAAAGTAGAACACTAAAAAGAGCTAAGCAATCATGCTTATGAAAAGCATCACAAATTTATGATTGCACAAATTATTGTGCAACTTAGCATAGCTATTGCTTCTATTACAGCGCTTACAAGAAGAGAAAGTTTTTGGTACTTTTCTTTAGCATCGTTTCTTGTAGGTTTAGTTTTGTTTGTGGTTGAGGTTTTAGCTTGAAAAAATTAGTTGTTTTGGGCGTTTTTTTTATCGTACTTGGTATATTTTCAATTTTGTTTGTTGATAAAAGCGTATCTTATTACTTTTTTGAGCACAATGTGTTAAGGGGCGTATTTAAAATTATTACCGATTTGGGTTCATTTATATACAGGTTCACAAACTTACAAGGCTAGCTGCTATCCTTATGATATCTTTTTGTTAGTAAGGTTGGAAGCCTTGCTATGTTTTCAAAAACAATTGCCTTTGTGGTGGTAAATATGTTGGGACCTATCTGGTAGAAAAAATAAAAAATTTCTTGACAAGCAATTTCAAATTTGTTAAAAATTTACAAAACTAATATTACTAATTAGTTATTAGTAATACTAACAATCAAAGAGGGGGGCGTCATGTTAATCATTGGTTTAATATTTGTTTTATTTCTTTGTTTTTTTCCGTTTAATGTCATAGCGGATGAGGCACAATTGAGTACTATTTACGTAAGAGAAAACAAGATTGTGGTTCCAGCCAAGCAAAAAGAGCAATCTGTGTATTCTGGGTGCGAAGTAACAAAACAAGGGATGGATTTTGGCTTAGACCAAGCGCAAGCAAGCGTGTATGATGCAATAAATATCCTGCCTGATGTAAGTGTTGAAAATCCCGACAATACAGGTTTGTATGCTGAAGGGGCAAATATTAGAATAAGGGGCGTTAGGGGTTATTTGGGCGCAATGAGTATAGAAGGCGTGCCAAACTACGGTGGAAATCCAATGGGACCGCGCGATTATATTTACAATATGCAAAACTTTAAAGCGATTAAGGTATATGAATCTGCTGTGCCAGCAAGCTTAGGTGTAGGCGTGGGAAACCGTGGCGGGGCAATTGAGCTTGTACCGCTTTGGCCATTAAAGAAAACGCAATTTACAACTACACAAACCTATGGCTCGCATGAGTTATATACAAATTTCTTTAGGTTTGATTCTGGAGAGATTCCAAGTACAAAGACTTCTTTTAGTGCTTCTTATGCGTATGGTATTGCTAACAAATGGCGAGGACCTGGTGAGATTGGCCCAAGAAACAATGTCAATTTTATGCTGAACCAACCCATAGCTGATATCGCAGATATTAAACTTTTTGTTAATTATAACGATGTTAGGCAAGATTTATATAGAGCGCTCTCATATAACCAAATAAACGATATTTACACTGATTTTAATAGCTCAAAAACTGGCACAGCTTATAAAGATATCTATTATTATGGCTACAATCATGGTGATTTTGAAAATACCGATGCTTTATCTATTATTACAATTAAGCCGACTCAATATTTTGATTTGGTGTTAAAGCCATATTATTCAAAAGAAAATACGCATATTTGGCAAGGTGTGTCTCCACAAAACGTGATTCAAAAGCGCACACGAGATATTGAGCGAAAAGGCCTTATTGCCCAAGCCGATTTAAATTTTGAGCATTTTAAAATTAGCGCTGGAAACCAGTATGAGGTTTCTAACATGAATATTTACACCCAAAACTATGCAATTGTAAACTATGATTTAGACTATCGTGGTTATGGCGTTTTTGCTACTACAGGAGATACTTATTTGAATTCGCCTTTTTTACAAATAGCTTCTACATTTGGACCGCTTAGTGCACAAGCGGGTATAAAGTACTTTAGGTTTAAAGATTCACCATCACAAGGCTATGTAAGTAGCAAGGCGCCTCCCTATAACTTACAAAGGGCGCCTGATTTAGATAGAAGTGGTAGAGTTTATGATATTTGGCTACCAAACGCAGGCGTTTCTTACAAATTTAGCGATTATTTTGAACTGTATGCAAATTATGGCCGCACTTTCATAAGACCATATGCATATATGCCGCTTGTTAATCTCTATAACTCAAATAGAAACACATTTCAAAACGCTGGTTTAACACTAAATGACCTTTTCAATGGCTATAATATTGAACGCTCAGACAATGTAGATTTAGGTGCACGCATAAAGGGTGACTGGTTTGATATAGAGCCTACTGTGTTTTTTTCAAAATCAAAAAATTTGCTAACGACTGTGTACGATCCACGAGTAAAATTAAATTATCAGCAAAATATAGGCAAAGCTACAGGCTATGGTTTTGAAGTAATGTTTAATGCTTATGTAAATGATTACCTAACACTGTTTTTTAATCCATCATACACAAGCCTTACATATGATAACAATATTACATACATGGGCGCTACAATAAATTGTAAAGACAATCAAGTGGTGGATGTGCCAAAGTGGTTAGTAAAAAGTGGTGCGATAGTGACATACGATAGGTGGCAGTTTATACCTTCTGTGATATTTGTAGACAAACGATGTGCAGATGCAGCTTGCACACAAGAAGTTGGCTCATACGCAACGCTAAATGCCAAGATAAACTATACGCTAAAAAATTTCTATAAATCAAGCAACTTGCAGCTATCCCTATCGCTTAACAATATTTTGAATAAAAAGTACATAGCAGCAATTAATGCAATGGATGATACACTTGCAGGCAACGCTTCGTTTTATCCAGGCGAGCCATTTAATGCAGCATTGACTACTACATTAACATTTTAGGAGGCAAAAAATGAACGTAAATAGCTGGCTAAATTATGCAAGACAATTTCATGGGCATATTTGCCCATATGTGGCGCTAGGTATTAAAGCATCTTTAGTTCTTTTAAACAAATTGGGGATAGACAAAGCAAGCCCTCTTGATACAATTAATGAAAATTTGCTTGCCATTGTAGAATGCAACAATTGTTTTTTTGATGGTGTGCAGTTAGCAACAGGTTGTACGGTGGGCAACAATAGTCTTATATACTTAAATGTAGGCAAAAATGCCCTTACACTTGCAAGACGCGAAAGTTTTGAAGGTTTTAGGCTTTACATGGATGCAGACAAAGTAAAAACATATTTTCCAAAAAAAGGCCTAGAGCTATTTGATAAAGTGGTTAAACAAAGAAATGCCACACAAGAAGAGATGAAGGAGCTAAAATCCATGTGGGAAGATTTAGGCTATAAAATGTTTGAAATAGACCAAGATATATTTACAATAAAAAAAGTGAAAGTTCAGTCAATCGAGCGTGCACCGATTTTTGATAGCATAAGGTGTGAATCGTGCAATGAGTTGGTTATGGCTACAAATGTAGTAAATATTGATGGTAAAAACTATTGCCCAAATTGCGCCAATAAATCTTACCCAATACTGGTTGGGCGCGGTATAATAAATAGTCAATTTGAAATAAGGAGTATACAATGAAACAAGTACTTGTTGTATTAATGATTTTATTTGCGCTTGGCTCTAACGCCAGCGCTTTTGTTGTAAAAGATCTAGTAGGCAGAGAAGTAGAAATAGCGCATCCTGCCAAAAGAATTTTAGCAGTAGGTCCTGGTGCGTTAAGACTAGTATGTTATATGAATGTATCTAAAAATGTGGTTGGCATTGAAAACATTGAAAAAAAATCAACAGCTCCATATATCATAGCAAACCCACAATTAAAAAAATTGCCTATCATAGGAGAAGGGGGGCCAAATTCAAGTGTTAGCCCAGAGAGGATATTAAGCGTCAAGCCCGATGTGATTTTTGTGAGCTATCTTTTGGATAGACAAGCTGCAGATAATTTGCAATCCAAAACACATATACCCGTTGTAGTATTAAGCTACGGTCCAATCACAACGTTTAATAATGAAGATTTTAAAAAATCCTTACTTGTCATTGGTCAAGTATGCGATAATCAAAAAAGAGCCAAAGAAATCATAGATTTTATTGATAAGACAATTAAGAATATAAAAATGCTATCCTCAAAACAGCAGTTTAATAAAACTGTGTATATTGGTGCTTTGGGTGCAAGAGGGGCTCATGGCATAGAAAGCACACAAGGCGCATTTTTGCCATTTGAGCTCTTAGGTGTTAAAAATGTCCTATACGGCAACATCAAAGGCTCGTTTATGGTTGATAGAGAGTTGCTTTTAAAATCAAACCCAGATTATATTTTTATTGATAGAGGAGGTCTCGATTTAGTTAAGCAAGACTACAATAAAACGCCGTCGTTTTATAAAAAACTCAAAGCGTTTAATAATGGCAATGTATATGTAGAGTGGCCATATAACTTTTACGCTACAAATATTGATAATGCCCTAATTGATACCTATTTTATAGGAAAAGTATTAAAACCAAATGGCTTTTTGCATGTTGATATAAAACAAAAGGCAGATGAAATTTATACATTTTTATTAGGAAAACCCCTATATGCGCAAATGCTAAAAATCTATGGGCCAATGGGTAAATTTAAACAATGAAGCAAAGCATAGCACATCATTTTATTGCTTATAAGCGAAGAAAGCTTTTGTATGTAGGCTTTTTGTTTTTAGTATTGATAGTTAATTTTGGCGCATCTTTGAGCATAGGAGCGTATAATTTATCCATAAAAGACGTGTTTGAGGGTATATTTGGCTCTAGCATTTCACACTACATTGTTATGCAAATTAGAATGCCAAAAACATTGACAGCGATTGTAGTAGGTGCTGGTTTATCATTATGCGGGGCAGTTTTGCAAATCGTTCTTAAAAATCCTCTAGCCTCGCCTTTTACATTAGGTATTTCTTCGGCAAGCGCTTTTGGAGCAGCCTGCGCAATTTTGGGTTTATTTACAAGCTCTCTAATATCAAAAAATCCTTACTTTGTGAGTTTTTCAGCTTTTGTATTTTCTTTTATTGCCACTATGGTAATTATGCTTATTTCAAAGCTTAAAAATGCTTCAAGCGAGACACTTATACTATCTGGTGTGGCACTATCAGCGCTTTTTAATGCAATGCTTGCGCTTGCGCAGTATTTTTCATCTGATTCACAAATAGCTGCTATAGTGTTTTGGATGTTTGGCGATTGCGGAAGAACCAATTATAGAGAGCTTTTAATAATTACTTGTGCGCTAGTAATAGGGTTTATTTATTTTGCGCAAAATAGCCTCAATTATAAATTAATGCTTTTTGGTGATGACCAAGCTAAAAGCTTAGGTGTAAACACACAGCGTCTTAGATTAAACTCGCTTGTTGTAGCTTCTCTAATGAGTGCGTCTTTTGTATCGTTTGTGGGTATTATTGGTTTTATAGGGCTTCTTGGGCCCCATATAGCTAAAAGGATTATTGGCAGTGATTATTTACTTTTAAGCAGTGCTTTGGTTGGCGCAAACTTGCTGATTTTGTCTGATATTGTCTCAAGGCTAGCAATACATAATGTTTCATTGCCTGTTGGTATTGTTACATCGTTTATTGGTGCGCCAGCATTTTTTTACTTAATTATTGCAGTTAAAAATAAAATATGAGTCTTGAAGTTAGAAATTTATCGTTTTCTTACAAAAGCTATTTGGCGCTAAATAATGTATCATTTGGCTGCAACAAAGGTGAGATTGTAGCGTTGCTTGGCACAAATGGCGCAGGCAAAAGCACTTTGCTAAAATGTATCTGTGGTTTATTAAAACCGCAAAGTGGCCACATTTTGTTTAATTCATCTAATATTAAACCAAAAGATGCGCAAAAACTCATATCGTATTTTTCCCAAAGCGCTTATATGCCTGCTTTGAGTGTTTTTGAGAGTGTTTTGCTTGCAAGAAAACCGTTTGTTAGGTACAGATTTAGTCGAACAGATTACGCTACTGTCCAAAGCATTATAGAGAAACTAAACTTAAACGCGCTTGCGCTTAGGCCATTGTCAAGCTTAAGTGGCGGTCAAGTTCAACTTGTGCGTATTGCAAGCATGCTTTCACAAGGCTCAAAAATACTGCTAATCGATGAGCCATTAAATAACCTTGATATCAAACACCAAGTAGAGGTTATTGGCATTTTAAAATCGCTTGTAAAAGAAGAGGGTTTGGTTTGTCTGATTGCTATACATGATTTAAATATAGCTCTAAATTTTGCCGATAGGTTTTTGTTTTTAAAAAATGGCGAAGTGGCATCTTATTGCGATATAGGCGCAATTGATGAAAAACTCATAGAGCATGTATTTGGACTCAAAGTTGCACTAGAAAATTTCAACAATCAATTATTTTGCCTGCCAGTAATGTAAATTGCATACCACAATCGCCTTAAAAAATCTTTCAATCAATAAAAAGAATTCCCTGTTTACTCTAAAAATTTCACTTCTATAGATTTTACATCCCATCTATATTGAAATTTTTCAATAATTTCTTCTTTTATCGCATTGGCAAACTGGCTAGTGTCTTTTAGGTTTAAGTGTATTGTGAGTTTGCCATTTTCAAATGCAATATTAGATAGTATCTTAGAGCTGATTAAATCCTTGCCTGTATTTGGGTCAATTACACCCCTTAAGCGTTCTTTTATCAATGATTCATCTGTAGGTTGGTCTTTGGGTGTTAATCCATTTCTTTCTTCGTAATTTTCAATAGCACCTTCTGTTGCTTGTGCATCTGGGTTTTCTATTTCACCTAAATTTTTTGGGTTTAAAAATAAATCCATTACTTTTTTTGAATATGGAACATTTGCCATTTAATCCTCCTTGTATAATGGGCTCAAACGCCTTAAAAAAGCCACATCTTCTTTTAAGTACTCTATTGTTTTATCAATTTCCTCTTTGGTGTTAAATTTGCCAAATGAAAACCTTATAGAGCCGTGTGCTAGCTCATGCGATAGTCCACACGATAACAGTACATGCGAAGCCTCAAGCGATTTAGAAAAACATGCACTGCCAGTTATTACGCTTACACCGCGCAAATTCAAACGCAGCGTCAGCGACTCACCTTCAATATATAAAAATGTTACATTTGCAATACCTGGGTGTGACAAATCTTGCGGGCTATTTATCCTAATGTGTGGGATTTGCTGGATTTTTTCCAAAAAATAGCTTTTTAGGCTCTTTATATAATTGAATGTGTCTTTACTGAATATTTCAATAGCTTTTTGCATGCCGACAATTGCTGGTATATTTTGCATGCCACCTCTTAAATTGTACTCTTGATAGCCACCAATAATTAATGGCTCAATCTCGACGGAATTTCTTACAATTAAAGCTGAAGCGCCTTTTGGTCCATAGTATGTGTGAGAGCCAATTGTTAGCAAGTCAACATTTAGCGCTGACAAATCAATATCAAAAAAAGGAAATGAAAATGTAGCGTCAGCGTGATATAAACAGTTTTTTTGCTTGCAAATCTCGCCTATTTTGCCAATATCTTGAAGCGTGCCAATTTCTTGATTTACATGCTGAATGCTAACTAATATTGTATTTTCATCAATTAGCGACTCAAGCTCATCTAATTTTACATATCCTTTTTCATCAACGCCTACGTATTTTACTTCGAAGCCTCTTTTTTGTAAATATTTAGCTATGTTTATTATAGCAAGATTTTCTATTTTACTTATGACAATATTTCCAGTTTTTTTGGCAAAACATACGCCTTGTAATGCCAAATTATTTGATTCGGTTGGTGATGATGTAAAAACACATTTGTAGTCTTTAGTATTTAGTTTGTTTAAAATAAATGCTCTGGCATTCTCTAGCGCTTCTTGCACAACTATCCCATCTTCATGGCTAAAAATTGATGATGCAACAGCATATTTTTGAGTAAAAAAAGGTATCATAGCGTTTAGTACTTCATCGTCAACCCTTGTTGCAGCTACATTGTCAAAATAAATTCTGCTCATTTTTTGCTCCTTTGCGTGTAATTTTAAACACTAACATTAGATAGTATAATGATAACTTTTTAAAAGTCAATAGACTTGACAAACTTGGTTAAGTTTAAAGGCACCTATTATTTGCTAGGTGCCTTTTGAGATGTGGTAAAAATCGTTGATTGTGTTTGATTTTTGTAAACATAATAGGAGATAGCAACAGAATTAATCATAAACAAAAAAGCCAAAAACCATGTAACTTTGGCAAAAAACGACATAGCACCCGTTGCGCCAAACAGCGTATCTGATGCCCCAGCGCCAAACGATACACCCATATTTGCGCCTTTGCCTTTTTGAAGCAGTATAATCACAATGAGCACAACGGACAAGATGCCCTGCAAAACCATCAAAACAGTAAGCATTACTTCACTCCTTTTGCTTTCTCAAAACTCAAAACTATTTCTTTAAACTTTTGCGCATCAAGGCTTGCACCGCCCACCAAAAAGCCATCAACATTTTCTATTGATGCAATCTCAAATGCGTTTTGGGGATTTACACTGCCACCATAGAGCACTGTTGTATTTATGCGCTTTTTTATAAACTCATGTGCTTCAAAAATTTGTTCCATGCTTGCTGCTACCCCAGTGCCAATTGCCCAAATAGGCTCGTATGCAATTATAACATTGCCTTCTACATCTTGCAAATCTTTGCTTAGTTGGTTTTGTAAGTGCTTAAATGTTTCATTGTTTTTTCGCACAACTGCATCTTCGCCTACGCACAAAATAGGCACAAGAGATTGTTTTAGCGCGCTTTTTAACTTTTTGTTAATCATTTCATCGCTTTCGCCAAACAATTGCCTGCGCTCGCTGTGGCCTACAATCACATAATCGCAACCAACAGACTTAAGCATCATGGCAGAGACTTCACCCGTATAAGCCCCTTCATCTTCAAAGTATAAGTTTTGCGCGCCAAGTTTAATATTTGAGTCTTTGAAGCACTCAAAAAGATCACTCAAATACACAAAAGGCGCGCATACAGCAATTGGCGTTTTATTGTCTGCTAAAGCTGATTTTATACCACATCCTACATCAAGCGCTTGTTTTGCGCTAAAATGCATTTTCCAGTTTGCAAAAATCATCTTATGCCTCCAAAGCTTCAATGCCCGGCAGTTTTTTGCCTTCAAGAAGCTCTAGGCTTGCTCCGCCTCCTGTTGAGATGTATGTAATGTTGTCAGTTTCATGAGCGCGCGCTATTGCATCGGCTGTATCGCCACCGCCAGCTACGCTTAGCGCATAGCTTGAGCCTACAATGCGAGCCATTTCTCTTGTGCCACGAGAAAACCTATCTATCTCATATACGCCCATTGGACCATTCCACACAATTGAACCACAATCATGCATCACTTCTTCAAACATCTTGCACGAAGCTGGCCCAATATCAAGCCCCATATACCCATCTGGTATTTCTTGGTATGGCACAATTTTTGTCAATGATTTTTCATCAATTTTTTCTGATACCACAAAATCAACGGGAAAATACAATTTAATCTTTTTATTTAACGCTTTTTGATATATATCTTTGGCAGTTTCTAAATGGTCATCTTCTACCAAAGAGTTTCCAACATTCAACCCCATTGCTTTAAAAAATGTAAATACCATTGCGCCGCCTATGATGACTTTATCCACTCTATCAATTAAATTATACACAGCTTGAATCTTTGATGATACTTTTGCGCCACCAAGCACAGCCACAAGTGGCCTAACTGGGTTATCCAGTATGCGGCTAAAGTATGTAATCTCTTTTTTTAGCAAAAAGCCCGCTGCTTTGGTCTCGCAAATTTTTGGCAATGTATAAACGGACGTGTGCTTTCTGTGGCATACGCCAAATGCATCGTTAATGTAAACATCAAATAGCTCTTTTAGCTTTCTTGCAAACTCAATATCATCTTTTTCTTCACCTTCTTGAAAGCGCAAATTTTCAAGCAGCAGGCAGTCTCCAAAGTTCATTGATTCAACAGCTTTTTTTGCTTCGTCACCAACGCAAGAGTCCACGAACTTTACTTCTTTATTAAGCAGCCTTGACAATCTTTTTTGCACATTTACAAGCGAGTACTTTGGGTCTTTTTTGCCTTTTGGTCTGCCCATGTGAGAAGCAAGTATCACTTTTGCGTTTGCATCTATGCAATAGTTTATGGTTGGCAGCGTCTCCCTTATGCGCTTATCATCCATTATATTGCCTTCGCTGTCAATGGGCACATTAAAGTCGCACCTTATAAAAACGCACTTTTTTGTTAAGTTAAGCTCGTTTATATATTTCATAATAACCCTCTTACATCATTTTTAGCATGATATCAACTAATCTTGAAGAGTAGCCAAATTCATTGTCATACCAAGCAAAAACCTTTACCATATCATCTATTATGTGTGTCATTGTGCCATCAAATATGGATGAGTGTGGGTTTCCGTTTAAATCGTGAGATACAAGCGGCTCTTCTGTGTACTCTAAAATATTTTTTAAGTGTGTTTGGCTTGCTTTTTTAAATGCATCGTTAACTTGCTCGAGTGTGGGCACATTTTTTACATTACAAACAAAGTCAATCAAAGACACATTTGATGTAGGCACGCGTATTGATATGCCATCTAGCTTGCCATTTAGCTCTGGTATTACTATGCCAATTGCCCTTGTTGCGCCTGTTGTTGTAGGGATCATATTCATCGCAGCAGCTCGAGCCCTTCTTAAATCTTTATGCGGCAAATCCAAAATCCTTTGGTCGTTTGTGTAAGAGTGCACTGTAGTCATAAAGCCTTTTGTTACGGTAAAATTATCGTGCAATACGCGAATAACTGGCCCTATGCAGTTTGTGGTGCACGATGCATTTGACATAATCTGATTATTTTTGAAGTCAAAATTATCGCTATTTACGCCAAGCACAACTGTAGGTATGCTTTTGTCTTTTGGCGGAGCGCTAAGTAATACTTTTTTTGCCCCAGCGCTTAGGTGTTTTTGCGCAAGCTCTTTTGTGAGAAACAAACCAGTTGACTCAAGCACAACATCAATATCTAACTCACCCCAGCAAAGCTCTGCTGGGTCTTTTTTGGCAAATACTTTTATCTTTTTGTTATCTACAATAATGTGCTCATCGTCAAACGATATAGATTTGTTAAATATGCCGTGGTTTGTGTCGTATTTTAATAGATGCGCAAGCGTGCGCGTATCTGTTAAATCGTTAACTGCAACAATATCTAAATCTTTGCAGTTAGAAGCTATGCGAAAAAATATCCTACCAATTCTTCCAAAACCATTTATTGCAACCCTCATGAAAACCTCCAAAACTTTTTTTGTTTTTTCTTTAGTATATTATTAATTTACATTTTTTCAAGCATATTTTTCGATAAAGTTTTAAAAAAAAATTATGGGTTACCCCTTGACAAAAAAGTAAAACTGTATTATTTTTAACTGTAGGTTTAGGCGCAATAGAAAATTGTTTTAAAGTTAGATTTTTTTCTTGACAAGTGCAAAAAAAGTTGTTAAACTTATTTTTGAATTTAAAAAAGTTTCGTAAGAGGAGGTTAAGTATGAAAAAAAGGCTCGTATCCTTGGTAGCAGCAGCTGCATTACTCGGTTCAGTTTCAGTTGCAGCAGCTGGCACGGTCACCACAAAAGGTGACACAAACATTAGTATTGGCGGTTTTATCCAGACTTACTTTGACTGGGCAAACAATCAAACCAACTTAGGCTATCAAGCAAATCCTAAGTACACAGCTCCAGGTGTGCCAAATAGTCCAGCTGTGACTACATTAGGTACCAGCACACAGTTTTCGAGAATTAGCTTAGGTCTTGATAACCCAACTGAAGGCATCAAAGGTGTGGTAGAAGGCGATTTCTTCGGCGGCGGTGCTAACCAGCAATTGTACAACAAAGGCAATTTTAGATTGCGCCATGCTTATATTGTAAAGGAATTTTGCCAAGAAGGCTGCAATTACACACCATGGTTGCTTATGGGTCAGACATGGGATCCTCTAGAGATCTTAAATAACTTTACATTAAATGACATTGTAGGTATAGCTGGACAAAACTGGGGTGAAGGTGTAGTAAGGACATCACAAATTGGCTTTGGCGTAAAGTTTGATTTAGGCAGTGTAAAATTGAACCCAGCCATTTATGCAGCAAACTTAGGTGGTGATATAAACTTAACTAACAGTGGTGCATACTATGGCCAAGTTGTAGAAACTAACATAACTGTTAATGGTGAACCAAATACTACTCAAGTTATTAGTCTTCCTACTCTTACTCAGAGACTTGTATCTCCGGGTTTTGCTATCAAATTGCCAGCAGAGTTTAATACAGGTTTAGGAGCACCGGCTACTGCATATGCAGGCTTTGAGTGGCAGCCAATGAAGGTAACAGCTAATGGCGGTGAGTCATTTAATCTTCCAAGTGGTGTGT
>JABEBX010022467.1_pt1 | contig 18069 bp, 14 predicted proteins | sample 7245971 | NCBI WGS metagenome assembly JABEBX01 (sample SAMN14506365, study PRJNA622280) | hot springs metagenome | biome: hot spring [ENVO:00000051]|acidic hot spring [ENVO:00002120]; feature: spring [ENVO:00000027]|sediment [ENVO:00002007]; material: sediment environment [ENVO:01001048]... | reverse complement strand
TACACAAGCGATTGAAGAAGAAAAAGCAATAATGGATTGTGTTAAAAAAATATCAGATTTCGTTATAGACACGAATGATTTAAATGTAAATAACTTAAAAAATTTAATTTTAGCTAAATTTGGTAGTAGTGAACAGCTAAAACCTATTGTTCAGCTAGAATCCTTTGGATTTAAATATGGTTTGCCAACTGAAAGCGATTATGTATTTGATGCTAGATTTTTGCCTAACCCTTACTTTATAGATTCACTCAAAAATACAACTGGTCTTGATGAGATTACATATAATTATGTTCTAAATCAACCAGAAGCTCAAGAGTTTGTTCACAAAATAAAAGATTTTTTGAAATTTATTTTACCGCTTTTTACAAAAATATCAAAGAGCTATATTACAATTTCTATTGGTTGCACAGGTGGTAAGCATCGTTCTGTAGCAATTGTTAAATATTTGGAAGAATTTGTGGGAAAAATGGATTATATTGTAAACACTGTTCACAGAGATATAGGAAGGTAAAATATGCATTGTTTAGGTCTAAAGTATTTTAACAAGAATCAGGTGTTAGATATTTTGAAAAAAGCTATGTATTTTAAAAATGAAAAAAACTATGTTAAAAGTCTGGAAAATAATATTGTTATAAGCATGTTTTTTGAAAATAGCACAAGAACAAAAACCTCTTTTGAAATAGCGGCTTTAAAATTAGGTGCAAAAGTTGTTAATTTTGATTATGCTAAATCAAGTTTACAAAAAGGCGAAAACTGGGAAGACACAATTACTAACATAAACGCCATGCACCCAAATTTTTTTGTAGTAAGGCATTCATATTCTGGTTTCTCTTTATATATAAGTAAATTCACAGATGCCAATATAATAAACGCAGGCGATGGGACTAATGAACATCCATCTCAAGCTTTATTAGATTTTATGACAATTTATGAACATACTCAAAATATCGAAAATCTCAAAGTATGTATAATTGGTGATATAATCAATTCACGCGTAGCAAGAAGCCATATATACCTTGCAAAAATGTTTAATTGGGATTTGAGTTTTTATGGACCACATACGTTTTTACCGCAAAATATAGAAAATTTAAAGTTGGAAAAAGATTTAGAGCATGCTATATCAGATAAAGACTTAGTGATACTTTTGCGTATTCAGCTTGAGCGAAAAAGTGGTGTAAATATACCTTCTTTGAGCGAATACAATAAATTTTTCGGTATAAAAAAACCTATTAATACATATATTATGCATCCAGGTCCGGTTAATAGAGATGTTGAGCTTGACTCAACTGTATACATAGATAGAAATGTTTTAATCACTAAACAGGTAGAAAATGGCGTATATATGAGAATGGCTATATTTGATTATTGTGCATCAAATTAGCCATTTACGCTTCAGTATTAGTAACTAAAAAAAGCTTTGTACGCTTTATATGTTTCAAATAGATCTGCCTTTGATGAAATTTCGTATGGCGAATGCATAGAAATTAATGCAGGACCACAATCTATCGTTTCTATGTTATGATTGGCAATGTATTTAGCTATCGTACCGCCGCCGCCTTCATCTACTTTTCCAAGTTCGCCCGTTTGCCACACAACATTATTATCATTGAATATTTTTCTTATTTTGCCGACAAACTCAGCATTAGCATCATTTGCCATGTATTTGCCGCCATGGCCTGTAAATTTTGTTAAAACTACGCCATTGTTAATGTACGATGCATTATCTTTTTCATGTACTTCTTTGTACATAGGATTTACCGCTCCATTGACATCAGCGGATAGACACTCTGAAGCTTTAAAAAACGATATAATATTTTCAAAGTTTGGTTCCAATTTTTTTGCTTTTAAAATTTCAATAACTACTTCAAATAAAAAACTAGATTGTGCCGACGTATTGCCTTCTGAGCCAATTTCTTCTTTATCAACCATCAAAACAACTTGTGATTGCGAAGACTTCTTTGAGTCAAAGAAAGCTTTTAAACTGGTATATGCACAAATTCTATCATCTTGGCCATAACCACCAATAAGACTTTTGTCAAAACCTACATCTTTTGCTTTAAAAGCTGGCGTAATTGTAATTTCAGCTGATATAAAGTCTTCTTCCAAGATTGAGTATTTTTCATTAAGTATATTAAGTACATTTAGTTTTATTTGCTCTTTTTCTTCTTTACTAAAAGGTATTGAACCTACTATTAAGTTGAGTTTATCAGCATCAAAAGCTTCTTTTACAACCTTTTCATCAATAACTTTCTTTGATAAATGCGGCAGTAAGTCTGGTATTACAAAAACGGGGTCATCTTCGCTTTCACCAATGCAAAATTCTATAGTTTGCAAATCTGATTTTGTAATAACACCATGTAGCGCAAGCGGTATGTTTAACCATTGATATTTTTTTATACCACCATAGTAATGTGTATGAAACATTGCTATATTTAAATCTTCAAATACAGGGTTTTGCTTTAAGTCTATGCGCGGAGAATCAATATGACTAGCTATGAGTCTCATACCTTTTTCTTTTCCAATACGCACCAAAGCAATATTTTTATTCCTGTTGATAAAAATTAACTCATCTTTTTCATGCTTGGAATAATAGCGTTTAACGAAATTTACTGTTTCACGCTCTGTTTTGCATTCATTCAAAAAATTCATATAATCTTTAGAAAATCCAAATATTTCTTCTTTTTTGTTTTCAAACCAAGCATTTTTTTGTTTTCTAAACAGCTTTTCTTTAAGATCTTTCATTTTGCCTCCAAACTTTTATACAGCTTATTTCTTATACTTATAATTTCATCTATACATTTATCTTTATCGCATAAAATTTTTTCTTTTGTATGTCTTAATCGTATTTCAATCTTATCGTTTTTAAAATTTTTAGAGCCTACAATTACATTTATCGGGATGCCTATCAAATCCATATCTTTAAACTTTACACCTGAGCGTTCTGACCTATCATCGTATAAAACATCAATATTTAGAGAATTTAATTCTTCGTATAATGTCTGACAAAATGAATTGATTTGATTATTTTCATCAAGTTGAACAATTTCGACTTCAAACGGCGCTATGGTTATTGGCCAAATTATACCATCATGGTCATGGTTTTGCTCAATGCATGCTTGGGCGCACCTGCTAACGCCAATACCATAACAACCCATATAAATGTATTGCTGTTTGCCGTTTTTATCTAGATATACAACGTTCATTGCTTTAGAGTACTTTAAGCCTAGCTTAAAAATATGTCCAACTTCGATTCCCATATATTTTTTTAATTTACCTTTATGACAAATTGGGCAAGTTTCACCTTCTTTTACATTTCTTATATCAAAAAACTTAGCATTTGTATCTCTTGTTATAGATACATATTTCAAGTGATAGCCTAATTCATTTGCTCCGACAACTATGCTATTATAATTTTTTAATCTATTGTCGGCAATTAAATGTATATTGTCTGGTAATCCAATAGGGCCTATGAAACCATTTACTAAACCAATCTTGTCTATTTCATTTTCTTTTAAGGCAATCAGTTCTATGCTTGAGGTTGCATTTTTGGCTTTCGTTTCATTTAATGTATCATCGCCTATTAGAACAAAACAAAATATATCGCCATTTTCATTTTTATATAAAAGGGATTTGGCTGTTTGATTTGCCTCTACATTTAAAAATTCACATACTTCTGCTATAGTTTTTACATTTGGCGTGTGAACTTTTTCAATTTTTCCTTCTTGTTCAACTTTAACTTTTGGAGGTTCACTTTGAGCTTTTTCTGCGTTGGCAGTGTAGTTACAACTGTCGCAAACAAAAATTTCGTCTTCTCCAACGCTGGATAGCACCATAAATTCTTCTGAGTCTTTTCCACCAATAGCGCCACTGTCTGCTTGCACTATTCTAAAATCCAAACCACAACGTTTGAATATCCTGAAGTAAGCATCGCGCATTTTTTCATAGCTTATATCTAAGCCTGCTGGGTCTATATCAAAACTATACGCATCTTTCATTATAAATTCTTTGGCTCTCATTAATGCAAATCTTGGGCGCATTTCATCTCTAAATTTTGTTTGAATCTGATATAAATTAATAGGCAATTGTTTATAACTATTAATATATTTTCGCACAATATCTGATACGACTTCTTCGTGCGTTGGTCCTATAACGAAATCTCTATCGTTTCTATCTTTAAAACGCAATAACTCTTTGCCATATTCTTTCCATCTGCCTGATTCTATCCATAGCTCTGCTGGTTGAACAGCTGGCATCAAGATTTGTTGAGCGCCTTTTGCATCCATTTCTTCTTCGATGATTTTTGTTATTTTTTTAATGACTTTTAACCCAAGCGTCAAATATATATAAATACCACTTGATTCTTGACTAATAAAACTTCCTCTTATTAGCAACTCATGGCTGTCAATTGTAGCATCTTTTGGTTTTTCTTTAATTGTGCAAATTAAACTTTTAGAAAACAGCATCCGACCAACTCCTTTTTTTTAACATTATACAAGAAAAATTATAAAAAATCAAAATTTAAAATTTTTTATGAATAAGTTTAATATATAACAATGTCACTTATATCAGGAAGATTTAAAAAAAAGTGATTTTTTAAGAAAAATATTCTAGTTTTTTTTAAATTTGTATTTTTCTTGACAATTTTATACTAATTTTTTATAATAAATCTATGAGAAAGTTTTGTTTATTTGCACTTGTTGTATTTTTTGTTAGTTTTTCAAAAGCTTTTGCAGGTGAAGCTACAGTGGAAGATATTTTGAAATCCCTTTCGAATGGAAATAATACGTGTCAAATTCAACAAGGTTATGCTTCTTGGTATGGTCTGAAAGATTCTTTTATGCAAACAGCAAACGGAAATACGTACAACAGCGATGAAATTTTTGCTGCAAGTAAAACTCTGCCATTTGGAAGTAAAGTACTAGTGAAAAATTTGTACAATGGAAAAGAGTTGTTTGTAAAGATAGTAGATCGTGGGCCATACGTAAGAGGTCGAATTATTGATTTATCAAGAGGTGCAGCAAAAGAGCTTGGTATGATTAATTCTGGTATTGTAGCTGTAAAAGTTTACACATTAGGCTGTGAGTATGCTCTAAACAAATTAAAAGACGTGAATTTCTATTCTGATTCCAAATTAGCTTCAACTGTTTCAGATTCAACACAACAAAACTAACAACAATAAAGATAAGATATGGAAGCTGAAAACTTCCATATCTTTTATAATTTTTTAAATTTGTGGACCAGCGCTAAGGATATCTTTATCTATTTCAAATCCAAAAGAATCTATATTTTTCTTAAAGGCAAAGGCTAGTTTTTTTAATTTTGCATCATAGGCATCTTTGTCTTGCCAACTTTGTCTAGGATTTAATATATTCGATGGCACATCAGGGCAATTTTTTGGAATGTGAAGGTTAAATATTGGCAAAATCTCATACTCGACATCATTCAACTCGTTATTTAAAATAGCTCTAATAATTGCTCGAGTATGCGAAATACTTATGCGTTTTCCCGCCCCGTATGGTCCGCCATTTAAACCAGTATTGACTAACCAGCAATTGACATTGTGCTTTTGTATTTTTTCACCTAATAGTTTTGCATATACTGTAGGCGGCAAAACCATAAATGGAGCCCCAAAACACGTAGAAAATACAGCTGTTGGCTCTAAAACACCCGCTTCAGTGCCTGCAACTTTAGCAGTATAGCCGCTAATGAAATGATACATTGCTTGTTCTTTGGTAAGTTTCGATACAGGTGGCAAAACGCCAAAAGCATCATATGTAAGCATTATAATATTTTTTGGATGTGGTCCTGTGCCTTCTTTTAAAGCATTAGGTATATAGGTTATGGGGTACGACGCCCTTGTGTTTTCTGTGATAGAATCGTTAAATAAATCAATCCTGCGCGTCTGTTTGTCAATTACTACATTTTCTAATATTGTGCCAAATTTTCGTGTGGTTTCATATATCAATGGCTCATCGTCTTTTGATAGATTAATTACTTTGGCGTAGCATCCGCCTTCAAAGTTAAATACGCCATCATCGCTCCAGCCGTGCTCATCATCGCCAATGAGAAATCGCTCAGGATCAGATGACAAAGTGGTTTTGCCAGTGCCAGATAAGCCAAAAAAAATAGCAACATCCCCGCCTTTGCCTAAATTGGCGCTTGCATGCATGCTCATAATGCCTTTTAGTGGCATAAGATAGTTCATTACACTAAAAATTGATTTTTTAATCTCACCAGAATAACCACTTCCCCCTATTAAAACGATATTTTTTTCAAAATTTAGCAGAACAAATACTTCACTTCTTGTGCCATCTATTTCAGGTATTGCTTTGAATTCTGGTGCAGCAATTACAGTAAATTCTGGTTTAAATGTTTCTAATTTTTTAGGATCAAGTTCTCTTATAAACATATTTCTTGCGAATAATGATTGCCAGGCAAGCGTAGATATTACCCTAATTGGCAATCTGTATCTTTGGTCTGCGCCTGCATAGGCATCCATTATGTAAAGTTCTTTTTGTTGAAGATAAGCTGCAACTTTCTTGTAAAGATTATCAAAAGCTTCTGGAGTGATTTCTTGGTTTTCTTTGCCCCACCATATGTGTTTTGTGCTTGGTTCTTGTTTAATAATAAATTTATCTTTTGGTGACCTTCCAGTGTATTTACCACTTTCTACAATCACTGGACCCATATGGGCTAGAATGCCTTCTTTGTTTTCAAGTATTTTTTCAACCAAGATAGGTGTTGGTAAGTTCCTATATACCGTTTTAAAATTAGTTATTTGCAAGTCTTGAAGTTGCTTAACTAAATCCATACTTTAACCTCCAAAAAAAATATAATTGCATTTTAACATATGATAGTTAATTTGTAAAATTTTATATACTGTTTGACAAAAAAACAATAAATCAATACAATGTTGCATGATTGGGAGATCGTCTAATGGTAGGACCGCGGACTCTGGATCCGCTAGTGGAGGTTCGAATCCTCCTCTCCCAGCCAAAGATGCAAGGCCTCATCGTCTAGCGGTTAGGACACCGGCCTCTCACGCCGGTAACGGGGGTTCGATTCCCCCTGAGGCTACCAAATATTAATTTTTTATATTCAAATTTCTTTAAAAATCAAAAACCAGATGACATAAAAAGCTCTTCTCTAATTAGAGAAGCTAAATCGGCTATTGTTGATTTTGTGGCTACTAACTTTGCAGATTCAATTGAGCTTATACTATTTATGTTAGTGTTTGCAGGTGCGCTATAGTTTGTGGAACTTGTTAATACTTTGTCAAATATAAGTTTTTTGCCATTTTTAGCAATTAATGAGAGTTTTATAGAAATGTTGCAACTGTAAGTTGAGGCAAAACCACTTGCATTGTATGAAGATGGCACAGCTGAATAAGATATGATTTCTGTTTTGATATAAGCTTGAGCGTTAGATTTATTTGATACGATTGTGACATTTGGTTCAAGCTTTAGATCCTCTATTATTGCATTTTTCAATATAATGCTCAAATTGGGCTCATATGTCGAATTTATTGGGTTTTCTATATACACTGTATTAATGTTGTCTGGCAAGTAAGAATTATCAGCGCTCAATTTGTACCCACAAGAACTTATTAAAGATAAAAGAGTTAAGCTAAATATAATAAACACAAACTTTGTGCGCATATTCATATTGATATTAAAATACTTTTTTCACAAAAAGTCCAGAAAATTTTTTGATTTTTCTTGGGTTTGCCAAATTGCATACATATTGATTTAAAAAGTTGATTGACTTATAATAGCCGCGTGTATAAAAATGAAAGTTCAAATGACATATTAGAAGTCTTTAAAGAATCTGATTTTCCGCATGTTCAATTAGCACAGGCTAGCGCAGGTTCAGGAAAAACATATTTATTGACACAGAAAATTGTGCAATTTTTGCTTTCAAAAAACATACAAAACAATAAAATAAATAACATAGTTGCTATTACATTTACAAAAAACTCAACGAATGATATTAAAAATAAAACCTTAGAATGGTTTAAAAAAATACATTTAGACATGCTTGACGATAAGCAAAAAATGCAAATAATAAATATAACTGGTTTAGATGACAATGAATTAATAGAGCAATCATCTTTGTGTATTGAAGAGATTTTAGATAATTACAATGATTTAATTTTGACAATAGATAGCTTTCTTACAAAAATACTATACGCAAGCGCAGTCGAGTTAGGGTTAAACCCAGATTTTGAGGTTGATGTAAGTTTAGAAAATATCATTGATCACGCTTTTAGCGAATTTTTAGAAAATGCAGATAAAAATAGCTTGATAGAGGTTTTACGTCTTCTAAATGAGAATTCTAGTTCATTGATTGATTTTCAGGTTGTTAAATCAATAAAATCAGATTTGAGCTATCTACTTGATCAAGAATCATCTTATAAAAAAACATTTAGTTATGACAAAAAAGCATTGGATAATTTAAAATCAGAACTTGAAGAAACGGTTAATTCTACAATAAACTTATTAGAACTCTTTGATGGATGTGACATTAGAAATCACACAAAACCCGAAACTATCAATAAACTAAAGACCTATTTAAAGGAAAGAAATTTTCTTTATATTGTATCTAATAAAATAAGTTTTCCTTATAAAGATAAAGATGCAAAAGCCACATGGGACGAATGTTACAATACAATAATGAAAAAACTCTATGATATTGCAAAAGTAAAATATTTACCTTATCTCAAGCTATTTGAAGAATTCAAAAGCCATATTATTAAAACATACAATATATTAGGCAAAACATTTTTGCAAGATGCAAACAAGCGTATTATCTTTCTATTTAATGAAGGTTTTGTGCCAACAATATATTATACGATTGGAAGCTATATTTACCATTATTTAATTGATGAATTTCAAGATACATCAAATATACAGTGGGAAATTCTAAAGCCCTTAATAGAAGAATCACTATCAAAAGGTGGCTCTTTGTTTGTTGTTGGCGACTTAAAACAGGCAATATATGGTTTTAGGAAAGCAGATTTTGAAGTTATGAAGAATTTAATAGAGAACTCTGCTAATATTTTTCCTCAAAGTAAGTATATAGAAAAAATACTTAATTTAAACTATCGCTCATTTGAGCACATTGTTAATTACTCTCAAACAACGTTTAAACAGTCATTGAAAGATGTTATAAAAGGAGTCAATGATCCTATTGGTTATTTATCTTTTGAGCAAAAACCAATTGATGAGCATTTAAATAAAGGGTATGTAGAAACTAAAATATTTGCTTGTGAAAACGAAGAAGGCATAGATAGTATTAGGGAAAGTTTACTGCAAACTATTAAAGATTTGATTAATTGTGGATTTAGATATGAGCAGATAGCGATTTTAGCTCGCACAAATGCAGAAATTAACACCATAAGTGGCTGGCTATTAGAAAATAACTACACGGTGCTTTCTTCAAGCGCAAGCGATATACGCCAAAGAAAAATTATTAACGAAATATTTGCGTTTTTAAAATTTTTGAATAACCCAAGTGATTACCTTAGTTTTGCGACATTTATACTTGGTGATGTCTTTCATTGTTTGGTTGAAAGAAATAAGATAATGGATTTTTTATTAGAAAATGTGGGTGCTCAAATGCTATATATAAACTTCAGAAAATATTTCACTGATATTTGGAAGTTATACTTTAAGGATATTTTTAACACTATAAGCTATGTACCTTTATATGAGCTTTTAATTAATATTATCAAAACATTCAATATTGATAAAAATTTTGAACAAGAAAGCCATTATTTGAGTTTTTTGCTTGATAGAGTTATTGAGTTAGAACAAATTGGTATTAATGATTTGAGTGCGTTTATTGACTATTTTGAAAAATCAACATTTAGCCAAAATACATTTTCTTGCGAATTTTCAAATACTCAAAATGGCATACAATTGCTTACTATACACAAAGCAAAAGGTCTGCAGTTTGACGTCGTGATAAATGTATTAGATGCCAATAAAAACTATGCACTAAACCCTACAAAAAGACAAAAGTCTAATAATCAATTTGTTTTTGAATTAGACAATAGATTGGACTTGCTGTATATTACAAAAGAGTTCAGGCAAGATGATACATTATCTGACATATACAATAAAGCTGTGTTAAAAGACAATATAGAGGATTTTAACGTGCTTTATGTTGCGCTAACGAGAGCAAAAATGCAAATGTACAATTTTATTTACTATAACAATAAAACGAAAAATGCCCAATGTACACTTGAAAGCGTAACAGTTGGCTCAAAACAAGACTCAATACCAAAACAGTCATTATATTGTGATAATAACAACCAAAATTTTGTGCCATTTAGTATTAATTACAATAAAATTATAAATGAGTCGAGCAGTTGGACGATAAAGCGCTTAATTGATTCTAAAAGAGGTGAAATTTTTCATGAAATTCTCTCATATTTAAAGTATGAACAAGATTTTGACAATCTTAATTTCTTGATTGAAAAGTACGCTAAATTTGTTGATGATAAGCAAGAGGTAGAGCAAAAAATTCTTTCTATACTGCAACATAATGATTTAAAAAGGCTTTTTAGTCGCGATAATATAGTTTTTACAGAAAAAACCTTCATTGACAAACATGGCAATATTTTTAGGATGGATAGGGTTGTAATTGAGCCAAACCAAAATGTATACGTTATAGATTATAAAACGGGTGAATTTTCTAAAAAAGAAATCGAAGATTACACATCGCAAATTTTAAACTATATTCAGTTTTTAAGAGATATCTATAAAGACAAAAAAGTGTTTGGTATATTGTACAATATAGATAAAAAAGAGGTTATAAAGATTGCCTAAAGCATATATATTGGACAAATCTCAAAACTTAGTAGAGTTTTTATCAGATTTAATTGTAGATCATAATTTGGAAAACACAACTGTAATATTTCCAAATAGAAGGCCCACGCTGTTTTTGGCCAAATCTTTAGCTAACAAAAAACACACTGCTTTAGACTCAATAGAGCTATTTTCCATTGATGATTTTGTTGACTACATTTATAAAAATACAAGCAATGTTATTTATCCAAAAATTTCTTCACTTGAAGGCGTATTTTTGCTTTTTGATATAAACAAAAAAATCCGTATGATAGATATTGATAGCATTGACCAGTTTTGGTCGTGGGGTTATAAGTTTTTTTCTGATTTTGAAGAGTTATATTTAGAACAAGTAGATGTAAAAACAATTGACTATCTAATCCAAAATAACCTGCCAAATGACTTATTAAACTTTCCACAAAGGATATCAAAGTTTTCTCAAATGTACAGTGAATTTTATTCGCTGATAGAAGAAAAAGGCTTTACAACGCGCTCAGTTAGGTACAAAATAGCATCAACCTCACAAGCGTATAAAGAAAATATAATCTTTGCAGGTTTTTATGATTTAACAAGAAGAGAACAAGCATTATTTGCAAATATGTTAAATGTGCAAAATGGTTTTTTTGTATCAAAAAAAGGTCCAAAAATCAAAGATTTATTAAAAAAACTCCAAATAAAAGACGTTGAAGAATCAGAAAATTTTAAAAAAAGTGTTTCTTACCATTTTATCAAAGGTTTATATTTACACAATGAGGTACTTAAGTTAAAAGAATTAAAAGATTCAATAAATGGTTTTAGAGATGATGATTTAATTGTGCTCTCAAGCGAGGTTTATCTTTTTCCAATAATTCATCATTGTTTGGATCCAAAAACCGATACGTTTAATATTTCTATTGGATACCCTCTATCTAGAACGCCGATTGTATCTTTATTTGAAGCGCTTTTGTCACTCCATAAAAATAAACAAGGCGAGATTTACTTAAAAGACTACTTAAGCGTGATGTTGCACCCATATATTAAAAGCTTAAGTCTAAACGACAAAGATTTTATTGTTAGAATATTTGCATACACTGCAAAAGAGCATTTTTCAAATACGGGTATTTCAATCGTGTCGCTTACCGATTTAGAAAGTGATGAAATAATTACAAAAACTATAGAAAAACTTAAATTAGCAGGTTTTGAGGTTTCGCATTGCAAGCTAAATGATTTTTTAAAGCTTATTCATAAATATATCATAACCAGTTTTTTAGATATAAAAAATATTGGCGATTTTTTAAATAAAGTAATAGATTTTATTGGTTTTTTGCAAGAAAGCTCAAGCGTTAAGCTACATCCAATTGAATCAAAATACATTGAAGGCGTATTGCAAAACCTGCTTGAGCTATCTAGCTTTAGTATCAAAGATTACAAACTTGATAACATCGTTAGCTATTTTAATTTGCTAAAGAACTTTATCCAAACCAAACATATTGCATTTCCATCTGAACCCATGAAAGGCTTTCAAGTATTGGGAAATCTTGAAACGCGAAATCTCACATTTAAACGTATTTTCTATTTGGGCGCAAATGAAGGTATAATACCAGCCTCCCATAAGCAAGATACAATATTAACAGATGATATAAGAAAATTTTTGGGACTTTCGACATCAAAAGATAGGCTTGATATGCAAAAATACAATTTTTCTAACCTCATACAAAGTGCTAGCGAAGTGTATTTTTTTTATCGCACATCTGAAGATAGAAGTAAATCAAGATTTTTAGAGAGCATCTTTTGGGATATTCAAAGGCAAGAAAAAAGCTTAGATGTACCAAAAGAAGAAGACGCCATCTTTCAAGTTACATTTGCTCAAAGCAAGCCTTTTAACATCGAAAATACACAAAAAGTAAAGCAAATCCTAAGCAGCGACAATTTTTACTTTACACCTTCAAATATTGATGATTTTTTGTATTGCAAGGCAAAATTTTATTTTTCTTCTATTTTAGGACTAAGGCCATTAATTGATAATAGCGAGGAATTAGTTCCAACAAAAGTTGGAGAACTGACGCATAAACTTTTTAAAGAATATTTTGATCGCTTTAAAAACAAGCTCTACAAACCAAAAAATATAGATGTTGAATTAGAAACACTATACAACATTATGGATAAACAAAACCCAAAACCTTCAAAAACTATATGGCTACAAATACAACAAATTAAATATGCCATAAAAAGATTCTTTGAACGCAATACAATAGATGAAAGATTAATAGTAGATTTGGAACATACAATACAAACACAAATCTCAATTGGCGACATACAAGTTAAACTAAAAGGCAGGTTGGATAGATTGGACCGTTTAAACAACAATACATTTGTCATTATTGACTATAAGACAGGTAATTTGAAAAAAATAGACACAGACTTTTTGCCTACGCCAGATAATAGGCCTGATTGGCTAAAAAAAATAGAGTCATTTCAAATGCCTATATACTCTTTACTTGTAAGCAAAAAATACAATCCAGACAATTTAATTTTTGAGTTTTGGAGTTTTAAAGACTCGCAAATTAAGACATATCAAATAAACAATGATTTATTAGAAGCTTACGAAAAAGCGTTAAAAATCATTATTGAAGAAATTTACTCATGCGATTATTTTGAGTATACGCAGGAAAATATCAAAGAAATGTGCGCGCATTGCCCTTATAAAACCATATGTGCTCGCCATTTTATAACAAAAAATTGGTAGCTATAGCCTCATTTGCAAAAAGCTACAATATAAGTTGTTTCTATGCCGTTTTTGGTGCCAAATAGTTTTTCATAAATATTACAAAACTCAAAAAATTTCGATTTAGCACACAAATGCGTATGGGCAGTGTATCGTGCGCCACTTTTCTTATGCGCGTAAAGGAAGTCTTTTACGCTTTTGTAATATATGGTATATTGTTTTGTCGAACAATTAAAACCCAGATTTTCATAAAAATCTTTATCTTTTAAATCCAAAACGCTTCCAAAACCTGTAATTTTTGAGACTTCTTGCATTTGATAAAATGTGCCTTTTAAAAAAACACTAAAAAAGAAGTTTTTCTTATTCTTTAATAAATTTTTGAGTTTATGTATTGAAGTCTGAGGGTCAATAAACCACTGAAAACATGATGAACTTATAATCAAATCAAATGTATTTTCTTTAAACGGTATATTTTCTGCATCTGCAACTATACAGTGCTTTGTTGTGTGGTTATGTTTAAAAGTTCTCGCCATTTGTAAAGACAAATCAATGCCTATGTAATTTAAATAACCAAAATTTACCAAATTAGAGAGCTTGCCATCGCCAACGCCTACTTCAAGAACATTTTCATAAAAATCCCCATTAATAGTTTTTGCTAACGTATATGCAATTTCATGTTGAAGCTCGCTAAAGTTTGGGTATGTAGAAGAAGCGTTATCAAAGGAACGTTTAATGTATTTTTTTGATAGCAAGCTCAATTTTATCCTCGCTAATAAAGTGATTTGAATCTACCATCATTGTATTTTTGCAAATATCAAAACAAGCATTGTTTAACTTTAAAAAGTCTTTTTGCGCACATAAGCAAAAATAATTATCTTTTTTTTCAAATGACTCTACTTTTGAAACTTTTAAAAACTCTAAACCGTCTTTTAGGCTATCGGGTATATCTTTATTGTACGCTTTTGCTCCAATGTTTGATAAAAATTCATTAATTACCTTCATCTTATCCTTTTCAAACGCTAAGATCATTCTATCAATAACCCTTTTATTTACATAATCACAAAAATACAAAAAAGGTGTTATCAATAAAACTTTTTTTGCTATTACATGCTTTGAATACTTTAGTATTAAATGCGCCCCCAAAGACCAGCCAATTAATATTTCGCTTTCCATACTAATAATATCTGGCGTCTGGTTTGGAAAAAAATCGACAAATGGCACAAAAAAATCACATACATTTGGTAAATAATCAAAAATTTCTCGAAATCCACCCCAACCAGATATAAATGTCATATTACATTACCCAAATATCTAAAAGCGTCTTTTATAAACTCAAGTTCGTTTTTATCAATGTCTGCCCTAAGCGATATCCTAAGCCTTGACGTATTATATGGCACAGTTGGTGGCCTTATTGCGCCCACGAATATACCCTTTTCTAAAAGTATTTTTTGAGCTTTTAGAGTTAGTTCATTGGTTTTTAAAATTACTGGTATGATTTGTGAGATTGAGTTTCCAACATCAAGGCCCAAACTTTTTAAAAAAAGCCTTAATTCATCAGCTATTGAAAGCAGTTTTTTGCCAACTAATGGGTTTTGCATGATATAGTTTAAGCTTGAAAGATTTGCGCCAATAACGGATGGGGGTAAGGCAGTTGAAAATATAAAGCCCCTCGCATTATTTATAAGGTAGTCAATTACAAGTTCGCTAGATGCAATATAAGCACCAAAGCTTCCAAAAGCCTTAGAGAATGTACCCATATGGCAGTGAATATCGTTTTCAACATGTTCGCAAAAAGCGTATCCCCTGCCCTCTCCAAATATACCACTTGCATGTGCCTCATCAACAATTACAAATGCATCGTATAGCTTAGCTAATCTTACAATCTCTTTTAAGGGTGCGCCATCGCCGTCCATACTAAATATGGTATCTGTAACAATTATCTTATTTGCTGTTTCTTTTTTAAGCAGTTTTTCTAGCATTTCCATATCGCAGTGTGCGTATCTGTAAAATTTTGCTTTGGATAGTATTATGCCATCAATAATACTTGCATGGTTTAGCTTGTCACAAAAAATTGTGGCGTTTTTAGATAAGCTTTGAATTAGTGTCAAGTTTGCAACATAGCCACTATTTAAAACTAGAGCCTTTTGCGTATGTTTAAATTTAGCCAGTGTTTGTTCTAGTTTATCGTATATTTCAAAATTACCGCTAACTACCCTAGAAGCGCCAGAAGAGCAACCATATTGTTTAATAGCTTCAATTGAGCCTTTTTTGATTTCCTCGTTATCAGCAAGGCCTAAGTAGTTATTTGATGACAAATTTAAACATTTTATATCATTTAGTTCTATAAATTTTTTTGCGTGGTTGCTTATAGGTTGTATGGTTCGGTATTGTTGATTGTTTTTTATATGTTCTAAATTTTCTTTGAGCGAATCCAAAATACTCATTTTAAATTGTTAATGTACATAAATTAACATATTGACAATAAATCTATTTACACTAATATTAAAGTAATGTCAAGTTTTTTAAGGAGGTTTTATGGAGTATCCCATTTGGCACCCTTGTTCTCAAATGAAAGACTATGAAAAAAACCCGATAATCCGCATAAAGAATGCAAAAGGGGTATACTTGTATGATGATAGAGGAAATTCCTATATTGATGGCATTTCTTCATGGTGGGTAAATCTATTTGGTCATTCAAATGAGCGCATCAACAACGCAATAAAAAGTCAATTAGAAATCTTAGAACAGGTTATTTTTGCAGGTTTTACACATGATAAAGCATTAGAGCTAAGCGATAAGTTATTGCAGATTGTTCCGCAAAATCTTAAGAAAATATTTTTTGCAGAAATCGGTTCGTCTGCTGTCGAAATTGCTTTAAAGATGAGCCACCACTATTTCAAAAACATGGGCCTTCAAAATAAACGCAAGTTTGTGTATTTAGAAAATGGCTATCATGGAGAAACTTTAGGCGCTTTATCTGTTATGGGCGAGCCTTTGTATAAAAAAGCCTATGAAGATATATTAGTAAAAAATATTATGGTAAGTTTCCCGCATTGTTTTCGCTGCCCTTTTGGCAAAACAAGGCATAACTGCAATTTGGAATGTTTTAATTTTATGCAAAAAACGCTTGAAGAAAATGCTGAAGACATAGCTGCTGTTATAGTAGAGCCGCTTGTTCAATTTGCTGGTGGTTTTAAAATGTATCCAGCTTTGTATCTATCAAGATTAAGGGAGTTAACGCGAAAACTTAATATACATTTAATATTAGATGAAATAGCTACAGGCTTTGGCAGAACAGGTACTATGTTTGCACTTGAACAAGCAAACATTGAACCTGATTTTTTGTGTTTATCTAAAGGCATAACAAGCGGCTACTTACCATTATCTGTAACACTTACAACAAATGATATTTATTATGCATTTTATTGCGATTGGAAAGATGGAAAAAGTTTTTTGCATTCACATAGTTTTGATGGCAATGCTTTGGCTTGCGCTGCTGCGTGTGAAACACTAAACATATTTAAGGAAGAAAATGTATTGGATAGCAATAAAAAGAAATATGCACTTATGAGGCAAATAATAGAATATTATTTTAAAGATATGGATTTTGTGGGTGAGATAAGGCATACAGGTTTTATAAGTGCAGTTGAGTTTGTAAAAAATAAAGATACAAAAGAACCTTTTGATCCATCAATAAGATTTGGTTTTAAAATTTATAGAAAATCGCTGGGAAAAGGCGTTTTGCTTCGAAATTTGGGCGATATTTTGTACTTTTTGCCACCATATATAATTAGTGATTCAGAAATCGAAAAGCTTATCTTTAGTGCATATTTAGCTACAAAAGAGGTGATAGATGAAAATATTTGTTAGTGGTACAAATACTGATGTGGGCAAAACTAAATTTTGTGCATTATTAGCTAAATATTACGCAAATATGAATAAAGATGTAATGTATACAAAAATTATACAGACAGGCTACCCCCAAGATGATGATGCAAAGATAGTATTTGATGTTTCAAATGTAGAAGTTCAAACATTGCTGTATGGAAAACCACCTGTAGCGCCATACTATCTGTATGAAAAATTTCCTATCGATTTTGTAATAGATAAGATAAATAAAAGTAAGGCCAGTGTGAATATAATTGAAGGATCTGGAGGTTTACTTGTGCCATTGGATAGGACGCATACATTTGCTGATGTTGTTAAAAAACTTGAGGCGGAGTTAATTATTGTTGTTCCAAATAAGCTTGGGTGCATTAATGATACGCTATTAAATTTACACTATTGCAAAAGTGTTGGTTTGAATTTAAAAGGTTTTGCTTTAAATAATTACTTTGCAGGCGATTATGACAATTTTAATGCATTACAGGATTTGACAAATGGCAGTTTGAGATATAAATTTAGAGATGAATTGGAGGTCTTATGATTTTTCCTAAAACTCGCCCAAGAAGGTTGAGAAAAAACCAGTACATTCGCGATATGGTAAAAGAAACACAGCTGAGTGTTAACGATTTT
>JABEBX010000595.1_pt1 | contig 18079 bp, 15 predicted proteins | sample 7245971 | NCBI WGS metagenome assembly JABEBX01 (sample SAMN14506365, study PRJNA622280) | hot springs metagenome | biome: hot spring [ENVO:00000051]|acidic hot spring [ENVO:00002120]; feature: spring [ENVO:00000027]|sediment [ENVO:00002007]; material: sediment environment [ENVO:01001048]... | reverse complement strand
CCTAAAAAAAGCAGTTAAGGCCCGGCAAGGGCCGGAAAAGCCTCCGGTGGGGACCACGGTGATTGGGTAATTTGAGCGACGATATAGCTCACCAGAAGGTCCCATGGCTTGTACCCAAGCAACTGCTCCGCAGTCTGCCGAATGGTCTGTAACCCTATCCGGATATTTTCGATTCCACGCTCCACTTTTTTCTGAGCGGCATGTATGGGCGTCAGGTAAAGCTGGGTCTGTCCTGCGTGTTTCGTGCTTCTACCGATGGCCGACAGGAGCAGGGGGCGACTGGTGATGGCCTCTCGCCTGGACTCCGGGAAGGCCAGTCGGGAATACCAGCTCCACCAGTTGTAGACCAGCCCTACGGCACGTGCAGAGAGCCGGCAACGCGCCAGATCCCGGGTGGTGTACCCACCCCAGCCCCACTGATTCTTGAGTTCGTCAAATCCGTTCTCCGCATCGGCCCGGTCGCGATACAATTGAGCGATACTCAGAATGCCTTCTTTGAGGTCCGTCGCCAGGACCGCGTATTCGTAGACCTTGGCCTGGCGCCGGTCGACGTATGCGAACGCCAGTTGCCCCTGCTGTTCCTGGGTGGCGATCAGATGCTCTTTGAGCAGGCGGCGAAGAATGACTACCCGGCGGCTCTGCTGCCATCCGGCCAGTTGAATCGTGTCTTCGCGGCCTTCCCAACCTTGTCCTGCGTCCATCCAGTCGCGACGGGTAAATTCTCGCTGCAACAGGCGTTTGACTCGGGGCGACTGACGCAGTTTGAAGAGGTAGGACTGCTGACGGGCTTCCATCTCACGGATGACGGCATCATTACCGAAGCCACAGTCCCCGCGCACCAGATAGGGGCGCTGTTCAGCGCTCAGGGCGTCCAGCACCCGGTTGAGTCCCGGCTGGGCATGGTTGGAGGCCGTGGTGTTGCCAGCGGTCACTTCCACATCCAGCAACAGCCGCAGGTTGCCGACCCAGTAAGCGTGATAGGCGTGGGATGGACGTCCGGGCTTGTGCGGATTGTAGCCCACTTCCGCCCCTTCCTGATGCCCAAACAAGGTTTTGATGGTGGTGTCGATATCGAGAATCCAGGGTGTATGACAGGCCGCTTTCACACTGCTGAACAGGTGCTTGCGCATCCATTCGGTCCCTTCGGCTTCCGGTATTTTACCCAACGCCCGGCGCAGAGCGTCTTCGCTGACGATCTTGCTCATACCCAGAATTTGGGGGCTGACCCCATCACTGCGCAATCCAGTGACATGCGATCGTCACCCATCCGGTGAGCCTCCATTACAAAAGAAAATCAAATCCTATCAAGAAAGTACTACTGAATCAGCACGGGTAACTGCCGAATTTAGGATAAAGGCTTTTTCTCGACCCACCTGGGATGATGAGGAGCCGGCAATGCCAATAAGGACCCCCTCTGCCGGGGGCGGGCCGTCATGCACGGGTGCCGGCAGGGAGATCGCGTAGGCGCCGTCATCGGGGGTCTTAATCAGGCGATATCCGGGTGAGCGGGATCGGAAGAGAATGCGGCTTTTGCCGGCCTGGTCGCCGTCGTCAGGTGAGAAGCGGTAAGCCAGGGAGCCTGGTGCGCGGTTCAGTCTCTCACAATGGCGCCTTCTTCGAATTTTATTTTTTCCCCATCAAAAACAATCCTGCCGGTGTCATCCCGTGAAGCGACGGGGAGCGCGCACAGATCTTTTTGCAAAGCATATCCCGCACTTTCAGCTTTGTTGATGATCGGCTTGATGCTTTCATCAATAAAGCTGTTCACCTTGTAGCCGATGTCTCCACCAAGAATGGCGGCATTGTTTTTCAGCTTATCCAGGGCGGCATTATGGCTTTTTGCAAGCTGGGTGAGTTTGATGATCTCCTCAGCGAGAAGCTGACGGGTTCTGTCAAATGCGTCAAAGGCGGCGATCATGGAGATCGCCCCATCTTTCTTGTCGATGTCGACACCATCGATCTTGAGCAGATTGCTTTCCCCGGACTGCGCACCGAGGAGATTCATGTTGTAGTTGAAGGTAGTTATCACGGTGCGAAGACCGTTCCGAAGCGAATTCACATCGCCCACCAGGCCACGGATATTGCGCATATTCTGGAAATGGGTTGCCAGGCTGGCGGCGTGGACCTTGACGTTGGCCATGCTGGCGTCGATCAGCTCTGCCGAAACATGCAGCCTGGAGAACTCCATCTGAATGGCCATATATCTGGCGTTATACAGCTGATCTTCACGCAGTTTAGCCATGTTTCTTTCGAAATCTTCCAGTTTCTTGGAAGCATCATTCCTGGTCAGCCCGCCAAAGAAGTCCGGATCCTGCGCGGACGCCCGAACCATTTGGTTGCTGCTTTGGTGCTTTTCCAGAATCGTTCCCAGCTGATCGTACGCGCTCTTTGCGGAAGGGCCGGACGCGAACTCCCAGGCTTTCTTGGCGATCCGAACCACGGCGCTACCGACACTTTTTACCGCGCTCCAAACGGAACCAAAGAAACCCATCTGCATCCTCCTACACGAATAGGCACGCTATCACGAAGCGCACGATCCCTTTCCCGCCGCCCTTAGAGAGCCTCAACGCGCACGAGGGCGCTTTCATGCACATACGCGGTGACTCTTACGAACTGGTTTTCCCGAATCTTCTTCTGCATGTCGCTTGGCAAGCTCTCCAAGAGCTCCACCCCTTTGGGAGCAATGGCAACAGCCGTTTTGTCATCCTTCTCCACGGTCAGCGAAGCGTTCTGCCGGTTGAATCTCACCCGGGCGTTCGTCCAGGGCAAGGCTTGCTGTTCCTGCCGCCTTTCCTCGGCTTGACGTTGCGCTGTTGCCTGCCTCCTGGTTCTTTCTTCGGAGGACAGGACACCGTAGCCCACCGCCGTCTTGGCGCCAAAGCCAAGCCATTCAAAGGCGTGCTCGAAAGCCGCGGCAAGCAGGGCCTTCCAGGATTCCTCCTGGACCAGATGGGGGACATGGCGCGCCAGCAGGGCTGTGTCGCAGGTAACCAGAAAGACAAACGCGGAGTTCGCGGGCACCGTCAGGAAACTGATGGGATTGGGCTGACCAGAATCGTGCGGGGAGTCTTTCTGTTGGTAATAATGGGACTGATGGGGGGTCATGATTTCCACGGCCAGGCTGTTGCCGGCAATCTGCGGGATGACATCCCAGAAAGTCAGCGCGCCGCGCAGGTGTTCCGTGTCCCCATCCCGCGATTCCAGACCAAAGAGGGCATCCGGCAGGGGCGTTTCCAGGGTATGCTTGCCGATCTTGACCGCGAGGTTTTTCTCCGTCGTCCAGCCATGGCTTTCCCCCCATTCTTCAGAGGCCAGATCCCGCGCAGCCTGTCGCAGGACGCCCTTGACGCCCGAGCCTGGCAGATAGGGCAGGCCATAGGGATTCAGAAACGAAAAGCCATTTTCCAGGGGATGCTCATTGCCCAGGCCCGTGGTGAAGGGGGCGATGGACTTGGCCTCCAGACGCAGCGACTGGCTGGCCGGCACGGTGGCGAAGGCGGCCTGTTGACGCTTCACCAGGGATGCCTGAATCTCTTTGTCATTCCGGGTGAGCGGCTGCGCATCTTTGAGGGCGGCAACCTTGTTTTCCTTTTTGAAGGCCCGTTCTTCCCGCCTTTCACCGGCAACACGGTATTCCACGTCGTGGGTGCTCCACAGCGCTTGCTGGCTGCGCTCGTCGGTACCCCAAAGCTTGAGGTACATCCCAAAACGCATGCCCGGTGAGGCTTCCTGGAAATCCTGTCCGAGGTAGTGGGGTACGGCGGCAATGGGCATCTTCAGTTTCCTCCCTTGCGCGCGGAGGCCATCTGCCGCAGCCATTTGAGCCAGGCAAATGCTTCCCTGGTGATCTCCTGGAACTCCGCCGGTGTAACCTTTTCCATGAGATGCTGCATGAAGCCGGTAAAGTCCTTGGGGGTTTGGCATTGTTGATGCAGCCAGTCGCGCAAGTGCGCTCCCAGGGTTTCGTGTCGGTCGCCCTTGTCGTGCAGATAGGCCATGACCTGCATCAAGCCGCTATTCATGATCAGCGCCGGCAGCCCCTTGGCGTCGTTGACGTAGTCTTTCCCGTGCCGCTGGAGGCCTTCCTCGGCCTTTTTCCAGGCATCCTGAGCGCGCTTTTGTTCCAGGGTTTGACTCATTGCTTGCCCTCCTCGATGCGAGCGACGACGAGACCCCGTCCGGTGGTGGCATCGCCACCGATCTGGAAGACCTTGCCGTCCATCAGCACTTTGATCTTGGTCAGAACCTCTTCGGCCTCCAGTTTCTCATCGGCTTTGCCGGAGCGGGTCTGGCTGGTCATGAGCGCTGTGATGAGCAGCGATTCGGGAGGGAGATTTTCGGTGTAGAACAGGCCGCCATCGGCTGCCGTGCCGGTTTCCGGGTCGATGCGGACATGTGGCTCCACCAGGGTGGCGTTTTCCGCGAAATAGCCAAAATCCGTATCGGAGAGCACCACAAGGTCGCTCTGGAGTTTTTTCCGGAAGAAGGCATACCCCTCACTTGGCGGCAACGCCCTTTGGGCCAGATCGGTGGCGAGGGTAGCCAGTGGCGCGCAGGCCTCGGCACGGTATTCGAAGGCTTCGAGGTGCAGCTTGTCCTTCCCGGAAAGCAGATCCGAATGAATGACCAGGCAGGCGCCTTCCTGGACATCCGGCAGGGCGGGCCAGCTGGCAGCAACGCCGATCATCTCGAGCAGTCGCTGTGCCCTGGCCAGGGCCTGGGGACAGGTGGCATACACATAGCCGCCGCGCAGCGAGCGAATCGGCAGCACCACGGTCTGGGCATCGCCAAAGCTGACCGCTCCGGCATGGGGATTCCCATTGTTGGATTCGGCACCAAGGATCCGGTTGATGAGCGCCTTGTCGCCGCCCAGCGCCTGCCATCCGTGACGGATCGCCCCCTTGATCCCCGAACCGGCAAAGCAGGGGTGGCCGGTGTGACGCTCCCGCTGGATGGGGTTGTCGATGACGCCAATGGCCTGCCCGGCTCCCATGTGCACGGGACTGACGGCGTAGAGGAAAACGGCAGCATTTTTTTCGAACATGATTCCTTTCCTTCTTCAGAATTCCCACAAACCCAGAGCGAGACGATTGAACCCTTCCGCCCGACGAGAGCCATCTTCGCAGAGATCCGACCAGAGACCCTCGTCGGCAATTTTGCCGAGGGATTCTGGAGTGGCTTCCAGCTCATCCAGCCAATAGACACTGCCGAACGGGACTATCCGCTGGGCGGTTTTCGGTTGCCAGCGGGCCAGATCCCAGCCCGAGACGATCTCATGACGGGGCAGGGCCGCGCAGCGCAGCCGGCCGCGCACTCCGTGCAGGTCGAAGCGATAGTCGTCCCCTTCCTTGCGGAAGCCGTTGGGCAGCCAGCCCTGCGCGAAGAGCCCCGGGCTGGTCAGGATGAGGCGGCAGCGGCCCGCCTGACAGAGGGAAGCGTACTCTACTGTGGGCAGGGTCGATCCGATGGAGGAAATGGCCGCCCCACGTCCATCTCCGCCCAAACGCAGCAGGCCGGAATCGGGAGGGGTGGCGCCGCGGATGGCGACGACAAAGCCCACGCCGGGCTTGCAGGCGATGGCCTGCGTGGAAAACAGCTTGCCGCTTTCCGCCGCGCGCTGTTCGACGGACAGGCCCACCCCCACTCGTTCGTCCACGTGCCAGAGCGTGCTGGATTTCACTAGATCCTCGGCGGCGGGCAGCTCTCCGTGCAAATAGCGCTTCCAGCCAGACTCGTTCAGCCAGTAGCCGCTGGCGGGCTTGGCGCGCACGGTTTCGGCGAGCACCGGATGCAGGGGCAGCGGCGCGGAGCTGGCCAGCCCTGTTGCAAGGGAGGTCGGTACGGCGCGACGCGCCGAGGCCCCGCCTTGGCCATCCTCGGTGATGGAGAGATCCGCGGGGATCGGCAGGAGGATTTCGACCGCCTCGCCCTTGCGCCGTCCCAGATGGAAAGCGGCGACGGTGAATGCGCCGGGGTTGTCCGGAGTGCCCAGTTCTTTCGGCCAGGTGACGTAATCGAGGGGGTCCGCGCCGGCATCGGCCAGCATGCGCGAGCGAACGGCGCCGGCAGCCACCGAGGGCCACGGGGGGATCGAGGACTCCCCATAGCTGCCAGGGTCGCCAAAAAGCTTGTTCCCGCGCAGAACCAGTACGTCCAGGGGTTCGAGAAATCGGGTTTCCATCTGCTTCATGCTTCGCCTCCGGTACGGGTTTCACGGGCGAGGAATTCGGCCACGGTGAGGAAGTTTTCCAGCCAGCGCAAAGGGTCGGACGTCTGCGCGCAAGCCAGTGTGGCGATCCGGCGGGCGAGACTGCCCGCCTGATCCTTGGGCGCCGCTTCGGATTGCCGGGAGAGCTGATAGGCCAGAAGGCTTTGCAGCATCTCCGGCTGCTCCTTGGGATTGGGCAGGTCGTGGAGCCATTCGAGGGTGTGATAGACGGCCTGGCGGGAGGTGTCCGCATGGGCAAGAAAACCGCGCATCTCATCCAGGAGTTTCAGGGGCTCGCCCCACTTGGCGGTCAGGCGCAGGGCGCCGCCCGAGCGCTTGATCACGGTAATGGAGAACGCATCGCGTCCGCCTTCCTGTTTCGCGCGTTTTTCCGCCGCCCGCAGCTCCCGCAGCACGGCCGACAGGGGCGCCTGATGGTGGGCAATGACCGCACCGGTGGAGGCGGTGGCCGTGCGCCCCATCATCCGCATGAGACGCCCGTTCAACCAGGCAAAGCCGTTCTTGCAGTGGAGTTTTTCCCGGTCCTTGCGCAGTTCCTTCCAGTCCGTCTCTTCTTCTTCTGGCAGGGTGCCGGAATAGGCATGACGCAGCCTCTGCATGGTTGGGAGCAGGTCGGCGACGGGCAGCATGGCCAGCACATCATCCCCGCCGGCATAGATCACCCGGCCCAGGCGTTCTCCTTCGACCACGTGGCGCACCACGGTCTGCGAGAAGTCATTGAGGGCGCCGGAGATGGCCAGGTGGCGGTTGGGGGAAATGGCCCGCTTCTGTCGACCATACTGCTCGATGTGGGGCTCCTTCCCGGCGTGCTCGTCAAAGCCCTTGCGCACCTGCGGGTGGAAACTGTCCCGATAGGAAATGCTGGTTTTGGTCTCTTCGTCGCCGGAGAGAATGGCCCCCATCCGATCGCCGTCCATCATCAGCAGGGCGTAGTAGGTTTCGATCTGGGCATCCTCTTTGCCCAGGGCATTGGCCAAGGTCTGGCGGACCAGTTTTTGGGCCTTTTCCAATGCCTTCTCATCGCCGGCCTCACGGGCGGCCTCCAGCAGGCCGGGCAAGCGCTTGGCATCATCCAGAGCCCGGGGATTCTGGGCGTATTTGCGGGTCAGCCGGCGCGGCAACGCGACCGCATCGCCCCCCCGTAGCGCCTCGGCCACCCCGGGGGCCGTATGCCCTCCCTTCTCCAGCCACCGGTCCAGCTGATGGGCCAGGGCCATGGTGTGGGTGGAGACCACGAAGCGGCCAATCGCTTTTATCGATCCGTCTTCCTTGGCGGCCAGCGCCTTGCCAACCTCTTCCCGGAAAATGGTCGGCCACAACCGCTTGATGGCCGGCAAGGCGGAAAGATGTTCCCCCTTCTTGGCCCAGGAGGGTTTTTGCTCGGCGATTTTCGCCCACAGGGTATCGCTCTGCTGACGATAGGATTTACGCAGCTGCGCACGGTCCGTGGTGAGCCACTCGGCTTCACCGGTGAGCGAGCAGCGCCAACCCTCCTCGCAAGGCTGATGGAAGGCGCGCGTGGCCTTGGCGGCCGCCATCACCCGTTCGGCCAGATCATAGACCGCGGGGTACAGGACGCCGGGATTGGGGGCGAAAAAGGTTGTTTTGTCCTGCCAGTCGATCTCTTTCGCCAGGATTTTCCAGGGGGCCGAGTGGAGAAAGCCGCAGGGATTGCCCGGCTCCACTCCGAAGAAAGGGGCCATCGCCTCGGAAAGGGCGGAGGTGTCGAGGTCGGTCTGCCTGGCTTTATCGCGCGGCTTGATGAGCGTGAATGGCACAGCCGCCCAATGCACCTCGGGGAAGCCCGCGAGTTGCTGTTTCATCTGCGTGTAAGGGTGGGTTTCGGCTTCCACATCGTAGCCCGCCGCATCGAGCAGCCGGGATACCACCTCTCCCCCCAGATCCTGCAACCAGCCTCGCACCGCTTCGGTGACCTTCTCGGCGATGGCCTTGGCCCGACTCGCCGGAACCACGGCGACAAAGCGGTTGGGCAGGGCGGCGGAGAACAGCGGATTGGCGTCGGTACCGCCTTTGTTCCAGTCGCAGTCCTTGAACAGGTCATCGGGCAACCCCATGACATCCCGCAGCCAGAGATCCACCTGGGGAATACCGCGCAGACGGGGGAAGAGAATGGCATCTGGCCCGAGCTCCTCGCAGACCGCGCGCATGGCCTCCCAGCTCAATCGCGACAGCAGATGCGAACCCGCCCACAGGTCGGAAGTGGAGCGGGCCGCGGCAATGAAGCCCTGTACCGGACCGAGGGACAAGGCCAGGAGCGCCGCCTCACCATCCGGGTCGGCGGCAAAAGCCCCGGCGAAGGCCGAGGTGAGATCGAGGTGATCCCAGATGGAGTGATCGGGAACCCGAGTGTCGGCAGGCAGTAAGGACCAAAGCTGGCCGAGCTTGCCGTTGTCGTCTTCCTCGCGGATCTCCGGGCCGAAACGCCAGAAGGTGAGCAGGGTCTTGCGCGGATCCCGGCCCGTTCCGTCCTTGGCGTCCAGCTGGGCCAGCAGCGCGGAGAAATGCTCGAAACTGCGCCGCTTGATGTCGCCGATCTCGGTATCGGTCAGGCTGTGCAGATCAATCTGATCACCCGTGAGCGGGTGAATCAGTACCGGGTCCCTGCTCCAGCGCACCTGCGCCCAGTCGGCCACGGCAAAGGTTTTTTGGCTGCCGCTTTTGGTGGTGACGGTAATTTCGCGTCGCGGCCATTGCGGGCGATCGGCGGCGGCTGCCCACCAGTCGGCGTGCTGGATGGTGTGGTACGCCTCCGGCGAAACCCCCTGGGGGAAGAGCACTCCGCTCAGCGCGTCGGCATTGTCCTGGCCAGTGCCGGCCAGCGCCTCGGCGGTGATTTCCGTAAGACCCAGAAGGCGGATCAGCGCCTTGGAAGTCCCGTTCTCGTGACCGGCGGGATCCCGCAACAACACCAGGGCCTTTTCCGCCGGATCATGCAGGCGGGCGGCGAGTTTGGTCTGCCAGAAGCTATGGTCGTTCATATGTCACTCCGGAATGCGGGTCAATTGCGTCTGCTTGTCGAGGAAGGTATGGACCTGCTTCCAGACTTCCTGAAGGACTTTGCGATCGGGCTTGAAAGTGGCCGGCGGGCAATGGGGCACGGAAAAAATCGTCCCCACCAGCTTTCCATCCGGGTTCTGCCGCACCTTGAAGCGAAGCTGATTGGGCAGGCGGGCATTGTTGCCCCACGAGCTTACGGAATGATGGGTAACCGGATAGGACAGCCAATGCCGTTGCTCCGGCGCGGGCGCATTCTTGCAGGTGGTAAACCGGAACTGCGTCCGCAGCCCGATCTTGGTCTCGGCCAGGGTCCGCATGAGCGAGTTCCAGTCCTCGTGCTCTACCGTTTGCCAGATCAGGGCGCCTTGGGCGTCCTTGCCAATGGCATGGGGCCAATCCAGCTGCAAGGCCTGCTCCCAGTCGCGCAGGACCGGTTGGACATTCCAGACAAAGGAAGAGGCATCGTGCGTGAGGCGAAACGATCCCCAGCCATTGCGGGAACGCCCACCCAGGGTGCCGTAGTGATCCATGAGCCAGAGGGCCTGCTCGATCCGCTCCCGATGCGCTTCGGGCACGGCGAGGGAGAATCCGGCGGATTCTCCCGCCTGAATGGCCGCATGGGCTTTGAGAGCCGTCCTGCCGCTATCGAATTTCAGCGGGCCATAACCGAGGTACAGGGCGCTGCCCACCGCTCCATGATTCTTCTCCACTTCCGGATGCTGCACAGAAATGTCCCGGGGCCATTCTCCACTCATTTTTCCTTGGTCCCAGCGGCTCAGCCGGATGCGGACCTGGCTCTTGCGCGCGGAAATTTTTTCGCCGTGTGCATTGTGGTCGTCCTCCAGCCAGGCATGACCAAACAACCGGCCCTCCTCATGACGCATTTCCTTCACCGACACGGCAAAGTGTTTTTCCGCCGCATAGGCGACCCGCCACCACTGGCGAAGTTGCGCCTTGATGGGCGGGGTGCGCCATTGGCCATTTTGTTCGGCATTCCCCAAAAACGCCGGGGTGACAAACTCCAGAGTACTTTCCAAGATCGGCATATTCCGTCCTTATCCTTCTCGTCAAAGCGTGAAGCTTTTCTCACAATCCCGGCAGGTATGGCTCCCGATGATGTGATCATCGACCAGCTGTCCCGCCTTCGATCCCGCAACAGCTCCCGTCGCGAGACCCGCCAGGGCACCCAAAATCCCTCCAGCGACCGTGCCAATGGGTCCACCCAGACAAGTCCCTGCCACCGCTCCTGCCTCGGCTCCGGCACAGAGTCCTCCCCAGCCAGTCGCCGCACCCGCAAGTCCGCCAATGCCCGTACCCACCCGTTCTCCCCAACGGTTGGCACGAACATTACTGGAACCACAATGAGGACAGCGCATGTTTCTCTCCATAATCCGAATCTGCGATGAAGCTACCTTACCCCAGAGGAATCCCTATCCCGTTCCTGGCAAATTTACGCTAGGCGTTCCAGAATCCCGAAAGCACTTTTGCTCTGGGAGAGTGCAGGGACATCCAGTACTGCCCCTTCGGGCAGCCGCTCTGTGAGCTGCAAAACCAGCGCCCGGTCACCCACCACCATCTGGACCTGTCGCCGCGCACATTCCACCGGAACGCCCAGGAGGCCCTGCAAATATTCCGCAGTTGCTCCGTGACCAATGGCAGAAACAACGGGTTCTTCCGCAAAAAAGGCCCGCGCCTCTCCCAGCGACAAGGGACCTTGATACCGCCATTCCCCGAAGCTCGTGAGAATCGGGCTATTCAACAAATACTTCGTCATTCCTCTCACTCCAAAATCAGAATGCCAGTAATTATCCTGCAATCCATTGCCGTACCGATTCCCGCAAATTTGGCAAATCGTCCGGGCCATAGACTGTAAAACTCGCACGCTGGGCATGGTCGGCCATATTGGCTTTCGGTTTACGCGCTGACACTAACCAGGAGCGACCAAACAAGCCTCGCGCGTCCTTGCCTAATGATTCGAGTTTGTAGGCGATTTCACTGTCGTTGTCCTCTCGATGCTTCAGGGTCTTGCATTCCACAAAGAGGAGTTCGTTTCCCTGGGTGGCCAGGACGTCGAATTCATTCTTCCCCCCCTTTCCGTTCAGCCATTGCCCTTCTACCCCCAAACAGACATCGAAGGCCCCGTTGTCTTTGAGAAGATGATAGACGTATTCCTCCAGCCAGCCTCCCGAGAGAAATCGGGTGGTCTCCAGATCCACAAAGGTAATTTCCGAAGTCCCCACCTTCCAGGCCAGCAAATCCCGTTGATTGAGATCTTCCAATACCTCCGCACTTTTTCCCCGCGGTGGATACACAAATTGTTGCTGCGGATTTTCCAGAGCAGTCCCCCTATCATTGAGGGCCTTGGCAGCGCACCCATTCAAGGCTCCGATAAAGCCACCCAGTTCCCGGGCGTTTTCCCCTAGCCATTTGCACAGTTTCTTGCGCAGATTCACTTCGGAAGACCAACCTGGCTCCCGAGAGCGGATTTTCTTGGTCTGGAACCCCTGTGCCGCCAAGTAGCTTTGCACCGTAAGAACGTTCTCCATGGGAATCACCTTGGGTTCCTGGCGGCCCGTTGGTAACACCTCGATGCTGCGACGAGCGGTATCCGTATAGATCACCCGTTCCGCCCCATCCCGAAAAAACTCGACCAGCCCCAGGACCATCAATTTCGTGCCACCGGTGGCATTGAGGATGATTTCTGCTTCTGGGTAGCGTTGCGAGAGGGTTCCCTGTAATCCCAAGGCAAACTCGTAGATGCTTTCCAGGCCACTATCCGGCATGCCACCGATGATCTCGACCTGGACACCCTGGACCCGCAATAGTTTGGCCAGCTGCTGCGCCTTCTCCTGCATCCGCTCGGAACTCAATAAAACCGTGATATCCGGGGCTTCCATGAGAGCCGGGATCAGGTTGGGCAGGAGTTGGTCGGAAACAATGCACAAATGCAGTTTCATACCTTCCCCCCTTCCCCCTTGCCGATAACGATCTGTTCCGGCTCCAGAACAAATCCGTAGTACTGATCTCGTCCCCGCTGCCCCAGACGACGAATGGCATAGCGGCTGGCCGCCTGCTTGCCCAGCACCTCCTCAAAGGCTGCCTCCGTACGGCTACGCAGTGGCGCGAAGTAACCCTTGTTCTCTATTGGGTCATCCTTACGCCAGTCCAGGGCTTCAACGGCATTTTCGTACTTGTCGTACTCCACGGACATCTCTGCTACCAGGGACTTCACATGCGCCAAAAAGTCCTCCGCTGCCTCCGGCAGAGTCCAGTCGATGGCCGCTTCTCCCTCTTTAGCGGCTTCGGCAAACCACCAACACAGGCCCACCTGCAAGGGATTCCGGGTAATCAAATGATCATCGGCGTACACCGCGCAGGCCTCTGGATCAATGACCAGCAGGGGATCCCGGAGCGCCCGGTTTGCTGCCTCGACCACCTCGGTAAAGCGCAGGGATTCCTGCAGATACCGCTGGGGGAGATCTTCCCGTAACCGCACAAAGGGAATTATCGCAAGATCCACCTGGGCCTTGGCCGCATCCAGCGGCTTTTGCTCCGGACCCACATAGATAATCTGCTGCTGTGAGGTGGGATAAAAGAACTGGGGACTCGACTCATAGCCCGGGCTGACCAGGACATGGGACAGACGATCCTGGGGCCGGCCAAACAGCGACAGGGCATAGCCCAGGTAATACCCCATGGTCTTGCGCCCACCCGCCAGAGAAACCACCAAGGCACTTTCGGAATCCTGGGTGAGATCTTGCACCAAGCTGGTCAGAAAATCCGCCGCCGCCTCGTTTTCCTGCTGGGTACGAATATCCGAGAGGGAATGACCCTCGGGATTCCGAATGACATGCACCTGTTCCATCCCAAAGGTGATGGGTGGAAGCCCATAATCCGCGCGGAGCCGGTGGAAGAACCCCTCTTTTTCCGACAGAAGCTGCAAACGGACCCGTTCGGCCCCATCTTCCGTGGTGACCACATGGATCTCCGTCGGGACGAAGGCCGGCTGTTGCCGCACCGCCAGCGCCCAGAGGGTTTCAGTCACCACCTGCGGGGACATGCCGGTCACGGCCAACAGGATACGACGGGCGTAGTTTTCCGGGGCTTCATCCATTTCACGGCTCTCCTTGCAAACAATGGTTCATCGGGGTGCTGTTGGGCAGCATGACGGGAAAGAGCCAGAAAAGCCGCGCCCGCAATTTTGCATCACTCGGTATCCGGAAACAGGCGGTACTTTCCCAGGCCAAAACTGGCGTTCTTTCCCGCATGCGTCCATTGCCCCCGGTACAGGATCGGCCAGAGCGCCTCGGGGACGTCATGCAGGCGATACTGGCCGATCACCCCACCCCACAGCATCTGCCGGCTCTGGCGGCTGGAATAGCGTTTCTGCTCGACCCAGGAAACGCCCATCGCCTCCCAGGGACAATGCATGGCCCTCTCCATTCCGGCGCGGTAATCCCAGTCCGTCGATATCCCTTCGTGCAGGGCTTCGAGGAGACCCAGGCGGCGTTGCAATGCCGAGAAGAAATCCGGGAACCGAAGATCCTCCGGGCGGAGCGGCCGCTGGTTGCGCACAATCCGCAGGGGCGTCTCGAAGACCATCCGCACGCTGCGCGGCGCCGCTGGAGGCGCGACGGGGCCTGGAAGCGTGGGAGAAAATCGTTCCACGGCGGTCCATTCAGCATCTCCCTGCAAGCGGATGCCGGTAATCTCCAGAGGAACCCGATTCGGTCCCAGGCCCTGATGCAAGGCGCGCCGGAAGGCAAGGAGACAAAGAGGGAGGGAATCGTGGGCGCGGCCAAAAAGGACGAACGAGAAATACAGCGGGCTGCCGGCAGCCCAGTAGGTCTGTCCGCTCGGGGGTTCGATGAGCCACGGATGGGGCGCAGCAGAGGATTTGCCCAACAGGGAACCCTCCTCAACGATGGGGGTTTCCAGAAAATAACTGTATGTACAGCGTGTCTGCAGGGAGCATCCCGCGCAGCTTGGCGCATCCGTTAGGCAGACTATACGGCGCAGGGCCGCGCCAAAGACCCCACGCAGGAGCGATCCCGCGTGTGAATCCATCCGCAATTCCCTAGGCGGCAGCGCTCGTACGTGAAAACGGGTAGCCCGCAAATTCGATCCCAAGCTCATGGGCCAAGTGAGCCACGAAATGATGCGTTTTCCAAGTGGGGTAAATTTGCCGTCCGTCAGAAAAACGTCCAGACGGTCATACTTAGGCTCCGAATCCTGATTGACGGAGGTTTCCTTGTCCTCTCCCGCGCTTCTTCTCGTCGCCTATGACGCGCGTCAGGCCGCCAGCCGCCATCGTCTCCGCCAGTCGGTGCAGCACCATGCGGTCGGACATCAACGCTCCCTCTATGAACAGTTCCCCGAGGCGGGGGAACAAAAAACGCTTGTGCGGCTATTGCAGGCGCGGAAAGAGGCAAGCGACGATCTCTGGATCTTTGTCATCGATCCCCGTGCCCAAAAAATCTTTCTCGGCTGCGCCACTACCCCTCACCAGTTTTCTGGGGCCATCCTCTCTTGAGCACCGTCTATATTGACCATGCCGGCTATCGCCTAGAAAAGGATGGCGGTTCTCTCCTGGTCCGCGACAGCGAAGGGGTGCTGCTTCACCGTCTTCCCATGGCCCCTCTGAAGCGCCTCGTGCTACAGGGAGACATCCATCTGCACACCGGTCTGCTGCTCGCTCTCTTGGCTCAGGGAACGGCGGTTATCTGCTTCTCCGGGCGGCAAAGCGAGCCAGTTGTCCAATGCCTGGGGAGCGCCCAGGGCGACGCTACCCGCCGCCTGGCTCAATACGCCCTGCTCCACGATCCCGAGCGGAAACTGCGCCTTGCGCGCCTCCTGCTGCGCGGCAAGCTGCGCGCCCAAGAGGGGGCCCTGCGGCGTTGGCTGTGGAATGCCCAGGGACAGCGGCGGTTGGTGCAGGCCGCGCTGGCGGAATGGAGCGCGTCGCTCACTGCGATTCCCACCGCCAGTACCGAACAACTCCTTGGCATCGAGGGGCACGCCGCGGCAATGTATTTCCCGGCGTTTTTCTCGACCCTGCCCAAAGCCTTTCAGGCGGAAACCCGGCAACGCCGGCCACCTCGTGATCCCGGAAACGTCCTGCTTTCCCTTGCCTATACCCTGCTCCACCACGAAGCCGTGCATGTGGCCTACGCGCAGGGACTGGATCCTTACCTGGGGGTCTTCCACGCACCCAGTTTTGGCCGGGAATCCCTGGCCTGCGATCTCGTGGAGCCGTTCCGCAGTCAGATCGATGAGTGGATTCGCCGCGCTCTCCACGATGGAATCCTTCGGGAAGAGCATTTCCATACTGACCGGGACGCCGTTCTGCTGGGAAAGAGCGGTCGAAAAGCCTTCTATCAGGAATGGATCTCCTTCGCGCCGGAATTGCGGAAAATGCTGCGGCGCATGGGAAGACTCGCCGTCCGAGCCCTGGAATGAACTTGAGCAATTCGCTTACTCCAGGCCGCGATACAGGGCCGAGAAAGCTCCGGGAGCCCCTATGGCTGATCGCATATGATGTCGCCGATGCCAAGCGCTGGCAGCGTCTGTATCGTTTGGTCTGTCGGCAGGGAATCCATCTTCAGCGGTCGGTATTTCTGCTCCCGATTTCCGATGCCGCCGTGCACCGGCTCGCCGAGGAAATCCGAGCGATCATCGACACCGATGTCGATGACGTTCGTCTGTATCATCTCCCCGTCGGTACCCGCATCTGGCATGACGAACATCTTTTGGAAGTCGGGCTTCTTGTTCTTTGTAAACATGGATCTTTTTATGGGGGGTCTGTCGGAATCACTGCCCCGATCTATAGGGGATTAAGACCAAAAGCGCGCTGGAGCATCCCGGTCTGGATGGGTCGGAATCACTGCCCCGATCTATAGGGGATTAAGACACTAAGGGCCGTCCCAGCCAACCACCCCAGAAGTCGGAATCACTGCCCCGATCTATAGGGGATTAAGACAGGGCGTGCATGGTGGACAGCAAGAGGGCTTCTGTCGGAATCACTGCCCCGATCTATAGGGGATTAAGACGATGGACTTAACGCGCCCTTATGCCAGTTTTTGTCGGAATCACTGCCCCGATCTATAGGGGATTAAGACGCCAACCTTGCGACTTCCCCTTGATAAGTGTAGTCGGAATCACTGCCCCGATCTATAGGGGATTAAGACAGGGCAACATCGCGGGCGGCCCATGCCTCAAAGTCGGAATCACTGCCCCGATCTATAGGGGATTAAGACAGCCGCGAGCCGTTGCTTCATTTTAGAGTTTTCGTCGGAATCACTGCCCCGATCTATAGGGGATTAAGACGTCGTCCATGCGACGCCTCCAAGGTCATTCAAGTCGGAATCACTGCCCCGATCTATAGGGGATTAAGACTTAATCCGCCCGATAAGTCCCAAAGTGTCTTTGTCGGAATCACTGCCCCGATCTATAGGGGATTAAGACATCATGCCGTGAACCAGGGAACCCAAATATTGGTCGGAATCACTGCCCCGATCTATAGGGGATTAAGACCACGTATCTCCGCCGCCTCTGCAGGAGTCACGGTCGGAATCACTGCCCCGATCTATAGGGGATTAAGACATCGCCAGCCCCACCAGGCTGGGACCTACATCGTCGGAATCACTGCCCCGATCTATAGGGGATTAAGACGTTTTCCATCTTCACATCTCCTTCGACAGTTTCGGTCGGAATCACTGCCCCGATCTATAGGGGATTAAGACCTACTTCTTCTACCGTCGCATTTTCCATCTTCGTCGGAATCACTGCCCCGATCTATAGGGGATTAAGACAGTTACAGCATAATGACGCTCAAACATGGTGGGTCGGAATCACTGCCCCGATCTATAGGGGATTAAGACATCCTCCAGTCAGTATGTGCGGACGCGGCGCTGTCGGAATCACTGCCCCGATCTATAGGGGATTAAGACCTAGGCGTGGAGCCGCCCATGAAGCCGTCTCCGTCGGAATCACTGCCCCGATCTATAGGGGATTAAGACTCGTTAAAATTGGCTCCGTTGGCAGTCATACCGTCGGAATCACTGCCCCGATCTATAGGGGATTAAGACCGAGCCACGGGACTGCGGTTAAATTCGATCATGTCGGAATCACTGCCCCGATCTATAGGGGATTAAGACTTCAGAATCAACTTTTCATGAGCGGCAATTAGGTCGGAATCACTGCCCCGATCTATAGGGGATTAAGACGACTGGGTGGGTTCGACTTCGGCTGCGTTAAAGTCGGAATCACTGCCCCGATCTATAGGGGATTAAGACTCATTAGTGACTACGAATAGACTAACAGTTCTGTCGGAATCACTGCCCAGATCTATAGGGGATTAAGACGTCAGTTGGAATCTAGTCCTCCAGCACCTTCGTCGGAATCACTGCCCCGATCTATAGGGGATTAAGACATAAGCGTCATCGTGTAAGTCTCTGCCTTTCCGTCGGAATCACTGCCCCGATCTATAGGGGATTAAGACGCCACCCGCATCATATTCGATGCGGAATCTTTCGTCGGAATCACTGCCCCGATCTATAGGGGATTTTTCAGTTCTTCCAACAAACGACCGTTTGATGGACTAGCCCGTCGATGCCCGCACGGCCAGCATTCAGTAGCAAGCAGCAGAAATCTTGCATATCACGCGTCCGAGGGTATCCGACATGGTGAACAGAAGGACGCGGAGGTTTACCGTCGATGCCTTGGTCAATATGCGGCTCTTCAACATCCTGGGTGGGTAGAATTGAGCCGCAGTCCCTAGGACGGGGGCCGCGCCGATCCCTCGTCTACCTACGGGGAGATACTCCTTGCTAT
>JABEBX010023548.1_pt1 | contig 18084 bp, 14 predicted proteins | sample 7245971 | NCBI WGS metagenome assembly JABEBX01 (sample SAMN14506365, study PRJNA622280) | hot springs metagenome | biome: hot spring [ENVO:00000051]|acidic hot spring [ENVO:00002120]; feature: spring [ENVO:00000027]|sediment [ENVO:00002007]; material: sediment environment [ENVO:01001048]... | reverse complement strand
TTATTTCGGGCTTTACTTATCAGCTTCTTTCACACTCTATTTCATATGGACGTACATTGTGGAAGGTTTAGCATTCCTCGCTATAGTATACCTGTTTTCCCATATAACTAAATCTCAGGGATCCCTGCTTGGAGGTGCGATTGGTCTTTTTGTAGTCATGGATCTTTTCTGGTCAATAATCCCTATTGCAATACTTTCAGCTCTTCGCATAAGCCCGAGTTCAAATGCATATATATCAGCTTCAGTTGCCTTTGATTATGCAAGTCCAGCAGGTTATTCTACACTTGTTCAGGCTCTGTTCACTGATAAAATTGGATTTGTCAGCTCAAACACTATAAACCCATCATTATTCGGTATAACTGCTCCAATTCTCATAATAGCAGGAATACTCTGGATGGCTGTTCCATTTATCCTGGCTTACTGGTTAGCAACTACAAGAGACTGATTGTTTAATATTTTATTTTATTATTTTGGATTCATTTTATAAAAATTCTTATTTCCACGAATAGATTTTAGTTAAAAGTTTCTGTTTTATCTTGTTGAAGAATTATCATCAACGGGAAAATTTTATAACTCCTTATATATAATGCCTATCCATAAAGGAAGAATGTTTTCACTATTAAAAAAGGCTGAACATTTCAAAGAAATGATCAAAATTAAGTGATTGGAATCAAAGATCAAATCAAGATGTATGCTTCGAATATAAAAATATATTAATATCGATTAAGATATTAATTAATAATGAATGAAGAAATGGAAAATGATTCAAACCTTTTTAAAAATTCATTGAAGAAAAGACCGCTTATAATTACCATTACACCTTTAAGGGACTCCAAAACAGGGGATAAGGTACATGATGATAGAATACTAATGAATCTTGAACAGAAGAAATCGGAAATAGTAAAGGCTCTGGGAAATCATTCACGACTGAATGCTGTAAATGTACCAGAACTGATTGAAGAAAATCATGAGGGGAAACCGAGATATAACAGTATTTACACTCGGGCCCTAGCGAGGGGAACAGCCGATTTATTACATATAGATGCAATAGTTAACAAAGTTGTAGTTCATCTGGACAGTTATGAAAAATTCATTCAATGGATAGATGAAACATATGAAAAAGGAATAGGTAATATGATTTTCGTGGGAGGGAATTCAAGGCATTACAGTTACCCAGGCCCTACTGTATCAGAAGCTAATATAATTGCCAAGAGGTATCTGAAAATGACAAAAAATGCGGACATAACAATCGGGAATATCAGTTTGCCTGAAAGAAGAGGTGAAGCCAAGAGAATGCTATTTAAGACTATATCAGGTGCTCAATTTTTCACAACCCAGATACTTTTTGAGAGTTCTACGATAATAAACCTGCTGGACGAATATTCAAGGTTATGCAATGTGGCAAAGATAGATCCTGCTACTATAATACTCAGTTTTGTTCCATTGAGGAATGTTGGAGACTTAAATCTACTTGATTTTCTAGGTGTTGATTTACCGGAACATAAAAGAATAGAGATTCTGGAAGGGAAAACAACAGCTGAAGCTGCAAGAATGTCCATCCACAATGCTCTAAAGGTATACCATGATATCATTGAGCATATAGAAAATACCAATCTAAATGTTCCAATTGGTATCAATGTGGAGCAGCTTACCAAATCTAATTTTTCATGGTCAATTCAGATGCTTAATGAATTCCAGGAGATAATAGATGAACCAAGCAGTACAATTATGTTATCTGCCAATAAATTCTTAACATAAAATTCTCAATTCTTTAAAGGAATCTGAATAAGAGTAATAAGGTCACTTCCATTAAAGATAAAGAGTGGCTAATACCTCATTTAGAAATTTATGAATGATAAATTTTCTGTGTGGAGTTTCCATACAAATTTAGATTAGATTTATTGAGAAATCGGCAGTTATTTTTCATTCTTCATATCTTATCTCCTTAGAAGAAGGTGATTACCACTTCCATATTACTGATCTCCTAATATATGATGTTCCTAAACTCCCAATCTATTATTTCTATGATTGCTTTCCCAGCCGCAAAGAAATTCTAAATCTATTTTTAAAATTTTATTAATATAGCTGAAATGCCATACGAGAAAAATGTTTAGTTTTCAGCGGTCGTCAGGGATTGAAATTTGTCAAAATTTTAATTTTTCTTTAAATGATCTTTCATCATAAATTAACAATGAAGAATACAATGCCCTACGTTTTACAATAATAGAGCCTGTGCTTCCTATTGTATACATATTGTTAAAAAATTTCAAATATTTTCATATAAAAGTGGACTTATTGAAATTATTGAATTAAGCAATGTTAATATCCTCCAAAGAACTCATATTTTGATGTCACTGGAATTAAAAGAGAATATAGTGGATGATGTTTCCTTTGGTGCAATTGTAGTAATAAGAGATCAGCTTTTAAAGCTTCAGCGTGAAGGAAAAAAAGTATTCAGATTTGAATCAGGAGACCCATCATTCGAAGTCCCTCCTCACGTTAAAGAGGCAATCTCAGAAGCCATAAAGAACAATAAAACTCATTATACTGATTCTACCGGAATACCTGAACTGAGGGAGGCAATATCCAGAAAACTTGTCAGAAAAAACAATATTAGAAATGCGGATGCATCAAACGTTCTCGTAACCAATGGAGGTATGAATGGTCTGTATGTTGCATTTAGATCTTTAATCTCTCAAGCTGATGAAGTTATAATAATAAAATTTGCACGTGAAAATAATATTTTTATAGTGAGCGATGAGGCTTATGAGGATGTGATTTTCGATAACATGGAGCATTTTAGTCCAGGATCACTTTATGAAGATACAATTTCCCTTTATTCAATGTCAAAGAGCTATGCTATGAGTGGACTAAGGATGGGATATATTCATGTAAAAAATGAAAAACTGATAGAAAGAATGAAGAAGATGCTAAGATGTACTATTAATGGAGTTAATTCCATAACCCAGTATGGGGCAATAGCAGCTTTAAGCGGACCGCAAAATTATATTGAAGAAATGAGAAAGGAGTATCAAAAGAGGAGAGATCTGATATATGAGGCCGCAAAGGAATCAAATTATCTGGAGCCTTTTTATCCACAAGGAGCATTCTATTTGTGGGCGAGAATAAAGAAGTATCCAGATGGATTAAAGGATAGCTGGGACTTTTCAAAATACATTTTGGAGAAGGAGAGCATAGGCAGTACTCCCGGGCCAGTATTTGGACCTAATAATGATCAATATATCAGATTTGCATTCAGCGCTAAAACAGAAGATATTGAAGAAGGATCTTTAAGATTGAAGGAAATGAAGTGATAACAAATATTAGTTTTTGCTATAATTAGAAATCTCAATATTTCTTTTTGGGGTATATTGGGGATAAAGTAAGAATCTATTCAATTTTCCTTACCCTAGTTAAACAATCTTATTTCATATTTCGCATTCTTTGTTAATAACATATTTTCACTAAATTTGCTATATTCTCTATCTTACCTCTTTTATTTGATTGTTGAGTTAATTCCTGCTTTATTATTTATGGAATTTATAAGTGAAAACTTCATTTTATCATTAGTTTTCAATGTGATATGCTTAAGTAAATGATTACATTATTTATCCAGTAACTGCATGAGGATAATTTATAGTAGGGGAACTGTACTTGTTGAAGGGATTTCGAAAAATTCAGTCCCTTCATTTCTAGTATACGATGAAAGGATCAAAATGTATAGATCACCTGCATTCCGTTATTATCAGATAAAGGAACTTTTCCCTGATATCGAGGATCATGTTTTCGATAACTATAGTATTGAAATTACACATCGTGAGATTCTTAGAAAATACCAAGAAAAAGCGATTGAATTCTGGAAGAATAATGGTTACAGAGGGGCAGTAGTTCTTCCAACAGCCGCCGGAAAAACGCACATAGGAATAGATGCAATATCCAAAACGAAAGCAAGAACTATAGTAATTGCACCCACGATAGAATTAGTTCAGCAATGGAGGAATAAGCTTGAGAATGTATTTGGAATAAAGATAGGACAGATTGGAGGTGGAGAGAAAGATATCAGAGATATAACTGTCTCAACATATGAATCTGCATACCTGATGGCTGAGGAATTAGGGAATAAATTCAAGTTTCTGCTTGTGGATGAAGTTCATCATCTGGCATCTGAAAGATTTATAGAGATAGCAAAAATGTTTGCCTCTCCCTTCAGGCTAGGTCTTACTGCCACATATGAAAGAGTGGATAAACTTCATGAAAACCTTGAAGAAGTTATGGGAGGCAAGATATTTGAACTGGGATATGAAGAGATTTCTGAATACATATCAAATTACGAAATAATACGTATTCCAGTTGATCTTGAACAGGAGGAGGAAGAAGAATATGAGAGAAACAGGAAAATATTTCTCTCATATCTTAGAAAGCACAGAATAACAATGAGAGGCCCATGGGATTTTGAGAGATTTATACTCTCATCGTGGAATCCTGAAGGAAGGGAGGCACTTATGGCTTGGAGGAGAGCAAGGGAAATAGCGTTCAATGCTAGGGTAAAGGTAGATTCGGTCCGTTATGTTCTTTCAAAACATAGAAATGAAAAGACTCTTATATTCACGGAAGATACTGATACCGCTTATATTATATCAAAAGAATTTTTAATACCATGCATAACTTATCTCACGCCAGGTCCAGAGAGAAAAAAGTATCTAGATATGTTTAGAAGGGGGGAAGTATCTGTTCTAGCATCCTCAAGGGTTCTGGATGAGGGTATAGATGTACCTGACGCAACTATAGGAATAGTATTGAGTGGTTCAGGTAGTACGAGGCAGTTCAGGCAAAGACTCGGAAGACTATTAAGGCCTTCAGAAGGAAAAAAATCAATACTCTATGAAATAGTTGCAAAAGGAACTTCTGAATTTGGCACTTCAAGAAGGAGGAGAAAAGGTGTTCCCGACTCAATTGATGATGGTGAGAAAGAGTAAAAAAGGGACCGTTAGATCAGTATTCCTGAGCGAGGAGAATAGTGATTATGTAGACATGGTATATTCTTTATTTCAGAGAAGTTTAGGAAAGAAAAGAGGAGAGATAGAGAATGAAATAAGTGAACTGGAATTGAAAGTACAAAATCCAAAAATTATTAAAGGACTTGCTGTCCTATTATTTAGATTGTCGAAGCTAAAACCACCCTCACATCTCAATGCGCCTGAAATAAGAAATATTATATTTTCATCTGGTGAAGTTCCTGTTATATCCCCAGAAAGTAGGGAGATGCTTCTTAAAAAGATAGCTGAGAAGTTTCACACTTCTATCATAGAAATACAGGAAGGAATGTATTCGGACAAGGAAAGTGAACAGGTACTGGAATATGTCCCTGATGTTCCAAAGAAAGAGATAATTGAGATGTTTAACGCTGAACAGGTTGAAACAGTATTATTAAAGGCTGTGTCAATGAAGATAAGAGCGGATAAAAATAGAGAAAAGATAATAAGAATTTTAAGAAGAAATGGTCTCCTTTATTTAATAAAAGATGATTTAATTGAAGTGTCAGGTCCGTTGTCTATAAATGAACACACAGAAAGATACGGTTCAAATTTCTCCATGCTGATTAGAAAAATGATGAAACTTGATGGGTGGACTGCAGATGCAACTGTAAGACTTAAAGATGGAGATGGTAAAAAGGATTATAATTATACTATAGAATCTTCATTTTCAGAGTATATTGGAACAAATTCCCCTGAAAAAATTAACAATTTTATGGAGGAAACAGAACCCATATCAGCCGGAAATTTAACTATCTATCCCGACTATTCAATAGAAATTAACAATAAAAGAATATTTATTTTTATAACAAGACCCAGGTACTTCGAAGAGGATAATTTCCTGGTCTTAAATATGAGGAAAGAAGGATTTGAAGCAGAGATAATATGTATTTTAAATGATAAAGACAGATGTCCAAAGGGGGCTTTGTGTTTCAAGGACGAAATTGAATGGGATAGAGTATTAGACTTTTTAAAGAATAAATATTCAAAATGGGAAAATGTTTTAATTAACGAAACTAACAGAAGAAATATTACCAGTAATGAAAAGGAAAAGGTTATCGCGCATCTAAATAAACTGTATCCTGACACAGAGGCTATGATAGATTATCTGGAGTTTATGGGACTTGATATAGCAAGCACTCTGACGGAAGCAGGTTTTAAAGTGAACTGGAAAGGGCTAAGGATGATTATTTCTAAATGAATTTATTGACTAATTCAACTTTTTAATATTATTTGGATTACTATTTTAAGGAGGATAGGAATAACAAATCTCTTTGTTAAATCAGAGGATTGTGAGGATAATAAGAAATAAGTATTGAAAAACTAGAAGTAAAAGATTAGACCTTCTCCATAAGAATATCTTCTTTGAATACATTGCCTGATAAAATTGTTATAATACCTATGATGAATATATTGCAATTTAAAAACAAGATATATGAAGGTAATAAGAGAATGGAGATTTCTTAAATCCGAAGCCTTATCTCATTAGAAATAAGTAGAGCAAAACAATAATTCTCAATTGCTAACTTAATGCAATTTCCCCCTTTTTGAGTTCTATTGAATATAATGATTCAGTTAAAATGATAAATTGGATCATGGAAAATTCATATAAAATTACCTTAGAATTCCAAATGTAAATGAAGTACAAACAGAATTCATAACAACTGTTGAAAACTGTTCATTTAGTAAAAGTTTCTTAGCCTTTTATGAACTCTTATATATTGTTACACCATTTAGTGTCAATGGATAATTATCCAAATATAATTCTGATTGTATTTGATACACTAAGAAAAGATATTTTACCTCCATATGGTGGTGATGCCAGTACCCCATTTCTCAACACATTTGTTAAAGACTCGGTTGTTTATCAGAATGCGATTGCTCCATCACCCTGGACTGTGCCGTCACACTCATCCTTCTTAACAGGATATTATCCGAATAGACATGGTATACACGAAAATTTTGAGAATAAAAATCTAGTAAAAACACTTGTTACATCTTTAGCCAAGAATTATCCAAATCTAAGCTTAGTAAAGTATCTTAATAATTATGGCTATAACACATTTGGATTTTCAAGTAATCCCTGGCTTTCACCTGAGACAGGCTTTGATAAAGGGTTTAAAAATTTTACTTATTTTGCAGCTGATTATGTAACTTTTGAGGACGAAGAGCTGCTCGCGGAATATAAAAAATATGGAGAGAATAGATACGAGGCTTTCAAAAATTTAATACTTAAAGGTAAAATCAATGAGGTTTTGAAATATTACGGTGCCTATAGAAAAATAATGAAAGAAAAATTCAAGATAGGTGGACATCCCTTTAAAAAAGGAGCGGATCAAATAGTAAATACTATTTATCATAGCTCATTTGAGAGACCTTATTTCATGTTTCTCAATTTCATGGAAGTTCATGAACCCGTTACCAAGTGGGAAAGTAAGGCTCTAGAAACAACCATAACTCAATATCTTGACTTATTCGGTAGAAAAGAAATATCCAGATCCAGGATAAATCAGATATTCAATGGGTATAAGCTAGCTCTATCAAACCTTGATCATTATTTTGGAAAGTTTATCCAGTATTTGAAATCTAATAATCAATATGATGATTCCCTGATCATTGTGATATCCGATCACGGACAAGCTATAAAGGAAAGAAATTATTATGGCCATGGAAATTTTCTTTATGACGAAATAATTGAAGTTCCGTTTATCGTTAAGTATCCGAAAGGGACAAAGATTGTGGATCAGAAAGGCTATCAAAGTTTGGTAAAAATACCTCAATTGATGAGAAATGTCATAGATGATGGTTCTTCAGGAGATATATCAGATGACGTTGTGTTTAGTGAAGCATACGGTTTCGTCCATAATATTGAGAAGGTTCTAAGGCTTCATAAATTATTTAAAGGATTGAATGTCGAGGAATTAAAACGGAAATATGGATATCCAAAGGAGGCTGTTTACAAGAATGGATATAAATTGGTGATCAATGGCCTTAATGGCGATATTGATGAATTCTCATACAAAAAGAAAAATTTGTCACCATCTGACAACAAGGAGATTCTTAAAGATCTGGTCAACGAATTGTATTCCCACGATAAAGAAACATTCGTTCTTCCTGAAATAAAGTGATAAGAAATGAAGATACTGCAAATAGCACATGGAAGAATTTATCCCGCGTATTCCAGTGCCTATGCAACAAGATGTTACGATATTTTTAAAAGGCAGGATAGAAAAATTGTATCCGTGGGAGGATTCACCTTTAAAGATTTCATTACGGATGAAATAGAACAGTATAGATCCCTTTTATATACAGCCTATTCTTTCCTCAAAAGGGAAAGATATTTTGAAATTGGAATTTCAAAATCTGGACTTGTTAGGAAGAAATTTAAAAATAGGATAAATCAGCTCGTAGAAAGTTATAACATAATAACCTTTGAGGGCCCCTGGAACTTTCCTCTGGTAAAGGATAAATTAGACGGAAAATTTGTTATATATGATGTACACAATGTAGAATATTTATTAAGATCAGGCAATAAATATCAGGATACAACTTACAATATTGAAAAAGCACTGATTGAAAGAGCTGATCTGATTTATTCCCTATCAAAAGACGACATTGAATCCATCGTTAGAATATATAAAAAGGATAGGGAAAAAATAGTCTACGTTCCTCAAATAATACCCCCACCTTCTTATAACTGGCACGGATACAACTCAAATGATTTTGTATTTATAGGATCTATTTATCAGCCAAATTTAGAGGCCCTCAGAATAATAGAGAAAATTGCCGAATCCCATGTTGATCTAAATTTCCATATATTGGGGGATTTTTCAAAAGTAAAGAAAAAGAATCTGAAAAATATGATTTATCACGGATTGGTTTCAGAAGAATTGAAGAATCAGATTTTTGATTCATCATTGTCAGGTTTGAATCCAGTAATGAGAGGTGGCGGAAGAAATTTAAAAATGATCGATTACCTGTCTCATGGACTTCCAGTTATTACTACCCCTGTTGGTTTTAGGGGATTTGATAGGGAATTCTGGGACGATTTGATATTTATAACTGAGCCTGAAAAATTTACCGAAATAATTCATTCCATGACCAAAAATAGAAATTATGTCAAATCTTTATCTGTAAAAATATATGAAAAATATAAAAGATTCTATGAAATCGAATCTTCGTCGGACCCCGTAGCTGAGTTAGTCAGAAGATTGAAATGATTGATATATTTTAATCAGTCCATTTATTTCTTTATCTAAACTATAATTGTATGTAAAATTTATTAATTCATTTTCTGACTTCCCATTTCTGAGGGCTTTTTCAATGTTATCAATTAGATTTTCATCTTGAGTATAAAATACAGAATCTCTGTAAATTTCTCTGAAAACAGGTATATCGCTAACCACAGCATTGGTGCCACATGCCATGGCTTCCAATGGAGGAAGGCCAAAGCCCTCATCTATGGTTAAATAAACAAACACATCTGCATGCGAATAATATTTTCTCAAAATATCTATTGGCTGAGCACCTAACATTTTGACATTATCTGTTTTATCTGCTATTCTTTTTAAATAGTTGTATCTATAATTCCATCCATTTATTGGGCCTATGTGAAATAAGGTATATTCTTTATTATTTGAGATAGAATTGTAGATAAAATCGTATTTCTTTCTGGGATTAAAGTCTCCAACTGTTAAAACATGAATTTTTCCGTCGTCTGGATAGGGATTTTCTTCTACTTTAAAAAATAGATCGTGTTCTATGGAGTGATAAACAACCTTAATTTTTTCTTCTACTACGTCTAATTTTTCGCTTATCTTTCTCTTACCATACTCTGTTGACGCCAAAAGGACTTTCCAGTTATATTTGTTCAAAAACATTAATTTCCACGCTAATTTATCATAGACATTTTTAATGTATAACTCTGGGTATTGTAATGGAATAACATCGTGAATGGTTACTATATCCGTATTCCTTCTAGCTACCTCCGGTGAAAGAGCATGAGTAATTCCTTCGCTTTTATACGATCCAAATGATCCAAGAAACTGAGTTATAATGCCTCCTATTGGCTTACCGAACAAGGAATATTCTGATTTTTTAATTGGAATTTTGTTATATGATATCCCAGATTTATCCAATCCTTTAATTATTCTTCTGGTATAGGAATTCGTTCCCGTGGGATTTCTTATTACTGGATAAATGATTGAAATTAATGGATTAGAGTATTTTAATGCCATTTTCTTACCACCATTGCAACTTAATATTTAACCTATGGATGAAAACTTTAGAAGTTTTTATTTTAGTTTAAATGACTAATTGATTCAGATGATAGTAACTGCCAAGAAATTCAATAGTTGCAATTTTCTCTGGTAGGTTATATGAAAAAAATAAGATTAATTCGGAATAACTTGAAAAGCTAAATATTTAGCCGTGAAATTGATGTTTCTGTGCTTTTTCCACAATAACAATTATTTAACAATTCAAATTTAAGAAGCATTCACCATTTTAATAATGAGACGCCTGAATATGCCAGTTTTATACAATAGATACGCAAATACATTTTTTATCCTGATAGATGGAGACAAATAACTGGAGAAAAGATAAAGAAAAGGGAAAATATTGTCTCTTGGAACTCCATTGAGATATAAATATATATTAAAATTAGTAATACGGACTTTTATAAGTCTATGTGACTTTTTACTGGAAAACATATTTAGGAACGATTCGTATTGACTTGAATACAATAAAAAGAGATTAATTCTTTCGTTCTTCTGTTTCGTTATGCTTATATTGCTTCCTTGCACTCTATATAAAGTCAATTTCTCATTTGATATCAAAAGTTTTTTCCCGGAATCAATTGCGGACAAATACATTAATGTATCCGGTAATAAATAAATCTTATCTAGATTTTCATTAATGACTTCTTTTCTGATCGATATACACGACATATTAAAATCCGGATTTTTATTTCTGAAGCTTGCATCATTACTTTTATAATCATTATGAAGATAAACTAGATTTTTATCCTTAAAAGTATCATAAACATATTTCAATTTATTTGGCATGAATATGTCGTCATCGTCCAGAAATGAAATTATATCTCCTTTAGCATTTTTAATTCCCAATGCCAGTTGAGCGCCTATACTTATATCATTACATTTAATATATTTAACATTATTATATATCGTTTCGATATCAATATGGTGAACTACGATTACTTCATAATGACTGTGGTCTAAAGTTTGATTTAAAGCGCTTTCTATAGCTTCTTTATAAAATTCCTTCCTTTTATAGATTGTTATTATCACCGAGATATAATTATCCATCTGATCTTTGATTTCTATCAGTTAAATAAGATTTACCGATTAATTATGCTAAAACATGGTTCTACTACAATGCCATTAATTACTTATTTTGTTTAATATGCTTAGGGATTTAAGTCATATCTAAATTAAAGTCTTTTTTTAATCCATTATATCATAATAGGCTAAAAAATTATTAACTATGACAAGGTCCTTTAATACAAAATTCAAAAATATTATTGTCCATTCTTGTCCTTGATCATGGTAATATTTCCGATTTCAAAATATTTCATCATTAAATATTATATATCGTTAATAAATTCTGTTATAGAAACTTATGAGTTATAATTTGCAAGATAATTATGAATTTAAAAGTAATAAAAATATTCTTGTAATTACAGATGCAACGACATATTCTGGGATCGGACGATATGCAACTTTTCTATCAAAATCTCTAGATGCAAACTTAATTTCGCTAAGAAAGAATAAAACTCAGGATCTTTCATTATTCCAGGGAACAATATTAGATGGCACTTTTCCACCATTCCTTCCAACAGGATGGTTCATAAATCAATTTTTTCCATCATTTTTCATGAGAAATTATCTGAATTTTTTAAGAATGGAATCGAAAAACGGGAGTATCATACATTATGCTGATCCCACTATAAAGCCTATCGAAAATACATCAAATAGCATAGTTACTATACACGATCTTATCGCTATAAAGTTAAAAAATAATTATGACTCTGTCTTTGAAAGGGCCGTTATAAAATCATTAGAGAAGTTCAAAAATTTTGAAAATATACTGACAGTATCAAGATACGTTGCCAAGCAATTAATAAATGAGGGATTTTCGGGCAAAATTGAAGTAATATATCCTCTTGTTTCTGAAAATTTTAGGCCATTGAGTAATAAGATAGAATTGCGCAAGAAGCTTAGACTTCCATTAAATAAAAAATTAATTTTAAGTGTATCAACGGATGAACCTCGTAAAAATTTGAAGATTGTCAAAGAAACAGCTGAAAAATTAGGACCAGAGTACATCTTGGTAAGAGTAGGAAATGGACTTGGAGATAGTATAAATTATAAAAATGTTAACGATGAATTATTAAATGAAATTTTTAATGCTTCGGATGTTCTGTAAAGAAGGGATTAGAAATATCAAAAGAATACAGGTTCGATACCTTTAAGACTAAAATAAGGGATTATTATAAAAGAACATTTGGATATGAAGCAAAATAGCACGTCCAAATGAAATGGAGAATATTTCCTTAATTATTATTTGAACTTCAAAAATCAAATAACAAAACATAATCAAAAATGAGTAAGTTTCAACCTTCCCATAATTAAAAAATTTTTGTTCATATTTCTTGACAGCTTAAAATCAGTAGAGGAATAAAGTATTGATAGATACATTTTTTATATCCTTTATAATGCATTTTTTGGAATAAATACATGACTGAACTCAGAGCTTCCAATGGAATTACCAAATTTTCAAGATTAGATATCGAGTATTTAGTGTTAATTTTCGCAATAGTAATTTATATTACAGTATGGTCTTATCTGAGTATTTATAGAATAATTACATTTCAAGCAGGAACGTTTGATTTGGGTCTTTTTTCTCAGGAGTTGTATCTTGTTTTTCATTCTTCCGGATATGAACTGTTTACAACTTTCTTAAACAGAGACCCTGCGATTCTATTTTCCTGGTTATATTTCTTCCATTCATTATTTGTAATTGTCATTGTTCAGACAATATTTTTGGCTGTATCCTCGCTGTTAATTTACCAAATTGCAAAAATAGTTACAGGTAGCAAAAAATCAGCACTCCTTTTTGGTTTAATATTCCTGGTCAATCCAGTAATGTATGGAGTTAATTGGTTTGATGTTCATAACCAGGCATTCTTTATATTTTTCTTTCCATTGGCATTTTATTTATTTTTAAAAAAGAGATATGGTCTTTCTACTATATTCTTCTTAATTTCAGGTATGGTCCATTATTTATATTTGATATTTCCCATTTTATTTTCACTCATAATTATTATAGAATCAATTATGAAAAACAAGCATGATTTATTTAAAGAAAAAGAGTTTCTTTGGGTATTGATTATATTTATTTTATCATCGTTATTATTAGCAATTTCATATTACCTAAATATCCTCAATAATATCACTCCCCTTTCTACAATTCATACCTCTATAGATCCATCATATTATTTGAATCTGAAATTGCTGGTTATCTTAATTACTTTAGCACCTCTTGGATTTCTATCAATATATCCAAATAAATATGCAATTCTTCAATTACCGTATTTTGTCCTAGTTTTTTTATCTACCAGTTATTATTACTTCTTCCCCGGAGTTCTTTTGAATCAATATACTGCTATGCTCATTCCAGGATTGTACATTTCAGCTGTATATTCATACGATAAAATTGTAAGGAAGATAAAAAAGCAACAGTCTGTTCATAAAGTTGAGGCTAATAGGATAGCTTATCATAGATTCGCGGTAATTAAGAAATATAAGGTACCTCTGATAATTATAATATTGACTCTATTATTAGCTTTAAGTTATGCACCCTATGGGCCTTTAAATCAGGAAAATCCTCTTTTTGATACTACACTTTCGGAATCACATTACACTGTTCTATATCAAGAATTTAATAAATTGATATCATTCATACCAAAAAATGATCCATATATACTATTTGGGGATAACGAACCTGAATTAACTATTCTACCTCAAATTCCAAATGCCCCTTTGCTGGTGACACCCTATACTATAAATGGAAATTTCAGCTATCAATCTATCTTAAACGGAAGTTTTGTTAGGGCAAATATTCAGTATGTTGTGGGGAATCCGTACGGGATGATGTTTACAAAAGGGTATAACGACACTTATAATCTATCAATGTTCCACTGGAATTTTTTGGAACAAGACCACTTGTGGTCTTCAATCTTAATCATTTTCCAATCATTTCTTCAGAAACAAGTTTGAACGGGCCAATGTTTTTACCATCGGGTGAATATGAAATTAGTATGGTTTACGATGTATTAAATGAAAGTGAAAATTCTAGTATATCCTTAACCCTTGAAACAAACAATGGATCTGAAATCAAAGGAGAGACATTCCATGTTAATAATCCAGAAATTCAAACAATTGAGATTCATTTCAATTCAAAATCAATGCTGGGTAATCTTCATTTTGTATTAAATCCCAGAAATATTAGCGTCCGCATAATTTCAATCCATGTTTCTCAGTTATCTCCTACTGCTAATTATGTAAATACGGATCTCTCAGGATATTACGATTATTTATCAAACACAAACTTTGCAATTTCTGTTAATATCGACTGTTACATAAGAAAATAGAACCCATATAATGTATATATAATGATTATGAAAAGGAATATACATTAAATGTAATTCAGCAAAAGGCTATTTTACTAATACATTTATGATGAATCTAAGAATAACTCTGCCATAATTGATGATACAAAAGATATTATTAACAATATATTAATAAACCATTATTACTAAAAAATTCCTGATTACCGGAGGAGAGGGTTTCATAGGAAGGAATTTAAAATATTTTATATCCAATATGGGGTAAGAAGTGAAGTCTTTAGATATTGAAGGAAATCCTGATTATAATATATCTATAACAGATTTCAATTCTCTGATGTCAATAAGTGAAGATTTTGATGCTGTATTCCATCTAGCTGCAACCACTGCTCCACCACAGTTTGATGATGATCCTCTTTATGGATTCTAAACAATGCTGATGGAACTCTTAACATACTTGAATTTGCTAAAAGAAAAAATATACCCAGGGTGATACTTGCATCTTCTTCTGTATACGGTAACAGCAATTCAATTTCCATAGAGAATGAAATTCCAGATCATCGTGACTCTATACGATTCCTTTTCCTATAGAGATCTATCAGTTCCTCCGGTTTCATGTCATAGATATTTGTGAATAATGCATTCTTCCCCATCATTGAAAAGCGATCCTGCATCTTTTCCCTGTTAATTGCAAGGGATGGCAACATTATCGTTTCATTGAGGTTCTCCCTCTCAAGGTACAATCTCCCCTTTTCCATTGAATCGGAATCACCTTTTTCAACTATGCCTTTAACTTTAGCATATACCTTCCTGAATCTCTTCATGAACTTTATGATCTGCCTCCTTTCAAGTTTAGAATTGTGGTAAACTATTATCCGGTGATTTTTTCCATAGACAATCTTTGATGTTTCAATGAATGAATCCCTATTAATATGAAGTGACATGAGATCAATGTGATCTGATTGTATCAGAGCACCTATGTATTTCCTTTCTCTGAGCAATAGAATATTCTCCTTGGAGTTGTATCCTCTATCAAATATAACAGTTGAATTCTCTGGAATATTCTTTATTATTGATTCAAACATTTTAGAGTCATGTATATTACGGGGATATGCTCCTCCATAGAGAGGGATGTAATCATAATTTGATGCAATATAGTATGATACCTGGTTAAGATCATATCTGTGCTTTTTGTTGTGTCCCCTCTTCGCCATGTCATTCTTCTCCATGAATGTATAGAAATTTGAAGCGTCTACAAATATTCTGGATGTGTCATAACCGAGTGATATTATTTTTTCCCTAAGTCTATCCATTATTTCCTTCATAGCAAGTGGATTCTGTATCATCCTTGCAAGGTTCTCCATGCTTCCTATGTATATTTCCTTGATCACCCTTGGCTTTCCATTCACTCTCCTGTTCCATCTCATTACCAATCTCCTCTTCCCTCCTATCGTTTTCCAGACAAGAAAAGGCATATATGATAATATGCATCCACAATTTAACCATTTCTGTCAATAGAAACGCCAAATAACATATTATAAAGAACATTATCTGTCAATATTATAATATTGCACAATTATATGCATCTATGCAATCTAAACTCAAAAGCCCTAATTATAAATAGTCCACAAAAACAGAGAGAGTGAATCATGTAAACTCCCGGATCATTATAATAATATCTATCCCATCACTAAAATAGTGGATGAACATCTAGCCAAATATTATTCATCAATGAATTATTTGGAATGTGTTTCATTGAGATATTTTAACACTTATGGTAATGGAGAAAATACCAAGGGAGCATATTCAAGTCCAATCTCTAAATTTCTGGAAACTGCACTTAAGGGCGAAGCTATAATTGTATATGGAGACGGATCACAGAGGAGAGATTTCATTTACATTAAAGACAATGTGAGTGCAACCTGGTTAGCATATCTCAAGGGGAAATCTGGAGAATCTTATAATGTAGGAACAGGAATTTCCATTAGCTACAATGATATAGCAAAAATGGTTAAGGAAGTGGCAGGATCATCATCCGAAATTATTCATATACCGAATCCTTTAAAATCATACCAGATGTTCACACAGGCTGACTTAACCAAAACTTCAAGAGATCTTCAATTTACACCTCAATATACTGTAAAAAATGCTTTAGAAGAAATGATAACGCACTAGAAAAATCTTAAAGATTAATTGAACATCAATATATCAATAAATGCTAATCACATCCACCTGATTTTCCTATAATATAATTTTATCAGGCTATCAGGGACATATTTATAGAATCGTGAATGGCGGACAGCAAAAGCTAAGAGAGATACCCCATCTCCAATAACTAATCCCAGCGGATGAAATTTACTCCCGTCATCATGCTTGTATTCCGCATCACTTTCAACTATTTTACCCCCCTCCCTTTTAATATAATATAAAAGGGGTACTTCATAAAATCCATTTGTTGTACCAACCTTTTTCATCGCTTCAATGAATTTTTCAGTTTTAAATATCTTATAACCGGTTTGGGTATCTGATACTCTTAAACCTGTTATCGCTCTAACAAGCACATTAAAACCTCTACTAAAAAATCTTCTGACGAACGGGATATAATTTTTTTTACTATATCTGGACAATATGATTGTATCATATGTTTCAATTAAAGGAATTTTTTCTAATATAGTTGAGAATTTAATACTGTTATCAGCATCCATTAATATGGTGTAATCGCTGTCCAGATACTTTAATGATCTCTTGATTGCAGCACCTTTGCCATTTCTTCCCTGGGATTTATCCAGTCTTATAAAATTATACTCTAATGAAAATTTTTTAACAATTTCTTCGGTGCCATCATTACCGTCTACCGGTACAATTATTTTCCAATTGAGTCCATTAGAAGAAATAAAACTTATTATATCATTCAAGACAGGAGGTATTCTTTTCTCTTCGTTGTAAGCGGGGATAATGATATCAATTTTTTTATAAAATACTGAAGGAAATTGCTCTGTGATTAATGAATCACCTGCTTCTACCATATTTCATTTATTTTGTCCTTATATTTCTTTTTTTCTCAACTCTATGATTGGATAATATCTATATTTTAATTCACTAGATATGTATATCATCCTGAAGAGGCAATATATCAAAAAATATGTTATTTTGTAAATTTGTTTTTTTTTAAGGGAATATTTTTATAAGATATGAAAATAACTTTTCATGACTCTAGAAGGAAAAGAAATACTGGTAACGGGTGGTGCAGGATTCATAGGATCTAATCTGGTTGGAGAATTGTCTAAGAAGAATAATATTTACGTTATTGATTCTCTCCATACAGGTTCACTTAATAATTTGAAAGAGTATGAGAATGTGGAATTCATAAAGGATTATGTGAAAAATATATCCAATTATTCTTTA
>JABEBX010016727.1_pt1 | contig 18096 bp, 18 predicted proteins | sample 7245971 | NCBI WGS metagenome assembly JABEBX01 (sample SAMN14506365, study PRJNA622280) | hot springs metagenome | biome: hot spring [ENVO:00000051]|acidic hot spring [ENVO:00002120]; feature: spring [ENVO:00000027]|sediment [ENVO:00002007]; material: sediment environment [ENVO:01001048]... | reverse complement strand
TGTCGGAGCCAATCAAAAAACAGCGAATGGCATATGGCATATAGCACATAGAAAATACAGTGACGCGTAACGCATGATCAAATCTCGTGTTGTCATCCTGAATTCATTTCAGGATCGCATTGGTTCTCAAAGGCGATCCCCGATGAACTCGGAGATGAGTGGTTCGGTGATTCTGAAAGGGTACACGTCGGAGGTAAAATTCGGAATTTAAAAAAAGTTTAGTGTAACATTTAAATGTTAAATTCGGACAGTTTCAACTTCGTTAGGAAGATGAAGGCTTAAATTAGATTTGACAGTGATCCAATATTATGGTATATTTTAAAAAGTTTGAGTATAGTAACTAAACAGAGGTGAAGTTTTGAAATATTCTTTGAGTTTGGACGAAATAGTCGACGTCTTCATGAGGCTTGTGAATCAGTACAGGATGATGGATGAAAAGATCCCATACTATTCGAAAAGCGCGAATATACTCCTTCATATATCTGAGGTGCACACGATCGATGCCATAGGGAGAAACGAGAACATCAACGTCACCAATCTCGCAAAATTCCGTGGCGTGACGAAGGGAGCCATCTCGCAGATGATAAAGAAACTCGCAGACAAGGGGCTTGTGATCAAGAACGTGTCTTCGGAAACAGACAATGAAGTGGTCCTAAGTTTGACAGAAAGAGGGAGAGAAGTTTTCAACGAGCACAAAAAGTATCACGAATCCCTGAACGGGAGAATTGCAGAGTTGCTTTCCAAGATGCCCAAAGAAGCGGTCGACAACTTCGCAAATCTAAGTCTCGATTTGGAAGATCTTTTCAAGGAGATAAGCATGAAAAGAATGGAAGCCATAAAGAACAGGACAAAGGATTTGGACTGAAAAAGATGAATCTCGTGGGGTTTATTTTTTTAGGCTTATGTTTAGCAACTGAACAGATTAGCAACTAAACTTTATAAAATACAGCAAAAGGAATTCAAATTCAAACGTTCTTTACAGTGTGTCAGAAAGAGTGATAAATAGATGAAATCGGAAATGCTAAAAGAGAAGTGGCTGCCTTTTTTAGTCGTAGTGATGGGATTTTTCATGCCTATGCTCGATGCGACTATAGTGAACATAACAATTCCAAAGATGATGGAATATTTCTCGGTTAATACTCAAGCAATCACTTGGGTGCTCAACGGGTACAATCTTGCTTTTGCGGTTCTTCTCATAACAGCCTCGAGACTCGCGGACCAGTTCGGAAGGAAAAAGATCTTTCTAATTGGCGTTTTGCTCTTCACGGTTGGTTCTCTCTTTTCTGGGCTTTCGACGAACCTCGAAATGCTTATCACCTTCCGTGTGGTGCAAGGAATTGCGGCTGCGCTGGTCGTGCCTATTTCTATTCCGCTTGCAGTCGATCTTTTTCCTCCGTCCAAAAAAGGAACTGTGATGGGAATGTGGGGGGCCTTTGGAGCACTCGCTTTCGCCGGTGGCCCAGCCCTTGGAGGCATTCTCACGCAACGATTTGAATGGCAGTCAATCTTCTACATAAACATCCCGATAGGAATAGCCGTTTTGCTGGCTGGAATCTTTCTACTTAAAGAATCTTTTGATTCATCAGCATCCAAAAGGATAGACTGGGCTGGAATCGTGGCGCTCTCTGTAAGCATGTTCACGCTGACGCTCGGCTTAATTCAGTCGAACGACAAAGGATGGACATCGCCGTACATACTCTCGATGTTCGCGGTTGCGATAATCGGGTTCGTCGCTTTTGTGATCATCGAAAAGAAATCGAAAGATCCCATGATTCCAGCCGGAATCATGAGAATAAAACCTTTCATGGCCGGCAGCATCGCACTTTTTTTCCTCGGAATAGGGCTCATGGGCGGTTTATTCCTCCTATCGCTTTTCTTCATAGACATAATGGGAATGAGCGAACTTGACGGCGGTCTGATGATATCTGTGATAGCCCTGGCCGCTATGGCATCCGCACCTTTTGCTGGAGCTTTGTCGGACAGGTTCGGAAGTAGGTGGTTCGGTGTCGTCGGTATGTTGACTCTTTCATTTTCTATGTACATTTTCAACGGGATAACACCTACCATGTCTACACTCGAACTTGCGTGGAGACTTATAATGGCCGGCATAGGAATTGGCGTGACGATGTCGCCGATTATAAGCGCGACTATCCGTAACGTCCCCGATGATAAGATCGGAATGGCTTCAGGAATAACCAACATGACAAGAACTCTCGGCACCGTCCTCGGGATCGCCGTTCTCGTGGCCTTTCTAACCTTCAGTCTGGAGCCACAGACTGCTCTGGCAAAAAAACAGGTTACGTCAATGATCGAAAACGATCAGGTTTTCTCCGGACAGATGAAAAGTGAGATGGTCAAGGAACTGAACGGATCCACTTTCTCCATTCAGAACTTTCCGAAACTCTCCGACGTCATCTCGAAGATGGACACCGCTGAAGAGCAGATCCTAAAGAACGAGTCGGCCATAGCGACCCAGATGAATATCATCAGAATAGGCAGTCCATGGTACTTCAAATTAATCCTATCAGCGATGTAGAAGTACAGCGTACCAAGGCTTTTCTATTTTTTGTGGTATACTTAACTAGAAAGGTTAACTTTATAAAATTCATCGAATTTTGATGCTCTTTGAACAGAATGATTTTTACACGTGTAACAAAAATGGTGAGTGGATTTTGATACTTCTTATGATTATTCAGTTTTAAAAGTCGGATGTCCATTAACCTTAGTTTAAAACCACATCACTTTTTTCGACCCACGGTTCTACCAGCGAACTCATTCGACGTTACACTGGAAGACGATAGCTCGGATGTAGGGGTGGAGTGCGAGAAGTTTTCGTACCGTGATCGTTGGCACGTGCAAAGGAGTGATTGAAAATGCCAAATAGCAAAATAGAACTTCCACCGATCGTTCTTGTGATCTTCGGAGGAAGCGGAGATCTCACAAATCGTAAGCTTGTTCCGGCTCTTTACAACCTTTTTTTGGACGGTTGGCTGCCGGAAAGATTCACGATAATCGGAACTGGACGAACGGAAATGGACGATCAGGCTTTCAAAAACTTCCTGTACGAAAAGACGAAGCAATTTTCCAGAAGGAGTGTGGAAGATGAGCGCTGGGCGGCTTTCAGCTCGTACATTCATTACATGCAGGCCGATCCTTTGAACCTTCACGATTACGATGCGATCAAAGAAAGGATAAACCAGATCGAAGAAGAGTGGCAAAGCAAAACAGTGCGCATATTCTATCAAGCAACGCCACCAGACACGGTCAAGGAGATCGTCAACGGACTGGACAAGGCTTCTCTTACCGACTTGAAGACCACGAGAATAGTACTCGAAAAGCCTTTTGGTCATGATCTTCGCTCGGCAATTGAGTTAAACCAGATTGTATCGAAAGTTTTCGACGAATCACAGATATACAGGATCGATCACTACCTCGGCAAGGAAACAGTCCAGAATATCCTTGCTTTCAGGTTCTCAAACGCCCTTTTTGAGCCAATATGGGATCGAAGGTACATAGACCACGTTCAGATTACCGTTGCCGAACAGGTTGGCGTCGAAGGGCGCGGAGGATATTACGAGCATGCTGGGGCTCTGAGGGATATGATACAGAACCATCTGCTCCAGATAATGTGCCTAATCGCAATGGAACCTCCTGTGGCCTTTAACGCGGATGAAATAAGAAACCGGAAGGTAGACGTGCTTCGGGCGATTCGAAATATCTCAGAGGTTTACGTTTCCACGTCAAACAGCCTGGAATAAACATGCAGTTAAGTTCGCAGTACATGAGTTTCAGATACTCAGACGCTTTCCACGTCGCGCCTCCGGAGGCTTACGAAACCTTGCTTTTGGACGTCATGCGCGGTGATACCACCCTCTTCATGCGATCGGATCAGGTTGAATGCGCTTGGCATGTAATAACGCCGATTCTGAACGTGTGGCAGGCCATTTCTCCGGTCGACTTTCCAAATTACGCGGCCGGAAGTTGGGGTCCGGAAAGTGCCGAAGTGCTCATCGCCCAGGATGGGCGTCGCTGGATCTGGTTTCAACCCATTTCAGAAGAAGGATGAACTGCGCTTTGCGGATGGTGAAAGGAGAGTGAAAAATGCAGGTTGGAATTATAGGCGTTGGACGTATGGGCGCCAACATGGCAATTCGTTTGATGAAAAATGGTCATGAGTGTGTGGTTCACGCACGCCATGCCGAATCCATAAAAAAGGTGATCGACAAGGGAGCAAAGGGCTCGACAGATCTGAAAGAATTCGTGCATATGCTCAACAAACCGCGGATCATCTGGTTGATGCTTCCAGTTGCAGCGGTCGATCCCATTTTAGAAGCACTCAAACCACTTCTCGATGCTGGAGACGTGGTAGTCGATGGTGGAAATTCCTACTATCACGATGATATCCGCCGCGCTGCGGAACTCAAAAAATTCAACATCGAATACGTGGACGTCGGGGTCAGTGGAGGGGTATGGGGGCTCGAAAACGGCTATTGTATGATGATAGGCGGGAAGCCAGAGGTCGTGCATAGACTCGATCCCCTTTTCGAAGCGCTTGCACCCGGAGTGGAAGCCGCACCTCGTTCCCCAAAAAGGAAGGGTGATCCCACGCCAGCCGAAAAGGGATATCTGCACTGTGGTCCTAACGGAGCCGGTCATTTTGTGAAGATGGTTCACAACGGCATTGAATACGGTATGATGGCAGCCATCGCCGAGGGGCTGAGCGTTCTTCACAGTGCCGACGTCGGAAACGAAAACCGTTCAGTTGATGCTGAAACGACGCCGTTGCGCAATTCTGAGTACTACAGGTACAATTTCGATCTCAAGGATATTTCGGAAGTTTGGAGGCGCGGAAGCGTCATCCGCTCATGGCTCGTAGATCTCGTTTCAGAGGCACTGTCGATGGATCCGGAACTTTCGGGTTTTCAAGGAGAGGTTGCGGATTCCGGAGAAGGAAGATGGACTGTTCTCGCTGCAGTCGATGAAGGAGTTCCACTTCCAGTCATAAGTTCCGCCCTTTTTGCCAGGTTTGCCTCCCGCGGTAATGACGAGTTCGCAGATAAAATACTTTCGGCCATGCGGTACGGCTTCGGCGGTCACGAAGAGAAAAAAACGGAAGAATAACCACGGCCATCCTCTGGCCTGTGGTTTTTTGTCCCTCTCAAGGCTTTTCATTGCTCACTTACCATCTGCTTTAAAATCGTGTTTGAAAAGATTACACTGATTCAACTTTAAAAGTCGTATATCCATTCAAATGGCACATAGCATATAGCACATGGCAAATACAGTGATTAGGGGTTAGAGATTGGGGATTAGGGAATAGTCAAAACAGCGCAAACAATGTGACGTATTGACAAAGCACAACGAAAATGATATACTGTTTAACGTTACTAATCAAGTTGTTTAATTATATAGGATTCGTGATACTTGAATTTAGATCTTTGAAGAGTATGTATTTGTTTTTGTCAGTATCTACCTTTGGTTTAGGCGTTTAATATTTTAAACAAACAAACATCATTAAAGAGGATTATGATGGAAATAGGTGCAAAATTAAAAAGGTTGAGGCTCTCAAAAGGGTTTACACAGGAAGAACTTGCCGAGAGGGCTGATTTGACAAAAGGATTCATATCTTTGCTTGAGAGAGATAGAACTTCTCCGTCGATAGCAACTCTTGAGCAAATTTTAAACGTGCTTGGAGTGAGCCTGAAGCAATTCTTTGCTGAAGAAGTCTCACCAAAAGTGGTCTTTACAAAAAAGGAAAGAGTTCTACTATACGATGAACCCGAAGGCATAAAATCAATGCTTTTGATACCAGGCGTTGAGGATAAAAAAATTGATCCTAAGATAGTGATAATAAAGCCAGAAGGAGAAACACTGGCAGAGAATTATCATGAAGGTGAGGAGTTCGGATACGTAATAGATGGAAATGTCGAATTGTGGCTTGATGACATACGATTTAAATTGAGAAATGGCGATTGCTTCTATTACAAAGCCGATAGGAAACATCAGGTAAGAAATATTTCTAAATCGAAAAAAGCCATATTGTTATGGATAACCATAGATTAAAAGATTAAAGGGAGGCGCCGCATATGAAGGCTCTCGGAAGGCATCTTCTTATTGAACTTTACGGTTGTAACAGGGCTATGCTTGATGACGTAGCTGGAATTGAGGAACACATGAGAACGGCTGCAAGAAAGGCCAATTCTACCATCGTTAATTCTACTTTCCACCGATTCAATCCTTACGGTGTTAGTGGTGTTGTTGTAATAGCGGAATCTCATCTGTCCATTCACACGTGGCCAGAATACGGTTATGCTGCTGTTGATATTTTCACGTGCGGTGACTCTGTAGATCCATGGAAAGCGTTTGAATACCTAAAAGATGTTTTGGAATCTGAGAAAGAGTCTATTTTTGAACTTCAAAGAGGAGAGTATGATAAAGTTGGCATCGGAGAAATGGAAGGTGTAAAAGTTGGCTAAAGAAAACATGTCTTTCTTTTTTGAAGAAACCGTTGCCGGTGGGAATGTTGAAACGGTATTTAAGGTGAGCAAGATAGATCTTTCAAAACAAAGTGCCATTCAAAAAATAGATATTTTTTCGACACCGGACTTTGGTAAAGTCTTGGCCATGGATGGGATGATTCAACTTAATGAAAGATGGGAATTCACCTACCATGAGATGATAGTTCACGTTCCGATGTTTTCTCATTCGAATCCTGAAAATGTGCTTGTGATAGGCGGAGGAGACGGTGGAGCGGTAAGAGAAATCTTAAAACATAAATCGGTAAAACATGTCGATCTTGTGGAAATAGATCCAGAGATAATAAAGATATGCAAGGAAAACTTTCCAACGGTAGCCTCGAAAATCACCAATCCAGCCGTCTCTATTTACAACGAAGATGGGAAGAATTTTGTTGCTCGAAAACATTCTCAATACGATGTCATAATTGTTGATTCAACCGATCCATACAAGGGTGCGGGTAATTCACTTTTCACCGATGAATTTTACGCATCGTGCAGAGATGCCCTTAAAGATGATGGAGTAATGTCCGTTCAAGCAGAAAATCCTGTTTACGATTCTAAAGAGATGGAAAGATGTTTTGGAGAGATAAAAAAGGCTTTTCCAATTGTTAAACCATACGTTGCCTTCGTACCAATGTATCCATCCGGTTTTTGGGTTTTCGCTTACGCTTCAAAACAAACAGATCCTTCATTTAAAGGAGACGAATCACGAATAAAAGCGCTCGATGGTATTTTGATATATTACAACAGAAAAATCCATGATGCTGCCTTTGTAATGCCGACATTTCTCGATAAACTCATTGGTTAAATGATTTTAGAACCTCAGGTATGAAATCAGCGAGGTCTCTTACAAGCATAGAAGCCTCGCTTTTGTTTTGAGAATAAATTTCCGCCGTTCTTCCATGTACGTAAGCAGAAAGTTTGGCCGCATCAAAAGCATAAAGTCCTTGAGCCATAAAACCTGCTATCATACCGGTTAGCATGTCTCCCGTTCCACCTTTGGCAAGGGCACTGTTGCCTGTTATGTTAAGCGTATATTCACCATTAGGCTTTGCAATCACAGTCGTTGGCCCTTTCAAAAGGACATTTACGTTTTTCATCTTTGCAAATTGCAAGGCATGCTTTACGGGATCTGAAGTTATTTCTGCAATACTTTGATGCGTGAGTCTCGAAAATTCTCCAGGATGTGGAGTTATAATCATTTTTTGATTGAATTGGTATTGATCGAGATCTTTTGATACAAGGTTAAGCCCATCTGCATCGATCACAACGAATTTATCTTTCCAAATTTCAAGGATATGTTTGACAACTGCCCCTGTTTCACTTGACAGTCCAAGTCCTGGTCCCATGGCTATGACATCTGATTGATCGGCCAACTCATCTATGATCTCAACACTTTTTAAAGATATGAAATCTTCATCTGGCAGAGGAATTGCTATTGCCTCTGGAAGAGTTGACGTGACAACGGTGTTGAAAGGAGAAGGTGTAACAACTGTAACAAGTCCGGCTCCCACCTTCAAAGCGCCAAGTGCCACCATTGCTGGCGTTCCAGTGTAATTCGAAGAACCCGAGATGATAAGTACCCTTCCAAAGGTGCCTTTGTTGGAAAATGCCGGTCTTTCAGGAAGAAGTTTTTTAGCATCCTCAAAAGTCGTTACTTCCCCTTTTAATTCAATAGATTCAACGATTTTTTGTGGTATGCCTATCTTTTCTATTTTCACCTTTCCACAATACGATCTTGCTGGGTACAAAAGCATGCCTTTTTTCAAAAATCCAAATGTTATCGTCATATCGGCCCTTACACAATTTTGAAATATTTGACCGGTATTTGTGTCTATACCAGTTGGAATATCGATGGCAATTGTGTATTTCGAATGTGCATTTATCGTCTCTATCATCTTCGATAATTCCGATCCAATCTGACTTTTAAAACCGGTGCCAAGAATTCCATCCACCACCATGTCTGCATTCTTTACATCTTTGGCAAGATCGTAATTTGGAGTGTATTCAACACATTCCACACCCAACTTCATCAAAATTGAAAGATTTCGTTTTGCAAGATCTGAAGAGGGCTGACCAAAGGCAAGGCACACTTTAACAATAGCGCCAGACTCGAGAAGATACCTTGACAAAGCCAACGCATCTCCTCCGTTGTTTCCTTTTCCGGCAAGCACAAGCATGCTTTTTCCATCGATGTTGCCCAATTCTGCTTCTATGGTAGCGTAAGCAGAAGAAGCAGCATGCTCCATCATCAAAGCGGCATCTATACCGTAAATTTGAGAAGACTTTAATTCTATTTCTTTCATCTCGTGATCATCAACAATTTTCATTTTACCCCTTCTACATTTAACTGAGTATTTCGTAGAGATAGTAATCTTTCAAAAGTTCTATGCAGAACATATCCCTTTCATATCCGTATTTTGAGATATCATTGGATATATTTTGTACATCGGCAGAAGTCGTTTTACCCTGAAGATAATTTCCATATACATTCGAGTACGTCTTCAAAAGCCCGTTGATTTTAGAATCGTACAAATGCACAACATTTGCAAGTATGTTCATGTCGTCGAAATAATTCTTTTTTTGAACATTCTCGACATTCTGAACGATCTGTTGGGAACTTTGATTCCATGAGTACTGAACAGAGATAGAAAAAGTGGCACTCTGATTTTGAAGTATAGACCCGTTAAGTCCAAAGGACAAATCTGAATTTTGAGATGGTTCGGCGTATTGGTAATACGGTGTAAAGGTTGTTGGAATATCGGGCACATTCAAAGCAGGAAATGAAAAATTGTTCATCTTTAAATTCAAAAGCGCATTTACCATGTTCAGATCGTAAGCGTATTGGGACTTCATAAGGGACACGTTTGCCTGATTCTGAAGTGAAGTCGATTGTGTACTTTCGTAATTTATCATCGTCATCATCTTCATGGCGTCAAAAAAATAATTTATCACATCGATCTTGAGTTTATTTTTATCGTTTATGTATTGATACAAAAATTCAGATTGACTTCTTTGATAGGCGTTTGGATCAAAGATTGCGGATATTGAAAGTGCGCTGTTTGAAGATATGCCAAGGTTGACTTCAAGATTTTTGTATATGCCCACGCTCACAATGCCTGTTGCAACGTATGAGATGGGATTTGGACCGATCGTTACAGAACCTGCAGCACCGTAAAGGCCAAAGGATGTGACACCAGATAAAGATGATATTTCATTTACATAGTTGATAGATGAGATGTTGTCTGCCAATTTGAGAAGATCTTCTATGGTTTGCCCGAAGGCAATAATTCCTAAGGATAAAAATATCAAAGCAAATAAGAATTTCTTCAATTTTTGACACCTCCATTTTCATTTTTTTCTTTGCTTTTTTAAAGATTCATTTTCAACCTTTGCCGCTTTGGATGATTCTACCTCCATTTCAATTTTTTTGATTTTTTCTTTGTATTCTTTTATAAGTTCAAGGTTTGTTTCGTCTTTCTCCGACAGATCCTTGAGATTTTTCTTTAGCGCGTTCTTTTCATTTTCACTTTCTTCGAGCAAAGACTTGATCTTCGAAAGTTCATCTGAAAGCATTTTGCTTTTTTCGGTTAGGGACTCAATTATCTTTTCTTTTTCTTCAATTTCTTTTTTATATTCTGAACTTATACTTTCGAATTCAAGTTTCGAATCTTCTATCAAGCCAGAATAAAGAGCCCTTATCCTCGAAAGGTGACCTTCAAGTTCGGAAAACTCTTTGATGTGATCTTCGTGGCCAGCATTTTGAACTTCATAACTTTCTATGAGTTTTGAAAAAAATTCTTTTCCAGTGACGCCGGAGTTTTTTATGGCGTTCATGATTCGATCTTTTAACTCTTCGTCTATTTTGACAGAGTAAGTTGTATCTGCCATTTGGCACCTCCATAGGCATTTAAAATAATTACCTTTAGTATACCAAAATATTTAAAAGTTTAAAAGGTATATACAAGTAAACTTACAAGTTAATGGACTTATACCTTTCGTTCATTTCTTCACGCTCTATGCCTATGTACCTAAGGGTTATTTTAGGACTTGAGTGGTTGAGCATTTTTTGGAGCATGGCTATATCCGTTCCGTTTTTGTATTGATGGTACCCAAAGGTTTTTCTCAGCGTATGTGTTCCGACATTTTCTTTTATCCCTGCACTTTTGCAATATTTGTTTATCATCTGCCATGCCGCAATTCTACTTATCGGTTTTAAACCACCATTTCTCTTTCTGCTAGGGAAAATCCAATCTTCTATCTTGAAGGATTGCATTTTTTTAATGTAGGCATTTATACTCTCAATAACCGCGTCATTTAAAGGAAATTTTTTTGTCTTTCCAGTTTTTTTCTCCTTTACTATCACTTCTTCTCTTATTTTGCCATTTTTATAAAGTATGTCTTCCCATTTCAATTTGAGAATATCCGATATCCTAAGGCCCGCGTTTATACCCAGCGTGAATATCAAAAGGTCTCTAAAATCTCCATGAGCGGCCATCAAGTTTTTCACTTCTTTTATCTTTCTAATGTCTTTTATAGGGCTTACCTCACGCATTTCCATCATCTCCAAAAGCATTTTTCAATTTTTCAAGTCCTGTCATAAGTAACTTGCGTGGCATGGCTATATTCATCCTCTGAAAGCCATTTCCACCGATGCCAAAAAGATTTCCATCGTCAAGGGCAAGATTTGCCTTGTTGATGATGAGATTAGAGAGTTTTTCATCCGAAAATCCAAATTTTCTAAAGTCAAGCCACGCGAGATATGTACCTTCGGGTTTTACAAGATCGATTTTTGGCATTTCGCTTTTAAGAAAGGATTCCAAAAGTTCCAGATTTCCAGCAAGATATTCAAGCAAAGCGTCAAACCATTCGTCTCCATACGTGTAAGCCGCTTGAGTGGCAACTATGGAAAATATGTTCGACGTCTCGACATCCATATTTTCAAGCGTTGTTTGGAAATCATTTCTTAGTCTTTTATCGGGTATCACAACGATTGAAGATGGTATACCTGCAAGGTTAAAAGTTTTATTCGATGCCAAAAAGGTTACGGTATTCTCATTAGAATCAAGAGATAAAACTGAGGTGTGAATATTTGGATCATAAACAAAATCAGAATGAATCTCATCAGACGCGAGGATTAAATCGTTGTCTTTGCAAATCTTCAGAAGTCTTTCAAGTTCATCACGACTCCAAACCCTCCCAATCGGATTGTGAGGATTGCAAAGAATTACCATCTTTGTTCTTCCACTTATCTTTCTCTTTAAATCTTCAAAATCCATTGTATATCTTTTATTTTCAAGTTTAAGCGGGTTGTTTACTATAATCCTTCCGTTATTTCTTATAACTCTAAAAAACGGGTAGTAAACCGGAGGCTGCACTATGATTTCATCACCAGGTTTTGTATATGCAAGCACTGCCATCACGATAGCGGACACCACACCAGCACCGTCGACAATCCATTTTCTTTTTATATCAAGGTTGTGTCTCCTTTTCATCCAGCCAATTATGGAGTTGTAAAAACTTTCTGGCCTAAAGGTATACCCAAAAATTCCTTGATCTGCTCTCGTTTTTATGGCATTTATGATCTCTTGGGGAACCTTAAAATCCATATCTGCTACCCACATCGGAAAGAGACCTTCTCTTCCGAACATCTTTGTCATTCCCTCCCATTTTACGGAATTTGTGCCATGTCTATCGATTTGTTCGTCAAAATTGTAGCGTTTACGCTCCATTTTTCATCCTCCGTGATCGTTATTTGGAATTTTGAATTTAACACAAGGTGCTTATGTTAAATCCGATTTTGAAAAAATTATAGCACAAAACCAAAGAAAATAAATGTAGCATTTTTTGCCCTTGGTTTATAATAGTTTATCTGGTAAACTTATTGATTTTAATGGTAAACTCATAATGAGGATTGGTTTGTGCGTTGTTAAAATTGTTTTTAATTAAAAAAGAAAAAACGTGTTAAAATTACTTTTGAATGAATCTAAACTTTCAAATGATTTTTGTTGGGAGGAACAATGGAAAAAATAGCGATTGTGACAGATAGTTCCTGTGATCTTAGCGAAGAAATTATTTCAGAGTATGGCATAAAAATTTTGCCTCTACTCATTGTGTACAAAGATAAAACGTACAGAGACAAAACCGAAATAAAGTCTAAAGATGTTTATGAATCTTTTGAGAAAGAGATACCTAAAACATCCATGCCTTTAATTGGGGACGTTAAAAATCTTTTTGATACTCTTAAGAATGAAAAATATACTCACATACTTGTGATAACCATCTCAAGCAGCTTTAGCGGGACATATGGAATGCTCAACATGTTCTCCAAAGAATATGAAGTGATGAAAATAAAGATAATAGATTCAAAGAATCTTTCGATTGGCTTGGGATTTACAGTCTACGAGGCTGCAAAGGCAGTAAAGGATGGCAAAAGTTTTGAGGATGTTTGTCTGTTGGCCGAAAAAGTTAAGAATAACGTTAAACTCTTTTTCATAATAAAAACGCTGAAATATTTGAAAGCAGGCGGTAGAATAGGTAACGTTGAAGCAACGCTCGGAGAATTTCTTAATGTCAAACCGATAATATCGATAGACAAAGATGGAGTTTATTATTCTTACGCAAAAGTCCTTGGATGGCAAAGGGCAATCGATAAAATGCTTGATGTATTGTTGAAGGAAACTGAAAGTAAAAAAGTGAACCTGGCCGTTATGAATGGTGAGGAACAGAAAGAAGCAAATGATTTCATTCTCAAAGTGAAGTCATCGGGGATAAATGTAAACAAATTTTTCAGCGGTCAGATAAGTCCGGTGCTTGTTGTCCACACAGGCCCAGGACTTATTGGAATATCTTTTTATGAAGTCAGTGAAAATGATTGATCGATTTGTGATACGTGATACGTGATATTGACAAGTAGACCAAAAAGGTATACAATAGAATCAAAGAGCAGTTGAAAGCGGAGGAGGCCTTAAAGATGAAAAAAAACAACATCGAAGATTTGGCTGATAAGATCTGCAAAAAAGAAATTGCTCACAGAGTCATGATAGAGAACCTTATAAAAGTTACCATATACGGATCAAGGTTATAACAAAGCAGGGCACAAGCCCTGCTTTGCTAACTCAAAAAGGAAAGGTGAATTTAGATGAAGAACGTAAAAGTAAATGTTATTTTTCACAGTATTTATGGACACATATACCAACTTGCACTTGCCGAAGCCGAAGGGGCAAGGCAAATAGATGGAGTGGATGTAAAAATTTATCAGGTTGAAGAACTTTTACCGCCGAATATAATAGAAGCAATGCATGCAACGGAGGCAAAGAAAAAATTTGCACACGTTCCAATAGCCACTCTTGATGATTTGGCGCAAGGTGATGCGATAATTTTCGGTACACCGACAAGGTTTGGCATGATGAGTGCACAGATGAAGGAATTTCTTGATTCAACAGGACCTTTATTCGCGAAAGGAACGCTTTCGGGCATAACTTTAAAACTCAATATTTATTTTTCTTTTGCGTGTACATCTTTTTGTGGGCCAGATTTATCAAATCATTTAGATCGGAAGCATCATCCGGATATACGGCCCATCCGATGGTACAACTTAAATCCATTCTTTGATCAACGGTAGAGAGCGTATCTTTTATTCTCTTTGTTACGGTATCCAATTCTTCAAACTTATCCAAGAGCACATGAATTAGAAATTCGTCTCCACCCATTCTTGCAATAACGTCTCCGCCTCGTACGATCGATTCAATCTTAATTCCAATCTTTTTGAGTAATTCATCGCTGGTATCATGGCCAAAAAGGTTATTCCATGATCTAAAATTATCTATATTCATCAAGCCTATCGCTATTTTTTTGTGCCCGCGAGTTGCATATTTCATGGCATTTCTTGCGGATTGTTCGAAATATATTTTGTTAGGAAGGCTTGTTATAGGATCGTGAAGTCCTATCCATTCCAATTTTTCATCCTTTTTGTATCGTTCTATCGCCATCTCAACGTTTGATACAATTTGATCAATTAACATCATAATGTCTTTTGTAAAACAATTTGGATCATAACTTCCTATGGTTAACACAGCAATGGGTTTCCCATTTTCAAGTATGGGCCAAGTTGCAAGCACTTTTACCCTTATCAAATCAGGATACTTACCCCAGTACGAAATATAAACTGGATCTACTTCTGGATAAACCATAAGAGGTTTCCCTTCTCTAAAACATTTAGATGTGACGATCTGACCTTCTGGATATCTATTTGGATCTGTTGATATCGTTTGTGAATTGTTGGGGTTCAAAAAGAATTTTGAATCTTCACCTTCAGAAGATAATATTATCATCCATTCAGAATTTGAACTCGGAACCACTATTTTGACATTGCCTTTCTCGTGCGCATACTCATTCATTATTTTTACAACTTTACCGTAGATCATATCTGGCGGGAGATTCGTGATAAGTGCCTTTTGAATTTCCACAAGAGATTTTTCGTAATTTCTGATCTTTGAAAGTTCATTTTCACGCTCTTCAAGACGCTTCTGTTGAAGATCTTGAAAACCATTTACGTGGATAAGCATTTCGCTTTCAATACGCTTTCTTATGACCGATTTCAAGATTGTTTTATCAAGAGGATCGAAATCAAGCGATTCCACATAACTTTGAATGTGATCGTAATACGCATCGTAAATGGCAAGCATATCATCTAGTGATGCACCGAATTTCAAACAAGTTTCAGCAAATTTTCCCTCTTTCTCTTCATTCGAAGATATAATTCGAATGTATTCGTAATTTACGTCATCTTTCATTTGCCCTTCGGAATATCTTCTGACGATATCCAAAAAATTTTCGTCATGACGCATCCATTCGCAGAATGTATTGCCCCAAGTTGAGCAATGCCATATTCAACGTAATAGAATGGCGATGAGAATATATGCCCCTTGCGGTGCCATCCCGTGATTTTTTCCTCTTCAAAGCCCGACCAATCTTGCCAGGACATGAAACGATCCCACAATGCACCCCACTTGCGATCAAGATCGGAAGCATCGATTTCTTGTGGTGATTCTGCGTAAACCCAATGCTGGAAGAGATCGACGACAGACATGTAAGGTAAAAAACTCATGATGCCAAGTAACTGTTCAGATCTTGCCCTGTTTGCATCGCCTTTGTCGTAAAATCCTCCATCTTTCTTTTCAAGATAGGTCGATCCAAGTAATTCCATGGACATTGATGCAACCTCGGCGAACTCGTAATTCACGGCTTCAAGGCCCGATTTATTCCACACAAGTTTTTGTCTTGATGATTCGACGAAATGAAAAGCATGGCCACTTTCGTGCAAAAGTGTGTTGACATCATCGTTGATACCAACCGTATTCGCAAAAATATAAGGCTTTCCAGACGAATTGTATCCGCCGCAGTAAGCACCTGGGGCTTTGTTGGGCCGGGACTTAAGATCCAAAAAATCTTCACGCATTGAAGAAAAGTATTTGCCAAATTGAGGATCTATGCGATTGAAAATACGCTCGATGCCGTCTTCCAACTCTGAAGTTTTCTCAAAAGGTTTAAGGGCGGGTCGTCCAAGAGGATCAACGTCAATATCCCACGGGCGCACCTTGTCAATTTTCATTATCTTGGCACGCGCTTGCATTTGCTTTTGAAGAAATGGAAGAACCTCATTTTCGATTGCTTCATGAAGGCGCAGGCAATCGTCCGGTGTATAGGAGAAACGGTAGAGATAATTCCACATGTAATCCCTAAAGTTTTGAAAATCCGCGTTTTTTGATATTTTACGACGTAAAGAAAGCATTTTTATGTAAAGATCGTCCAGTTTAGTACGATCTTCAAGCCATCCATTTTGAACCTTACTCCAGGCCATTTGACGTAACTCTCTGTCTGGATTAAACTGAAACTCATTTGCCTCATCAAGGGTCATTTTGCGTCCATTTATAGTCACACTCATATTTCCCACTATTTTATCGTATTCACTTCCAAGCACCGAAAGTTCGGCAAAGATTGGCACATTTTGCGTTCTGAAAATTTTCGCTTTTGTTCTCAACCTATTAACCGCTTCTTTATTCTCTTCAGACGGCTTGTAATCTTTCAATTCAAATAACTTTTGACGGACTAGGGATTAGGGATTAGAGATTAGAGATTAGGGACTAGGGATTAGAGATTAGTGAGCGGTAAGTTGGCGAAGGGCAGGATACCCGAGAGATGACCTCCGCAGCGCAGCGAGGACCAGACATCGAGGGGGGGTGCCTGCCGAAGCCAATTACAAAATAGCGCATGGCATATAGCCTATGGCAAATAGGGAATAGAGATTGGGGATTAGAGATTAGAGATTGGGGATTAGAGATTAGGGATTAGGGATTAGTGAGTAGTGAAGAGTATGCTACTCTTTAGTTTCTTCATCAAGGAGCCTTTTTTCTCCCTTTAACTTGCGAATTTCTGTAACATCCTGAGTTACTTCAAGTGTGCCGAAGTATTCTCCATTTTCATCGTAGACTGGAAAGTATCTTATGTAGAGGAACATTCCGTTACTTTCTATCCAAAAATCTGCAGAATCTCTTCTTTTCGCTTTGAAATCGTCCAGTATTTTCTGAACGATGTGCCAATCCTGATCTGACAAAAGATCAAGGGCCACGTTGTAAAGTATTTCCTGTTCCTTTTTCGTGTGCTGTGAAAATGTTTCTGCAAGATAGATGAAATCACCCTCTATTATATCGGTGAATTCTTTGTAAGGTCTTGATGGAATTTCTTCTATGAGTTTTTCTATCTGTGCTCTTTTATTTTTCATGTTGTAGTGTTCTTCCCACATTATCGAAGGAGGTTCCTCAACTCCATATTTTTCAACGACCGGAAATAAGGTGTTTTCCTGCCTTACATCGTGATTTTCTGATTCCTTTAGATGCTCCATTATCGATTTCAGTCTCTTTATGAGATCCAATGCATCATCGTATCCTTTACGCTTTTTCATTTCGCGCGTTATTGAAAGGCCATCTTCAATCCAGAACATCATCGCATCGTGATCTTTTATGAATCTCCAGAGTGGATGATCTTTTGAAACTCTTTTTCGAGAACTCGAGATTTGATCTTTAAAAAGTTCAAGATGGACATCACATGCTTTCATGAGATCTTCTACTGTGTAACCTTCTTTGGTAAGTTCTCCTTCAACAACCGCTATCAAAATTGGATCGGCTTTACTTATCAACTCTTTAAACTCTTTCTTAACATTTTCAACATCTTTGCCATCATAGAGCATCTTCAAAAGCATCTTCATTCGCTCTTTGATCTCTTTTGCGTTTGTTACCGGCAATTGACCACTCGTGATCTTTCCTGATTTAATTCCATCGATTATTTTTGAAGCGAGTTCTTCAAAGGTCCACCCTCCTCTTTCAGCAACGTGTGCAAGATCGATTTTCTTTGACATAAGTTCGACTATAACGGGGTTTCTCAAAAGTTTGTATCTCGGATTTATGGAAAATAAATATTCCGTAAGGTTCGGATAATTTTCGATGACTTCAGACAATTTCGTCGTTTTTTTCAATTCCACTTTGAATTCCTCCAATCTATACTTTTCAAGTATAGTATA
>JABEBX010020566.1_pt1 | contig 18105 bp, 11 predicted proteins | sample 7245971 | NCBI WGS metagenome assembly JABEBX01 (sample SAMN14506365, study PRJNA622280) | hot springs metagenome | biome: hot spring [ENVO:00000051]|acidic hot spring [ENVO:00002120]; feature: spring [ENVO:00000027]|sediment [ENVO:00002007]; material: sediment environment [ENVO:01001048]... | reverse complement strand
GGGACGGCTCTGAACTATGTTTCGCAGCAACGTGTGATTATCGACAACTCGATTACACAACTCACTGCGGCATCCGCTTCAGTGACAAACCAGCAGACGCAACTGACGACGGCGCAAACCGACCTCATGCAGGCTGACATTCCCACGGTCTCGACGCAACTTTCATTGGCCGAGACGCAGCAGACGGCGCTTGAGGATGTGATTGCGCAACTCGAATCCGCGTCGAACAGCCTGTTCAGTAAATTGCAGTAACCATGGGTAAGTGGATGACTCCATGATGCGAAGATTGCCTGCCGCTCCTCAAACATGCCTTTGAGCAGGTCATGAAACAGAGAGCAACCTCCAATATACTGAAGGCAAGAGGGTCAATCTTGTTCGCAGCACTCAGATTTCTTTGGAATGCGACACGCGGGTACCGTCTCGCGCCCTGGCGCAGCCCTTATCTGCGCTGGCGCGTTGAAACGTTTTCCGGCCGCCGCGCCGAGACGCTCACTGCCGGCAGTGTTTTGGGCTTCCTATGGTCCACGCGCGGACAACTCATCGAGTTCCTGTGCTGGACCGGCGAGATTGAGCGCGAAGCGCGCAAGCGGGTGTGAGAGAGACAGGGAGCAAGTGGCGCTGGGGAAATCAGGAATCAACGGACAAACCATAGAGATAGAGTGAGAGAATACGTCGATGTTTCGTTCACGCTGCCAGGCTTCTAATAACATGTTTGCAAATCATTTGAAGACTCGAAGAATTCCCCTGTTCCTGGCGATGCTGGCGATCACGCAGGTTTGGACGGTTTGTGCCCAGCAATTGCCTCCTATCGAGCCTCCCAAGCCCATGCCGGTGCCCCAGAACCAGTCGGCGACCTTGCATGTATCGACGACTGAAGTGCTGGTGCCGACTCTTGTGGTCAAGCGTGGCGGGAACATCGTCTACGGCCTCAAAGCCAGCGATTTCGCGCTTGAAGACAACGGCGTGCCGCAAAAGATTCACGTGCAGGAGGAGATGGATACGGCGCCGGTGGCGCTGGTCGTCGCCGTGGAGGAGGGCGGTGCCAGCGTCCTCGAATTTGGCAAATTCGCCAAGATGGGGCCGCTGCTCGATGTCTTTCTCAGCGACCCGGGCAGCCGGGCGGCGCTGGTGGGCTTCGACTCAGTGCCGCATCTGATTGAGGACTTCACGCACGATGGCGACCGGATCAACTCCGACTTGCAGCAGCTTGAGCCGGGCGATGGCGGAGCGGCAATTCTGGATACTGTGAACTACGCGGTGAGCCTGCTTGAAACCGAGCCCAAGGAGTACCGCCGCGTCTTGCTGCTCATTGGCGAAGTGCGCGACCACGGCAGCAAGCACACGCGCATCACGCAACTTGTGCGCAAGATCGGGGAGTCGGATGTACTCGTGCTGAGCGTTTCGTTTTCGCCGGCGCTGGCCGAGCTGAGCCACGACAGCAAAGACTCCCAGCTCGATGACCGAACGATGAACATGGTCTCCGCGCTGGCGATGGTGGTTGAGGCGTTCAAGAAGAACGTGGTCAAGGAAGTCGCCCGGATGAGCGGCGGCGAGTACGCGACCTTCATCGGTGACCAGCGATTTGAGCAGCGAGTGCTCACGGCGGCCAAAGAGGTGCGCAACCGCTATCTCATCAGCTTCCGGCCCAGCGATCTGACGCCCGGCCTGCACACCATTCGCGTGCGCACCACCGAGGATTATGGAGCGCGCATTGTGGCGCGGGAAAACTATTGGCTGGACGCGCCGCAGTAAGGGCTTTTCTGTTCACCCGTTGTTGCCGTTCTTGATCCGCGTCCGCAGCCGCTTGAGCACGTTGGGCGGGACGAGGCCGGTCACATCGCCGCCGAAGCTGAAGACCTCCTTGACCATGCGCGAGCTGACAAAGGAGTAGCGGCCCGCCGGCTGCAGAAAGACCGACTCGATCTCGGGAGCCAGGCGGCGGTTCATCAGCGCCATCTGGAACTCGTGCTCATAGTCGGAGATGGCGCGGATGCCGCGCAGCACCGCCGTAGCGCCAAGTTGGCGCGCGAACCTGACCATGAGGCCGTCGAACATGGCCACGGAGACGTTGCCGATGCTGGCTGTTGCTTCCGTCAGCATCTCCACACGCTCGGCGACCGTGAAGAGCGGATTCTTGACCGGATTGTTGAGAACGGCCACGGTAAGGTGGTCGAAGAGCTTGGCCCCGCGCTGGATCAGATCCACATGCCCGTTGGTGGGCGGGTCGAAGGTGCCGGGATAGAGGGCTTTGACGGGCATAGGCTCACTACGGATTCTAGCAGCGAATCCTCCCCGGTTTGCGTCTATCGCGTGGCACGAAACAGTACTACCTGTGACGGCTCGGGCGGACTCGACAACGGGCTGCGCGAGGGATCCGATCCATCCGGCGCCGGTCCGACTGCCGGACGCGCTGTTTCAGGCTGGGCGGCAGCTTGTGGTCTGCGTGGGCGGAACTCGAGCGTACGCTCCAGTCTCAGTGCGTCCCCGTCGATACGGCCGGAGTAACTCTCATGGCCGGCGCGGAAGCTCACTTGGACTCCGTTTACCATGCCGTCCCTGATGGGCACAGGCGCATTGTAGCCTCCAGCCCAGCTTCCGCCGATGCCTTCAACGGTTCCAGTGAGATTGCTTCCATCCTGGCGCAACACGAAGATTTGCGAACTGCCGTCTTCCGCGGGACGCCACAGGCCCGTGACTCCGGAGCCTTCCGGCGCTTCGCGCTCCCATACGGCTACCTGTGGACGAAGCGCAACGGCCTGGGCCGCAATGGTAGCGCGCGCCGTCCCGAGGCCGGGTGATGTGGCCTCAACGGTGATGCTGCCCGCTGATTTTGTGGATTGAACGATCGCCATGCAGAGTCCGGAAAACGCTTTGCGCGACGAACCCTTGTCCGGTTCCTGGTCGGTCGGATCGCCGTTGCCTACGCCGATCAGATTTCCTGCTCCGGTCACGTTGAAAGTGACCAGGTTGTCCGTGATGGGCACAATCCGGCCGCGTGCATCGCGGACTTCCACGGCAAACATGGCCACATCTTCACCATCGGCGGAGATGCGGCTGCGATTCGCCGAGATGGCAAGTGCGGCGGGCGCGCCGGTGGTCTCGCGCCGCGTCGTCATCACCAGCTTGCCGCCCTTGTAACCGCGCGCTTCAATTGCTCCCGGCGCATAGACGACGTTCCAGGCAAGATGCGAGTCCTTCTTCATCACCTTCGCGCCCAGGCTTTGTCCGTTCAGGAACAGCTCGACCTGGTCGAGGTTCGAGTGCACCCAGACCGCGATCTCCTTGCCCTCCATCCCCGGCCAGTTCCAGTGCGGAAACAGATGCAGCACCGGCTTCTCGGTCCACCACGACTGGTAGTAGAAAAAGGTGTCCTTGGGAAATCCGCAGGTGTCGATGACGCCGTACTGCGAGCTGATGTTTGGCCAACCGTTGGGCGAGGGTTCGCCGCGATAGTCGAAGCCGGTCCAGACAAAGCCGCCCGCTAGCCATGGGTTCGCGTCGCAGAAGCTCCACCAGCCCTCGGCTGAGGCACGGCCCGTGGTCGTGAAAGGATCGTAGGAACTAACGTAGCCCTTGCTGTAATCCGTCACGTAGATGCCGCGCGTTCCCACGGCGCTCACCGTCTCCGTGCCGATCACGGGCCTGTCGGGATGCGCCTCATGATAGGCCTTGGCGGCAGGATCCATGTAGTTGTAGCCAATCACGTCGCATACGGCGAGCCCGCCGGAGCCAATGGCGCCGGTGGGCGCAATGGAGACCGGGCGCGAACCATCGTAGCGCGTGGCTACATCCTTCATCGCCGTGAGAATCAGCGCGCCGCGCGGGCTATTGGCAGTGCCTTCCTCATTGCCCATCGACCACATGAAGACGCTGGGGTGGTTGCGGTCACGGCGAACGAGGTTTTCAAACTGGCCAAGGCCCTCGGGATTCGATGACATCATGCGCGTCTCGTCGAAGACCAGCATGCCGATCTCGTCGCAGGCATCGAGCAGCTCCGGCGTGGGCGGGTTGTGGGAGGTACGCATGCCATTGCATCCCATCTCCTGCAGCTTGCGCACGCGGTAGTACTGTACCGCGTCGGGCAGCGCCGCGCCCAGACCGGCGTGGTCCTGGTGGTTGCACGTCCCCTTGATCTTCACCGGCTTGTCGTTGAGCAGTACCCCCTCCTTCGCGTCAACTTTGATCGAGCGAATACCGAAGCGCGTTTCGTAGCGATCGACCACGTCACCGCCGGAGCGAATCTCCGTCAGCAGCGTGTAGAGGTTTCGCTCTTCGAGTGACCAGAGCATTGGCTGGCTCACTGTGATCTTCTGCTCGTATTCCTGTTCGCTGCGCAGGGGAATTGCCGCCGTGGCCGTCACTGCCTTCGCCACGGCATTTCCTCCAGGATCGAGAACCGCCGAAACCACGCGCGCGTTAACCGTGGCCTGGCCGTCGTTGCGGACTTCGGTGCGGATGGAAAGCGTAGCCTCGCCCGGCTTGATCTCAGTGGTAACGAAGGTTCCCCATTGCTTTACGTGTACGGAACTGGTTTTGACAAGCCACACATGACGGTAGATGCCCGCGCCCTCGTAAAACCATCCATCGCTCTCGGTTGCGTCCACGCGTACCAGCAGCACGTTTCTGCCTCCGGGATTGGCGAAATCGGTGACGTCGAAATGGAAGGGATCGTAGCCGCCGCTGTGTTGCCCGATGTAAAAGCCGTTCAGGACCACCATGGACTGGCGATAGGCACCGTCAAATTCAAGAAAGATGCGCTTGTCCTTGTCTTCTGCAGGCATCTCAAAGACGCGCCGGTACCAGCCTACGCTGGTGGCAGGATAGTCGCGGCCAAGTGGATAAAGCCCAATCGTGCGGCAGATCGACTGGTTTCCAGTCGCTGTCATCGTAGGCGAGGGAACTGGGAGCCAGAAAGCCGCCGGTCTTCTGGAAGTTGCCGCCGCTGCCGCTGCCGAAGCCAAAGTCCTTTTCCGCGTCGCACGCATTGCCGAGGTGAAAGCGCCAGCCGAAATCGAGGAGCAGGCGCTCACGCTGGGCGTTCGAGGAAGCAGGTTTCTGCGGAGAGTCTGGTTCCTGCGCGGGAAGCGGACCGGCAGCCTCTGCGGTGGCTCGCATGGCGGCCTGAACGGGGTTGATGCCACCAGTCGCGGCGGCAACCGCCGGCGCCAGCAAACTGCCCTTGAGCATGTCACGTCGTGAAAAGGCTTTCATTTGTCCCTCCCCAACAACCATTGACTTTGCGTCTTGCTCGCAAAGCGAAGCAAGTATACAACGCCCGCCCAACCGGCCCCCACGCATCCTGGCCCCAGGACACGGGAAAGCAAAGAAAGCTGCTGGAAATCCCGGCGCTTGCGGAACCTGAGGTTATCCTTTGCGTCCGCGTACCGCTTCCTTGGCCTGGGCCTCGCCCCCGGCTGGAACCTCCGGAATGTCAGCCTTGGCGACGCCGATGTTCAGCCGCTTGCGCAATTCAGCGTCGATCCTGGCAAAGACGTCCTTGTTCTCTTTGAGGAATGAGCGCGTGTTTTCGCGTCCCTGGCCGATGCGTTCACCGCTGTAGCTATACCACGCGCCGGACTTCTCCACGATATTGTGGGTCACGGCCAGGTCCAGCACGTCGCCCTCGCGGCTGATGCCTTCACCGTAAAGAATGTCGAACTCGGCCTCGCGAAAGGGCGCGGCCACCTTGTTCTTTACGATCTTGACCTTGGTCCGCGAGCCGACAACGGTGTCGCCTTCCTTAACGGCGGCGATGCGGCGAATGTCGATGCGCACGGAGGAGTAGAACTTGAGCGCGCGGCCGCCGGTTGTGGTCTCAGGGTTGCCGAACATGACGCCGATCTTCTCGCGGATCTGATTGATGAAGATGAGTGCGGTGCGAGACTTCGAGACCGTTCCGGTCAGCTTGCGCAGCGCCTGCGACATCAGCCGCGCCTGCAGGCCGACATGCGAATCGCCCATCTCGCCGTCCAGTTCGGCCTGGGGTACCAACGCGGCCACCGAGTCGACCACCAGCACGTCGATCGCTGCCGAGCGGACCAGGGCTTCGGTGATTTCGAGGGCCTGTTCGCCCGAGTCGGGCTGCGAAACCAGCAGATTGTCGACATCGACGCCCAACTTTTTGGCATAGGTCGGGTCGAGCGCGTGCTCGGCGTCGACAAAAGCGGCCATGCCGCCCAGCCGCTGTGCCTCGGCGATCACCTGCAAGGTGATGGTGGTTTTGCCCGAGGACTCCGGTCCGAAGACCTCCGTGACGCGGCCGCGAGGGATGCCGCCCACGCCCAGCGCGGCGTCAAAGCTGATCGAGCCGGTGGAGATCACCGCAATCGGCAGCAGCGCCTCGCGGGAGCCGAGCCGGACAATCGACCCCTTTCCAAACTGTTTTTCAATCTGTGCCAAGGCTAGTTCTACAGCTTTGGCGCGGTCATCGACGATTGCCATAGGGAGGGCTCCTCAAACAGTGCTCACCCTGCACGTCGCATGCTTTTCCTGGCAGGAAACGGCAAGGAGCTTGAATTGGATTTCGAAGGGATTGTAGCAGGACGGGAGAGAGAAAGACAGGAAAATCGGCGAAGAAAGAGGGAATGTTCGAGATTCTTCGCGAGCCGTCAGAGGTTCATCCTGGACTTGTGCCTGCATCATGCAGGTTGGCGCGCATCGAGGAAACGTATCTGGCATCACAGCGGCCGCGGATTCCTTGACTTCTTCGCTCACTGCGGCGAGCAACCTCAATCCGGATGACAGTTCATCCTCCAGTCCGCAAGCGCGATGAGCCTTCAGGACGTGTAGGCCCCCACCCGCATCTCTTTCGTGGTCAGTTCATCGCATTGGCGGTCCAGCTTCTCATATTCGCTGTCGTGCTCCCTGCGGAAGGCGCGAAAAGCCTCCTCGCTGGTCCAGCGGTCGATGGTGAGATAACTGCCGGGAACATAGGCGTCACGGAGCAGTTCTGTGCCTTTGTAGTCGGGGGAAGTGCGAAAAAGCTGGGACCATGCGCCCTGGGCCCCGTAAGCGGCCTCAAAAGCCGCCAGGTTTTCCTCGGCAATCTCAAACTGCCAAACCACCACAAACATTCGAAACCTCAACCCTGTGTTTATGGTAGCGCAAGGGCCGGAGAATGCGATGGGATGCTGCATCCGTCGCAAACTGAGGCGCGAATCCATACTGTATTATGAGATACCGTCTCTTTTTTAAGCGCATACTGAGGATGGGCTGAAGCTGCAAGGAGTAATCTTCCCCTGTAGTCTCCTGATTGCTTGCTGCGCTACTTCGCGGGCCATTGATTGGCAAGGATTATTGATCTAGGCTTCTTAAGCGCGAGCAGGAGCATGCGCGATTTGCGCCTTTGCGCCCTGCGTACGTAATACGACCTGAAGAGTTCGCAACACAATTTACCTGTGAGGGATCAATGAAGGCTCGCTATCCTGGCATCCGCATTACCGCCAATGGAAATCAACTTGTTTCATACCACACAGAGACCCGCATCGCTGACGCCGGCGTCTTCTACCCCATCACGCCATCGACTGAAGGCGGCGAGCTTTTCCAGCAGGCCTATGCCGAGGGACATTTGAACGTCTTCGGCGGCAGTACGCTGGCCATTGAGACCGAGGGCGAGCATGCGGCTCAGGGCGGAGCCATTGCCCACTCGGTGTGCGGCAAGCGCGTTGTCAACTTTACCTCCGGCCAGGGTGTGGTCTATGGCCTTGAGCAGTACTATCACGCGCCGGGCAAGGGATCGACCATGGTGCTCGAAGTGGGCGCGCGCGCGCTGACCAAACATGCGCTCAATGTGCATTGCGGACACGACGATATTTACAGCGCCCTCGATACCGGCTGGATCATGCTATTCGGAAAGGACGCGCAGCAGGCTGCCGACCAGGCGCTGATTCTTCGCCGCGTCACTGAACTCTCGCTCACGCCGGGCATAAACATCATGGACGGCTTCCTGACGACACACCTGGAGCGTACGTTTTACAAGCACGAATCCGGGCTGATCCGGGAGTTCCTCGGTGCTCCCGACGACATCATCGACTGCCCGACCGAGGCGCAGCGCACCCTCTTCGGGCCCACGCGCCGCCGCGTGCCCAAAATGCTGGATCTGGCCAATCCTGTCCTGCTTGGGCCTGTGCAGAATCAGGAACACTACATGCAGGGCGTGATTGCGCGGCGCAATAACTTTGCCGAGCCGATCCTCGCCTTCCTTGAAGAAGCCTACGAAAAGTTCGCAGAACTCACCGGCCGCCGTTACGGGTTGATCAGCGAATACAAGACCGCAGACGCTGAGACCGTCTTTGTTTCGCTCGGGTCGGCCGCCGAGAACATCGAAGCCGCCGTCGATCACCTGCGCCAGACGCGCAAGGCAAGCGTGGGTTCGATTCACATCAACGTCATTCGCCCGTTCCCGCAGGCCGCGCTGGTGAATGCGCTCAAAGGCAAGAAGAACGTGATCATCCTGGAACGTACCGACGAGGCGCTGGCCAGCGACAATCCACTGGGTCGCGACATCCGCACGGCGTTCTCGAAGGCAGTGCAGGGAACGGACGGGTTGCCGAAGATTGAGCTTGCCCAGGTGCCGCGTATCTTTGGCGGCAGCTACGGGCTCGGCTCGCGCGACTTCCGTCCCGAGCACATCATTGGCGCGTTCGAGTACGCATCCGCCGGACGTGCGCGTACGGATGGCAAGACTGCGGCCGACAACGTGAACTACTTTGTTCTCGGCGTCGACCATCCCTACAGCGTCATCGCCGACGAGACGCCGTCGTTGTTGCCCTCAGGCGCGGTTGCGGTGCGCTTCCATTCGATTGGCGGCTGGGGCGCCATCACCACCGGCAAAAACCTGGGCGCCATTCTGGGCGACCTCAACGATCTTCTTTACGCGCGCGATCATCAGGTCGACGAGCTGGGCAATCCCAAGGAAGTGATTCATGTCAGCGCCAATCCCAAGTACGGCTCGGAGAAGAAGGGCGCGCCCACCAGCTACTTCCTTGTTGCCGCCAAGGAGCGCATCCGCGTCAACTGCGATCTGCGCCATGTCAACGTCGTGCTCTGCTGCGACCCCAAGGCCTTCACGCACACCAATCCTCTCGACGGCATGGAGGAGGGTGGCTGCCTGGTGTGGGAGTCGGATGTGGACGGCGAGCACGCATGGCAAAACCTGCCCATCTGGGCGCGTCAGCAGATTATCAAAAAGAAGATTCGCGTCTTTACGCTGCCTGGCTTCGATATCGCGCGCAAAGCTACAGATCGCGCCGATCTGCAACTGCGCATGCAGGGAAACGCCTTTCTGGGCGCCTTTTTCGCGGTGAGTTCGCTACTCAAGGAATTCAGCATCACCAAGCAACAGTATCGTGAAGTCGTTTTGAAACAGTACCAGAAAAAGTTCGGCAAGTTAGGCGATGCCGTTGTGCAGTCGAACATGGAAGTGATGGAGCAGGGCTTTGATCGCGTGAAGGAGATTGCCATCGGCGATGTGGCCGCGGCAGACCATTCCAGTCTGCGCGGTCAGGCGCTGCTGCCGATCCTGGAACAGGAACCGGCGTTCGTTGAAGCCGCGGCAGGCGCAGTGTGCGGAATGCGGCGCAGCACTCCTGCCCCCGCGGGACAAGGCCCTCGCCCTCCGATCTCGTCAATCAACGTCTTTGACGCCGAGTTCCGCGCGCGCCTTGGCTACAACCAGCCGTCTACGCCGCTCACGGCGATGGGCGTGGTTGCCGCCGCTACCGGCGACACCGGATCGAAGTATGTCGCCCGCCGCGAGACTCCGCTTTACATCCCCGAAAATTGCACGCAGTGTATGGAGTGCATCAGCGTGTGCCCGGATACGGCCCTGCCTAACTGCTCGCAGGACCTTGGCACGGTTCTCGGTACGGCTGTCAAGTACTACGTCTTCGATGCAGAGGAGCGCCGCAAGCTGCTCGCGAAGCTTCCGGAGATTGAGAGACTCACGCGTCAGCGCATGATGGGTGAGATCAAGCAGGGAACGCCACTGCCCACGATCATCCGCGAAGTCACGGAGAGCGTCGGCGGCATCTCGGCGAAAGCCAGGGAGCAGTTCTTCGCGATCATCGAAAAGGTGCCGATGGCCTATCAGAAGGTGAACGCCATCTTCTCATCGCCGGAGCGCAAGACGCCGGGCTCGGGTGGCATCTTCTCGATCTTCGTCAGCGATCTGTGCAAGGGTTGCGCGGCCTGTGTTGCGGCCTGCGGCGATCACCACGCGCTGAAGATGGTGCAGGAGACCGAAGAGATCAACGCCGAGCACGAAAGCGGAACCGCTTTCCTGAACCTGCTTCCTGATACATCGCAAAAGTACCTTGGCCTCTTCAACGGCGCCAATCCCGCCGACTCCAAGACCGCGACCCTGCGCAACATGCTCATGGTGCGGTCGAACTACGACGCGCTTGTTGCCGGTGACGGCGCCTGCGCCGGCTGCGGAGAAAAGAGTGTGCTGCGCTCGATTGCCGCTGTGACTGAAGCCTACATGCGGCCCATCTTCCACGCCAAAAGCGACCGCCTGCTGGCCAAGGCCGGCGAACTTGAAAAAGCCGGCGTTGCCAAACTGGCTGCCTTGAAGACGGCGAACGCGGGCGAGTACGCGCTGTTACGCCAGACCATTCTGCACGCGGTGATGGGTTTGGGCGGCGAGGATGAGAAAGACACCAGGGCGCGCATCGCAGCCTACGAAAAGGAACACGGTACAGTGACGGACGCGCAGCTTGTGGAGGCCGTCACCGCGGTACTGCTGACTGAGGCCTTCAATCACAAGAACCTGCAACCTGTCGACGGGCGCCTGGCGAACGGCATGAGTGTGATGGCCATGGCCGCTCACACCGGCTGCAACACGGTCTACGGCTCGACTTCGCCCAACAATCCGCATCCCTATCCGTGGATGAACTCACTCTTCCAGGACGGCGTGACCGTGGGCTGGCTGATGGGTGAGAGCTTCATCGTCGATCATGCGCGCCGCTCCGTCATTCCGGAGCGCCTGGCCGACATCGTCCTCACCCGCGAGGGTAAGGGAGTCAATGAGGAAGAGTACTACCACTTCACGCACTTCACGGACGCGCTGATGACTGACCAGGAGATCAAGGAGCTGCCCAAGGTATGGGCTGTGGGCGGCGACGGCGGCATCGGCGACATCGGCTACCAGAACACCTCGAAGGTCGTTCTGCAGAACCGGCCCAACGTCAAGGTGTTGATGCTCGACACCCAGGTCTACTCGAACACCGGCGGCCAGAACTCCGACTCGACGCCCATGCCCGGCGGCAGCGACATGAACGTCTTTGGCGCAGCGACGCAAGGCAAGACCACCGAGAAGAAGACCGTGGCCGAAACCTTCCTGGCCGGGCACGGATCGCCCTTCGTGGCGCAGGTCTCCATGGCCAACGCGCCCAAGCTTTACCGCGCGATTCTCGATGGCCTTGAGTATCGCGGCGCCATGTTCCTGCAGGCCTTCACCACCTGCCAGCCGGAGCACGGCGTTCCCGATGACATGGCTCTGTTCCAGGCGCAGCGCGCGCGCGACTCGCGTGGCGTACCGGAGTTTGTCTTTGATCCACGCAAGGGCGAGAGCTATCAGGAGGCGCTCGACATCAAGGGCAATCCTTCGGTGGATTGGGATTGGTACGAAACCAAGTCGAAGGCAACGGGCGAGAACTATCGCTACACCGTGGCGCACTGGTGCACGACGGAGGCGCGCTTCCGCAACCATCTTCGCAAGATAAAACCGGACCAACTCCAGGAAAAGATTCCGCTCGACAACATGCTGGTGCGCATTACGCAGCAGGATGTGGTCTATCGCCACTATCTCAACCCGGAGCACCGCAGCTTCATCCCGGACTTCGGCGTCTACATCCAGGTCGACCAGGACGGAAAGGCTGTCTACTACGCGATCAGCCGGCAACTCGTGATGTTTTGCGTTGAGAGGCGCAAGGCGTGGCGCATGTTACAGTCCAAGGCCGGCATCACGAACCGCGAGTACCAGGCGCAGAAGGCGATTCTCGCCGACGTTGACGCGGGCAAGATAGCGAAGGACGAGTTCTTCGCCCATGCGCAAGAGATGATGGCGGAGAGGCTGGGCAAGCCCATGCTGGCGAAGGTATAGTCCATCAGCCTTGAAAGGGCACGGTTTCAGCCGTGCCGTAAAGCCGATTCAAAACTCCCAGAAACTCCGAACGCGGACCGCAAGGTCCGCGTTTGCGTGCTGACTCCAACCCAGATCCTGCTAAACCATTCCGGAGAAATTTTAACCTCTTCCACCAATCTGGTCGCGACTCCGAGCTTGAGGGTAGGTGACCCGCTCACGACTTTCAGATCATCAGGAGCAAGCTCCAGGCTGAAAACTTCGCCGGCAGTTGACGATCTTGAATACCGCATCGAACGCCAGCCGCATGGATTTTCCCGGTTGGGATTTACACCTGTTGAAGGGCGATCTGGCTGCGCATTGGTCGGTCAAGGTAAATGCCAACTGACGAATGAGCTAGTTGCAAAATTCATGCTGCCGCCGGTGGTCTTGAAGGGGCACGGCTTTAGCCGTGCCGTAAGACGAGCGAAAGCAATGGGGCTTTAGCCCCTGAGGGAAGGTCGGATTCGGATTTTGAATTTTGCAAGCGCCTCGAATGACCTTCACTTTCGAAAACAGAAAATGCGCTTCTCGAGGACTACCTGGATTATCGCTGAGCGATGAGGAGAAACTCGATGGAGAGGATGATGTACAACCCGTGCAACCCCGGCGAACTTCTGCGTGAATATCCTGACTCCATGCCCGTTGGCGAAGCGGCTCTTCTTCCCGCCGCGCAGGTTTCTGCCTGATTTTCCTCATTGCGTGAAGTGGCCGTGGAATCCTGCCCTCTCGTGTCTTGCTTAAACGGCTAGAATCGATTCTAGTCATGACCGAATTCACCCATCTGCATCTGCATACTGAGTACTCGCTGCTCGATGGCGCCTGCGACGTGTATAAGCTTGTGGACCGCGTGGCTTCGCTGGGGCAGAAGTCCGTTGCGATCACGGACCACGGCAACATCTATGGCGCGGTGCATTTCTTCGACGCGGCAAAAAAGGCCGGCATCAAGCCGATTCTCGGCTGCGAACTCTACGTCTGCAAGGCGGAGGATCATCGCGCGGAGCCGTCCAGACAGACCGTCGAGAGAGATCCGGCGACGGGCCGGGCGCGCGAATCCGAGTACAACCATCTGCTGGTGCTGGCTGAAAATGAGGAAGGCTACCGGAACCTGGTGCGCATTACGTCGGAGGCAAGCCTGCACGGATTCTATCGCAAGCCGCGGATCAGCAAAAAATTTCTGGCGGAGAATGCGAAGGGCCTCATCTGCTGCTCCGGTTGCCTGAGTGGGGAGCTGTGCGAATCGCTCGACCTTGGGAATTACTCGCGCGCCGTAGCCGTGGCCCAGGAGTACCAGGACATCTTCGGCAAGGGAAACTTCTATCTCGAAGTGCAGGACCAGGGGCTCGAAGCCGAGCGCAGGATTCGCGCTGACTTGTTTCGTCTGGAGCGTGAGCTGGACATTCCCATGGTGGCGACCAACGACTCGCATTACCTGTGCAGCGAGGACTCGCACGCACATGAGGTGATGCTGTGCGTGCAGACGGGTTCGAAGATTCACGACGCCAACCGGTTCAAGTTCGACTCAAACCAGTTTTTCGTGAAGAGCGCCGACGAGATGGCCGCACTGTTTCCCGATGAGCCGGCTGTGGTGACGCGGACGATGGAGATTGCCGAGCGCTGCAACCTGAAGCTCGCCAAGGTCGACAATCCCTTCCCCGAGTTTGCCGTGCCGCCGGGTCGCACCATTGACAGCTATTTCGAAGAGGTGTGCCGCGAAGGCTACAAACGGCGTCTGGGAACGGCGGTGCGCCGGATGGAAGCGCGCGGCGTGTTACGCGCTCCCATCCACGAGTACGACGCACGCCTCGAACGAGAGATCGGCATCATCAAGCAGATGAAGTACGCAGGCTACTTCCTGATCGTCTGGGACTTTATCAAGTATGCGCGCGACCACGGCATTCCCGTAGGACCAGGGCGCGGATCAGCGGCCGGATCGCTGGTCGCCTACGCCATGGAGATTACCAACATCGACCCCTTGCAGAACAACCTGCTCTTCGAGCGATTCCTGAATCCAGAGCGTGTCTCGATGCCGGATATCGACGTGGACTTCTGCATGAACCGGCGTGGCGAGGTGATCGAATACGTGACGCGCAAGTATGGGCGCGAGCAGGTGGCGCAGATCATCACCTTCAACACCATGGCGGCCAAGGCATCGATCAAGGACTGCGGGCGCGCGCTCGACATGCCCTACGGCGATGTGGACCGCATCGCCAAACTGGTTCCGACGACCATTGGCATGACGCTCGACAGGGCGCTCGAGGAGTCGCCCGAGCTGCGCAAGGTCTACGACAGCGACCCGCAGATTCGCGAGCTGATCGACACCGCGAAGAAGCTTGAAGGGTTGGTGCGGGGTTCCGGTGTGCACGCGGCCGGCGTGGTGATTGCGCCGCGTCCGCTCACCGAACTGGTGCCCGTGGTCAAGACCAAGAACGACGAGATCGTGACCGCGTACGATATGAAGGCCGTGGAAAAGATGGGCCTGCTGAAGATGGACTTTCTGGGCCTGACCACGCTGACCATCATCGCCGACTGCGTGAAACTGATCGAAGAACATCGCGGAGAAAAGCTCGACATTGAGGCCATTCCGGCCACCGACGTGGAGACGTTTGAGAAGGTCTTTCATTCGGCGCTGACCTCCGGAGTATTTCAGTTCGAGTCGGGAGGCATGCGCGACGTACTGCGCCGCTACAGGCCCGACTCGATCGAAGACCTTACCGCGCTGAACGCGCTCTATCGGCCGGGACCGATCCAGGGCGGCATGATCGACGACTTCATCGAACGCAAGTGGGGCCGCCGCAAAGTGGAATACATGCTCCCTGAGCTCGAACAGATATTGAAGGAGACGCTGGGCGTCATCGTCTACCAGGAACAGGTCATGCAGATCGCGAACCGGTTGGCGAGCTACTCGCTGGGCGAAGCCGATCTGTTGCGCCGCGCCATGGGTAAAAAGAACGCGGAGGAGATGGCCCGGCAGCGCGACCGCTTTATCTCCGGCGCGGTGGCGAATGGATTTCCGAAAGATACGGCCGGCGAGATCTTCGATCAGATGGACAAGTTTGCCGGCTACGGCTTCAACAAGTCGCACTCGGCGGCCTATGCGTGGGTGGCCTATCAGACGGCGTATTTGAAGACGCATTATCCGGTGGAGTTCATGGCCGCGCTGCTGACCTCGGAAACCTCGAAGCCGGAGAGCGTGGTGAAGTACATCGGCGAGTGCCGCGAGATGGGCATTCCCGTGGCCCCGCCGGACGTGCAGGTCTCAGGAGCGCAGTTCACGCCGCAGGCGACAGCCGACGGCGAGGCCATTCGCTTCGGGCTGGCGGCGGTGAAGAACGTCGGCGGCAACGCCATCGAGTCGATTCTGAAAGGGCGCGCAGAGGCGGGCGGACGGTTCAAAAGCTTCTGGGAGTTTTGCGAAAAGGTTGACCTGCGCGTGCTGAACAAGCGCGTGATCGAGTCGCTCATCAAGGCCGGCGCGCTCGATTCGATGGGCACGCGCGGACAGCTCGCCAATGCCATCGACAAGGCGATGGAACGCGCGCAGAAGGCGCAGCGCGATGCCGAACAGGGGCAGAGCGGATTATTCGGTCTCTTCGACGAGGCGCCTGCGCCCGGCCGTGAAGCCGACGCCTTGCCGCCCGCGCCCGACTGGGAGGAGAGTGTGCGGCTCCAGAACGAGAAGGAAGTGCTGGGATTCTTCGTCTCTGGACACCCGCTCGACAAGTATGCCGGGAAGTTGCGGAATCTATCGGGCGTAATCACGGTAGCTGAGGCGCTCGAGCGCAAGCCGCCGGAAAAGCGATGGGGCGCGCAGCAGGATCTAGCCGACGAAATCCAGGTCGCGGGAATGCTCGTTGGCGTCATTGCAAAAAAGAGCAAGAAGGACCAGCGGCTGTATGCGCAGGGGGCGCTCGAAGATACAACGGGAAAGATCGACCTGATCTGCTTTGCGCGCGACTACGAGCGGCTCGCGCAGCAGTTGAAGATGGAAGTGCCGGTGCTGGTGCGCGGAACCTTGATGGGCGAGGAGGATTCTGCGCCCAAAATCGCCATCAGCCAGGTGCAGGCGCTCGAGGATGTGCAGGTGAAGCTGCCGACGGCCTTGCGTATCCGCATCAATCTTGACTGCGCTACGGAAGAAATGCTCATCGGCCTGAAGAGCATTGCCGACGCTGCGCCGGGGCCTGGCAAGGTGATGCTGAATCTTGAAAAGAAGGGCGAATATGCAGTGGTTCTGGAGCCGGAAGGGATGAGCGTGGCCGCCGATCGCGGCTGGCTGGAGCGCGTGGAAGAGCTCGCCGGCAAGGGATCGGTGCAGGCCGTCGGATAGAGGCAGGTGGCAGAGACAGAGAACAGCGATCAGGGGATGTGCAGCGAGCGGGGTTTTCGTGCGAAGCAGGCAACTGGGCAATGGCCCACTCACAGTTTCGGAACTCAGTTTCGGTACCTGGCTCACCGTAGCCGGCGGCGTTGCGCGCGAGCAGGCGATCCGCTGCATTCACGCCGCGCTCGACCACGGAATTACGCTGTTCGATACGGCCAATCAATACGGGGCCGGCGAGGCCGAGCGTGTGCTGGGCGAGGCGTTGCGCTCGTACCCCCGCGACCGCTATTTGATCGCAACAAAGCTATACTTTCCTGTGGGCGACGAGCGGGATCATGGTCTCTCCGCCGCGCAGGTCGAAAAGCAACTCGATCGCTCGCTTCAGCGCCTCGGTGTCGGGTTCGTCGATCTTTACCAGTGTCATCGCTACGACAAGGAAACACCGCTTGAAGAGACGATGATCGCTCTCGATCGCGCGGTGCGCTCCGGCAAGGCGCGCGCCATTGGCTTCAGCGAATGGACTGCGGAGCAGATCGACGCTGCCGCTGCCATGGCGGGCAATGAGGGCCTGATCCCGTTCTCTGCGAGCCAGCCGCAGTACTCCCTGTTGTGGCGCAAACCCGAGGCTGCGGTCTTTGCCGCCTGTGCGCGTCACGGCATCGGAAACCTGGCCTTCTCGCCGCTGGCGCACGGCGTTCTCACGGGCAAGTACGCGCCAGGTGAACCGCCTCCGCAGGGAACGCGCGCGGCCAGCGCCGAGATGAATCAGTTCATGGAAACAGCCGGGCGGCATTACCGGTCAGACAATTTGCTTGAAGCCGTTGCGCAGCTCAAGCCCATCGCGGCGGACCTGGGACTCACAATGGCGCAGATGTCGCTGGCGTGGGTGCTGCGGCGCAGCGAGGTCGCTTCGGCCATCATTGGCGCTACGCGACCGGAACAGGTTGCCGAGAACGTGCGCGCCGTGGGCGTCACGTTACCCGCGGAGATATTGCGATCCATCGATCAGGCGCTCAATGGCGTTGTTGTGCGATAGATTTCGCTGTTTCAGGATAAACTCAGTGCCGTTTTACCTCAGCTTGCCCGCGGGAGCGGCTGCCGCATAGATCCTTACGTGTTGTTCACGTTCCCGGTGCATTCGGGGTGCCCGCACCGGCAAACGACCTCGTTTCGGTCGCCGATGCCTTCGCAGTGGGCGCTGCAATACTTTGAACCGTCCGTGATGATGCAGCTACAGGCGGAATTCGCGCATTTCCTGGGCTTGGCCATAATCGCGCCTCCTTCACCCGCATTGCCTCCAAGCTTAGCACCGTTTTGGGGGATCGTGTGCGTAATCAATCCGCCGCGATATCCTATTTCTCTCCTGTTGTTTCAACTCGTCCATTGGTATACTTATAGGTGTGACGACAACTGTGCTTGCATCCGTTCCCCATCACGGTTCTAACGGCGCTTCCCCCAGTAAGAAGAGAGTGTTGTTGCTCAAGCCTCGCGGCTTTTGCGCCGGCGTAGTGCGCGCCATCGACATTGTCAGAATCGCGCTTGAAACCTTCGGAGCGCCCATCTATGTGCGCCGCGAAATTGTCCATAACCGCTATGTTGTGAATGAGCTGGCAGAGAAAGGCGCTATCTTTGTTCACGATATCGACGACGTGCCCGATGG
>JABEBX010017734.1_pt1 | contig 18170 bp, 15 predicted proteins | sample 7245971 | NCBI WGS metagenome assembly JABEBX01 (sample SAMN14506365, study PRJNA622280) | hot springs metagenome | biome: hot spring [ENVO:00000051]|acidic hot spring [ENVO:00002120]; feature: spring [ENVO:00000027]|sediment [ENVO:00002007]; material: sediment environment [ENVO:01001048]... | reverse complement strand
TTATTGGACCTGATGCCATAAATGAGGTCCTCAGCAGAGGCGGGGTCGCGCTCGAGAAAGAATATAAACAGGTTATAAGCGCCCTCTGCCATGAACGCCGCTTGAATATACGGGTTTTTCTCTAAAAACTTTTTGAGCTCTTCGGAATCCGGCCTATTGTCGACGAATTTTGCCATTGCGAAGAACCTAAAAAATCCGAATCTGTTCATAAACACCGGTTCTATTGTGTACCTTATCCCATACTTCTTCTCGAGCCTTTTTATCCAATATAAGGCTGTCTGATATGGCATGCCGAGCCTCTTGCTTATTGCGGCGACGCCGTCCCTAGGGTTGGTGCTAAGCTCCTTCAGCACTAGGGGCTCGTATTCGCTCTCGAAGTATTCCTTTTGCTCCGTGTACTCTTTAATCCTAGCCCTGTTTAGATATTCGTCAAGATTATTTATCCCCCTTGTGCTGTTTCTCTTCCTGAATGCCTCTACAAACGTTCCATCCCTCAGGATCTTTCCCACATAGAATGAGAATTTCCTGTTACCCTGCCTCTCCTGGTCATACATTACTGTTGTCTCGAATACATAATAACCATCTTCCGCCGGTTTTGTCTCAAGATAATGCCTGTGCTTTGCCTTAAGCTCCTGCAATGTGGCCTGGACGGGCCCTTCAAGCTTTCGCATAATATTAAAATGAAACATTAATATTTAAACATATCTAATTTTCTTTTTCAATATATCTACCCCTGAAAGCGCTATTTTTTTACAGTAATTAATAAAACTATGAAATTTAATATGCAATATTTAGTATATGATTATAAAATGGTGACTTTATATCCCATACTGCATATATAAAGGCTTTGCGCTAATATTAATCAAAGCAGGGTATGCGTTTGAACTTGGAATACAAGTTTATACTTGTTTTTCAGTCCCACCCAAAACTCAACCTACTAACATACCCTGCTTTTTCCGTTTAACTATGTGGGATTTGCATGGAACAAAAAAATGGTTTGCGTGGATATGTGCAGAAGAAAGGGTTGGAAGGCAAAGGGATACACAGCTTCTTCTTCATAAAGCCTAAGAAATGCACTGACGTAAATGACCTTGCTGATAAGCTGATAGGCATAGACGGCATGGAAGAGGTCAATGTGACGCAGGGTGACATAGGTTATATGGTGAAGGCGAAGTTCGATGACAATACCTATGAGCCAATGAAGAAGCAGATCGCTGAGATAGCAGGCAAGAAATACGGCGTATGCGTAAGCGCCCTTGAACTGAAGAAGGTGGAATGATGGCTACAAATAATGATAATATACTTGATTCGCTTCCCAACCATGAGATGGTCAGGATAATAAGGCATTACCTCAATGAGGACCCAGAGATACAAAAAGCGTTGAACCTGCTAACTGAAAGGATCGCCGAGAAGTACATAAAGGAGACAGGTGAGCTGAGCAAGGAAGATGTATTGGAAGCGCTGAAGACAGAAGACATATTGTGACAAATCCAGTAGAGAGGCAGGCGTTTGAATTTGGCATGCTCATCGAAATTTACTCGATTTATGGCTTTTTTTAATTATGATTAATAGGAATACCTACGTTTAGCATGGAAATGCCGGACATAATAAAAAAAATAAAAGTAAAAAACTTAAGCAGGGGATTGCGGATTTGCGCGTTCGCGTACCTCTTTTTCCAGACGCTCGGCGAATTCCTCAGGCTTTATCCCGTGCTCCTGCTTGCCTGAACGGAGGCGCACTGAAACAGTCTTTGACTCTGCTTCTTTGCTTCCTATTATCAGCATATACGGCATGCGGTCCTGCTGCGCCTCCTTTATCTTCTTGTCCAATGTCTTGTCAGAGACGTCAATGCCGGCGCGTATGCCGCGCTTCCTAAGCCCGTTGAACACTTCCTCTGCATATTTGTTGCTCGGCTCGGATATTGATATAACCTTGGCCTGCACAGGGCTCAGCCATGCAGGGAGCTTGCCCTGGTAATGCTCTATCATTATGGCTGCGAAGCGCTCTATTGAGCCCAGTATGGCGCGGTGTATCATCACTGGCGTATGCTCCTTTCCGTCCTCTCCAGTATAGGTTATGCCGAACCTTAGCGGTAGCTGGTAATCCACTTGTATTGTGGCACACTGCCAGAACCTACCTTGGGAATCCTCTATGTCGAAGTCTATCTTTGGCCCGTAGAAGGCGCCTTCCTTCTCCTTGACCACATATTCCATCTTGTTCTCCTCAAGGGCTGCGCGTATGCCGTCGGTTGCCTTTTCCCAGAGCTTTTCGTCCCCCATATGGTCGTCAGGCATTGTTGAAAGCTTGGCATGGAACTTAAGGCCGAAGGTATCATATGTTATCTTTACCATCTCGAGCAGAAGGCTTATCTCCTTCTTTATGCCGTCTTCGCCCACGAATACATGGCCATCGTCCTGCGTGAGCTCCTGCACCCTGAAAAGCCCGCTCAGCGCGCCGCTCACTTCTCGCCTGTAAATCTTATCGAATATCGCGGTCCTCCACGGAAGCTCGCGGTAGCTCCAGCGCCTGGTCTTGTATATCAGTATTGTTGATGGGCAGTTCATCGGCTTGAGGCCAAGCTGGTCAGCGCCCTCATTTATGAGGAACATGTTCTCCAGGTAATGCTCGGCATGGCCGCTCACCTGCCACAGCGCTATGTTGGCTATGGCCGGGGTGCTTATCTCCTGGTAGTCATACCTCTTTTCTATGCTCCTCATGAAATCCTTCAGCTCGCTGTATATTATGTAGCCCGAAGGGTGCCAGTAGACCATGCTCGGGGATACGCCCTGGTAGCTGAACAGATTCATTGCATCGCCTATGGTCCTGTGGTCGTTTTCGGGAAGCCCTGTCCAATCGCTCTTCCTGACTATCGACAGGTCTGGCTTCCTGCGCTCCTTCGGCTTTGCTTCGTGCACCACGTCTTCGCCGAAATGCTTGGACTGCTCGGCCAGCGGGTGCCCTTTAATCGAAATGCTCCAGCGCTTGTTCCATCCGAAAGGCGCATAGACGCTCTCCAGGCCGGATTCTTCGATATGCTTGCGCATGTCTGCGAAAAGGCCGATGGCTATCTTAGGCTCTTCAAGGCTGTCGCTCAGATGCGCAAACGGGTAGAGCACGACCTTCCCTATCTTCTGCTTCTTTGCGAAATCGACAGCCTCTTTTACAGCCTTTGCGGCGAGCTCTGCGTTGTCTCCCTTTTCGATTGTTGTAAGCATTACAAGCGCATTGTCTACATGTACAGATCCTTTTTCTGCCTTTTCGTATGCGGACGCTTCCGGCTCTATTATTTCGTAGTCCATAGATTTTACATCCAATTGCAGTATTCGCATTCTAACACCTAAGCATAGAGTTTGCTATTCCTTTTTGCAATGAAAACATATTAATTAGGTTGGCACAGCTGATTTGCGCAATCTTCTGGCTGCACTTTGCAAATGCAATAGGGTAAATTCCCAGAATAACGATTAAGGGCGCAGCGCATTGCCGCGTTATACTGTTTGGAATTTACCACTCACTCGAAGCACCTGCATATTAAACAGAACTAACGTATTTAAGCATTTTGTATGGTGGGCTTTATGCTGGCATTTGGATAATCGTTTTTATGATGATGAAAAAATAATATGCGGTCCGCTTAGGAGGGCTGTATATATACGCACGGCAGGAACTTGTCAGACGGGCATGCGTTGTAAGCTGTCACGTTGACCAGGTATGTGCCGGAAGCTGTTAAGCTGCCTAAATATCCGGTAACGTTTACCGGGCTATATGCCGTAACGTAGCTGGCTCCCGCTGTCGTACGCACAACAAACACTATTTCATGGCCTATTCCGCCGTTTTCGGTGCCAACGTATATGTCTGCGACATCAGGCGGGACCTGCAGCAGAGTCAGCTGCTTAGCGGGGAAGCCCTGCGAGCCTACAACGGAGGACACGCTTGCGAGCTTGCTCGCAGCCTCCTGGGCTTCCGTGGTCGCGAGCGTCGATGTGGAAGTGGCTATCTGTATGAATGCCAGCACCACTATCGGGAGCAGTATTATCAGGCCGAAAGACAGCGTTATAAGTAGCTCCAGGCTTGATTGGCCCTTTTTCGATTTCATAGGATGCCTTTTTTTAGGCATTTATACACTCTCTATGCGCGCGTACTTTTTCTTTTCTATCTGGTCCTTCCTTTTCTTTATGGATTCCATTAGCTTGTCGAGCGCTTCTGCGAACGTCCTGTCCAGCACGAAATCCGTGACCCTCACTATTATTATGCCGAACTTCCCGATATTTACTTTCGCGTTTATCTCATACCTGTTGTTCTTGAGATGCTTCACATTTATGGAGATATAGTCGACGTTTATCTTTTTGAATTTCTCTACCTTCTCTATAAAAGCCTTGGCCTGCTCGTTTATATCATACTCGTATTCGTACGTAGACCTGTCAAAGCCTGAAAGTATTATTCTGTTCTCGAAGCTTTTCCTTCTTGCGATCAGCGAAGCGAATATATCCGATATTGTGAGCATGCCTACCGGTTTTGAATCCTTTATCACCACCAGGGATGAAACGTTATGGTTGATAAACTCGCGTATCGCGTCCTTTATGTCGTCAGTGGCATTTATGGTGAAAGGTGTTTTCGTCATTACGCTGGATATCGACACGCTGGACGAGGAGTACCTTTTTGTTTTTAGCTCGGGGAGCCTTTCCGGAGCCGTGGAATATTTCAGCGTTACGTCGTGGCTCGTAAGCAGCCCGGCCATGCTCCCGTTCTCCATCACGACAAGCCTGTTTACTTTGTGATTGGCCATCGCTCCGGTCGCCTGGGCGAGGTTGGCCCTGGCGTCTATAGCAAGCACTGGCGTAGACATTATGTCCTCGCAGGTCAGGCCCTTTATGAGATCTACGGAAAGTATTACTTTAAGCAGCGTATACCTGTCTATTATGCCGTTTATCTCATCGCCGTCGGAATATGGCAATGCAGTAGTCCCTGTGCGGTAAAAATAGTATATAATGTCGTCTATTGATGTTGTAGGAGTTATGCGGGGAACTTTTACGACGTAGTCTTCAGCGACCGCATTCCTGTTCAGCTTTAGGCTGCTCTTGTTTAAGCGGTGTATGCTCCTGAAATCTATAATGCCGAAAAAGAACCCGCCCTTGTTTATTATGGCTGCCTTGCTTTTCTCTACAGCAGGTATAACCTTCGATATCGGGGCATTAGCCTCGAAAGTCGGGACTTCGGACACAAGTTTTCTAGGGATTCGATCGTTGCCTGTTGCCATTGTAAACACCATAAGCATTATTATTTATGCGGTAAAGAATATTAACCAGTAAGGTTTGCCAGGCAAAGTCTTAAATTCTTATTATTGATTAGAGTTTGAGCTTGCAGCACAACAGCCTTGCGTTTTTGCCGGGATGGCAGATAGGCTATGCAGCCGCCTGCAGAGCGGCGTAGGTGGGTTCGAAACTATCGCGAAAATCCCACTCCCGGCTCTTTCTTTTTTGGCTTCTTGAAAAGGCGAATCGCTCATATATCTACTACCACGCTGGCTTTGTACATGCCTTTTGCATTGGATATATGCAAATCGTATCCGGACACGCCTTTTGCGTATATGCGCGAATACTCCTGCTTTTGGGGCACGCAGAGGAATCTGAATTTCGCATGCATGGTTTTGCCACTGCCTGCATCGACTTCAGCGCTTGCGACTTCGTAGCAGTATACAAGGCTGGAATCAGCCTTGGACAGTATTGACTGCAGCACATACCACAGGAGGTCGCGCTCGTTGTAGGCCTTTTCAGATACTGAGACGCTTTTGGGCTTATCAATTCCTGATTCTATCCCGGCTCTTATGGCTTTTATATCGGCAATAGTATCGAAGAGCGCCATGGAAGCGTTTGAAAAAAGCTCGCTTAGATCCTTCCCGTAGGCTATGAACTCCACGTCTGCGGTGTGATTTACAAAACGGTAAGCGCGCAATGAATCATCGTGATTAAACTATGATGAAACGGCAAACTATTTATTATATATTACCAATAAGTACCGTCCTGTGAAGAAAAGAGTAACTACTGACTTGTGATGACGCCCATTTCGGCTGAGGACATTGCTTTGGTGATTGCATGGCATACGGCAGATTGAACAGGTTAATGCCCAGCTTGTTCGCCACAGCGCTTTTCATTATCGCTTACCTGATAGCGTCATACCACTCTATTTCCGTAACGAGCTTCAGCATATCAGACACCAATCCTGCAAGTTATATCATCGTCGTCATGCTCATGCTTTTCGTCTTCGCCGTCTTCACGCTGAAAGAGAAGCTTGAAATAGTGAAGAGCTTCAGGAATGCCGCCTACGCTTTAGGCATACTCCTGCTATATGTGCTTGCGCTCGCGTACTTCAAGCTGCAGTTCTCGTTCCTTTTCCAGACGTACAGGATCGACGCACTGCTCTTCCCCCTGATGCTCCTTTCGCTTGTCGTCTGCCTTTTCGGTTTCGAGGGCGCTAAAAAACTGAGGTTCATGATAGTGTATTCAATTTTCGCGTCGCCGCTCCTGCTCATGCCGCTGCTCAAGCTCTCGAACGCTTTTACAGGGGCGAACGCCTACACGGTCTTCGGCGTGCTCAAAGCGATAGGCGTGCCGGTCTATAAAAACGGCCTTGTGATAAGCTCAGCATCCGGGAACGCCATAACCATCGCCTCAACATGCGCGGACATAGGCGCTTTCATTGCCCTGCTCATGTTCCTCTTGCCAGTGGCTTACGTGTATTACGGCCCTATTAAGAGGAAAGTCTTGTGGCTTGCTGCGGGCATGGCATTGATATTCGTTCTGAACATTGCGCGGATGTCAGCGATTGCGCTCATATGGGCTTACTACGGCCTGAGCGCAGCGGTGAATACTGTGCACCTGTTTATAGGCCAGGTGCTTTTTGACATTACTATAATAGCCATGATACTGCTCGCCCCGAAATTCGCGCTTTACCTAAACAAAGGTCCACGCAGCGCAAGGGAAACAGGCCCAAACAAGCGCCAAGACGCAGAAGCTTTCTCCGGAAAAACGCACATAGGCAGAAGCCAATACCTCCAGGGCGCATTGGCTTTGCTCATCGCCATAGCCATATTTGCGCTGACGCTTCCGCTCGGGCAGTACTATTATTCAGGCCCGTTCGAATTCTACAACTCCACTTCAAGCGTTTCCAATTCCAGCATAATATCCTCGTACGTGCCCATTGCGGAAAATACCAGGCTGAATGCAACATCCGTTTATGCCTCAGGAAAAACCGAGGTCTTTGGCCTTTACGCAGCCAAGAAGGCGAATTCGAGCACGGACAGCTACCTTATGCTTAATGCCAGCAGCGGGATAGCGGTGCCCAGGATAAACACTTCAGGGCTGGGGCGGATAATCTTTTCCGGTTCCCTTGTAAACAGGCAGGGATTGCGGATAGACGCTTTCGTGGTAAACAATTCGAACGATACGTTCGACGTGAATTATGTCTCTGTGCCTACGCTGATATATGGAAAATATTTGGTGGAGGATCTGGAATTCATTTCGCTTATCAACGATACGAATGTGCCGTCATGCAGCGCCAGCATAGGCGCAGTTAATGCTTTTTATTCCTATGTCAATAACGCATTGCACGGCGATTTCAGGCGATATGATTACGGAATAATGTGCGGCGCGGAGTTCGCTGCTTCTTCATAGGTGTTTTGATGCGTTTCGAATATGACGGGGGGATTATCATATACTCGGATTTTCCCGAAGGGAATAAGTTCCTTTTTTTAAAGAAGCAGAATGGCGAGATAGACATACCCAAGGGCCACATAGAAAAGGGGGAGACTTCGATGGTTGCTGCCCTGAGGGAGACGAGGGAAGAGACAGGCTTGGACGTCAGCCCGGAAGAGTTTTTCAAGTTCTCGACTTATTTCTGGTTTTACGACAGGGGGGAAAAGGTGAAGAAGGGGCTTACAATTTTTGTCGCTTATTCGAAGACAAAGGATGTAAGCATTTCATATGAGCATGCAGGCTTTGAATGGCTTGGCGAAGAGGAAGCGATAGATAGGTTCAAAGCGTTCCATTTCAAGTACGACTTTCTTCTGGCTGCATTCAGTTACCTGCACAAGAAATGGGCCCTGGAAAAGCTTAACCAGGATTACGCAGGATTGCCGGAAAGGTTTAAAGGATGGGACCTCAGCAAAAGGTTTGTCGCAGGGGAGGGACCGGCTGATGCGCATATAGTGGTAGTCGGCCAGGCTCCAGGGGCAAACGAGGATGAGATTGGAAGGCCTTTCATAGGCAGGGCGGGAAAGCTTTTGGATTCTCTCCTGAAGGCTGCCGGAATCAAAAGGCAGGATGTATACATCACAAGCTTGGTGCAGTTCTTCCCCTACAAAAACAGGATGCCTACCGAATCAGAGGTAGGGGCCTGCAAACCCTATCTGCTCAAACAGATAGAAATCATAAACCCGGAGCTCGTGGTGCTCCTCGGGGCGCTCGCGTCGAAGGAGCTCGCAGGAGTGGGCAGCATAATGAAGAGCCATGGGCGGATAGTAGAAGCGGGCCGCAAGTATTTTGTCACCATACACCCTGCCGCGGCTGTAAGGCTGAAGAAGAATTTGCCAGTAATAGAAGCGGATTTCAAGGGGCTCAAGGAGTATATGAAAGCCATGGCTCCCTGACGCAATTGCAGAATGAAGAAGTAGGGTTGGAGCCCACCTGTAGGAAAGCAGGCTCCACTTTACTGTGGGGGTGATATAATAAGTAAGTTAGTCGCCTTGCCAGCATCATATTTGTAATAAACCTTGTGACCAAGCTGGAACCTTTCTATCAGGCCCATCTTGTACAGCTTGTTGAGCCTCGCGCATGCCGCATTCCTGCCCCTGTAGTTCATGCCTCTCCTTATGTCATCAGCGCATGCCATGCTATGCTCTGAAAGCTGTATGAACTGCATTATCTTTGCGTCTATGGTAGATATGGCGAGCTGCTTCGGGGCTTTGTCTGCGGTTTTCGGCTCCTGGGGCTCCTCTTCGGATTCCTCCATCACAGGATCGTCTATTTCCGTTTCAAGCCTGTCTATCTTCTGAAGCATAGTATGAAGTATCATTGTGGTTCTCTTGTTTTCATCAATCATGTATTTAAGCAATGAGAACATCTGCGCGCTGGTGCTCGAATCGTCAGGGGACTGGTGCTTTTCCATCTCCTCTTTCTCAAGCACCTTGGCGCTTTTGAGCGTATCCAGTTGTTCCTTTATGGAGCTGAGCTCTTTTTCCAACTCTTTTTTGGAACGCATTGGAATCACGATATTTTTGTGATGTTTCATGATTTGTATGCAATTGCATCGCATTTGATGCATGCAACAATCATGATTCAATCACGAATATTGTGATAGCTTAAGATATTTAAAGCTTTCCTGCCTTGCAAGAAAATAGCTGATTAATGGAAGTTGGGACGCTGGCGCTTTTTCCCGGCGTCAAAATGCTTCCTCGGGCCGTTCGGGCGCCCATGCCTGGGCCCGCGGGCGAAATTCCTGGGCATCTCGGTCTTCTGCTTTTCGGGAGTGGCGTTGAGCCTCTTTATGCTTGATTCTATGTCTGCTTTCAGCTTATCCGCTATGAAGTTCTTCGAGTAGAAATCGGCTTTCAGACCCATCGCTATCTTCGCAGCATAGATTCTTGCTATCTTGCCCCGCAGGTCCCGCCTCGAATTGCTCACGTCCGCGAGCTTGAATATCACGCCGTACTTCGGCGGTTTGCTCCCGAATTTTATGTGCTTGAACAGCGCCTTCTCCGCGCCCAAGAGCTGGATCGTGCTTGCAGGGAAGGTTGCGAGCCTTTCCATAGAGCCAGCTTTGCTCAGCAGCTCCGCGGCTATCTTCTCGTCGGTGAGATAGGATGTGTTTGGGAGCATGCGCCCTGATGCCCCCTTTATATACGCTTCGAGGCTCTCCAAGGAAGCGCGCATGCTTAGCGACAGCTTCGCGTATTCTATTATTACCTCTTTCTCCTCCGGCTGCATGAGCCTGCCCATGCTCGAGCCGAGCTTTGACATTATGGACTCAGACTTGCTCCTGTCGTTTATGACAGAGTCTATGGCTTCCACGCCTATGCCCCTGTCTATGTTAAGCATCAGGACGAGCTCGGCAAGCGTCTTTGGGCTTGCGAGATTTATCTCCGGAAAATAGAGGCTATACCACTCGGTGAGCCTTTCATACAGGAGATTGTATGAGCGGAGGGTCTCATTGTATGCGTTTATGGCCTGTATCAGGGCATATTCTTCGCTTTCGTAATTGATCTTTATCTGCTCCTTCGTGGCCTTCAGCATATGCTTCCTTAGCTCTTCGAAATCTTCGTCCAATAGCAACACCGCATTGTACATCAAGGTTTTAATTGAATGCTTAATAATATTGATGCAAATATACTTATTGCTTAATGGATTTAATAGGGTTTTGTTTTTTTGCTTGGTTTGCAGGGAATGATGAGATACAGGTAGTATTCATGGAAAAGGCATCTTTTGAGGATTTGGAAAACCTTGCGCAGAGGCGCGGCTTGGTCATGCCGGCGTTCGAGGCATACGGAGAGCTTGCAGGATTCTATGATTATGGGCCCATAGGGACCCGCATAAGGAACAGGATAGAAAGCGAATGGCGGAACACTTTCATAGACAGGCTGGGCAACCTTGAGATAAGCACCACGATAATCGCTCCGGAGAAGGTTTTCGAAGCCAGCGGGCACCTTAAAAATTTTACAGACCCGATTGTGAACTGCCTGAAGTGCCATGCCAGCTACAGGGCGGACAAGCTCCTCGAAGAATATTTCGAGGGCAAAGGCGACGCTAAAAAAGCGGAAAATGCCAAGCATCTCAGCTTTGCCGAATTCGATGCCGCAATAAAGGAAAACGGGATAAGGTGCAAAAAGTGCGGCGGAGAGCTCGGGAACGCAGAAGCCTTCAACCTTATGCTTGGAACGCAGGTTGGGCCGTATGGCGGCGTCAGGGGTTATATGAGGCCTGAAACCGCGCAGGGCATATTCCTTGATTTCAAGCAGGTGTTCAGGGACGGCGGCTACAAGCTGCCGATAGCTATAGGGCAGGTTGGCAAGGCGTTCAGGAATGAGATATCCCCTAGGAATATGCTCATACGCATGAGGGAATTCTCGCAGATGGAGCTGGAGTATTTTTTTGATCCTGAAGAGGATTCGCTGGAGATAAACGGAGATGCGGTTGACGATGCGATCTTCGGTGAAAAGATAAACGTGCTGACTTCCGATATGCAGGCCTCAGGCTCTGCGGGCGCTTACACTGGCATGAGCATTTCAGAATGCCTTGAAAACGGCATAATACCCAATAAGCTATTCGCATTTGCAGTCTATACCGAAGTAACGTTCATGCGCAGGCTTGGCTATGCCGATACAGAATTCCGCTTCAGGCAGGTGATGAAAGATGAACTGCCGCATTATTCCAAGGCGAACCTTGACCTGGAGGTCAACTTCTTCGGGCCGTTCGAAGAGGTATCGGGAACCGCATACAGGACCGACTTCGACCTGAGCAACCACCAGGAATTCTCGAAGCAGGACATGAGCGTGATTAACAGCAGCAAGAAGCTGGTACCGCACGTTGTAGAGGTGAGTTTCGGCTTGGACAGATTATTCTGGACGCTTTTGGGATGCAGGCTTTTCAAGGACGATAAACGCGGCTGGAATGTCCTTGCGCTCAGCCATGCTACGGCGCCTTACGATTACGCGGTATTCCCACTGCAGAAAGACGAAAAGCTCAGGGGCATCGCAAAGGAGATAAGGTCCAAGCTTCTCGACAAAGGCTTTACGGTATTCCTGAGCAGTACAGGCAGCATAGGTAAGCGCTACGCCAAAGCCGACGAGACAGGCATAATAAAAGCCATAACGATTGATTTCCAGACCGTAGAGGACGGCACATTCACTGTGCGCGATTCTACCGATGCAAGCCAGAAGAGGCTTACGATCGAGGACATAAAATGAAAATGAAAGCGTTCGGAGGTATGGGCGCACGGATAATGGTAAAAGATTTCAATCTAAGGTACACGTTTGAAAGCGCCCAGCCCCTGACTTTCTATGCGGATTATGACAAGGATCTGAACAGCATTTCGTATCCTGACGGAAAGCGCGCCGTAAATCTGGTGGTGGAGGAACTTGGGGGCAAAGCGATCCTTAATGCTGTTTGCTCTGATGGATCGGACGCGGCGAAGGAGCTCCGCAGGCGCTTCAGGCTCGCCGATGACATGCGAAAAATATACAATGAGATAGGCACCGACGGCAATATAAAAAACGCAATAAGAAGGTACGATGGCATGCGCCTTACGCTCAATGGCCCATGGGAAACAACCCTATGCTTTATAATATCGCAATTCAACAACGTGAAGCGCATAAGGCTTATAACGCGCAATATCATAAACAAATTCGGCGGCCCGATAAGCGGGACGGGAGTCAGGTCTTTCCCGGGGAGCGAAACGCTCGCGCTGGCGTCGGAAAAGGACATATTCGCGTGCGGCACAGGTTTCAGGGCAAGGTACATAGCAAGCGCTTCGAAGTTCTGCTCGGAGAATATGGACCTCAAAAAACTTCCGGCAAGAAACTACGAGAAGCTGAAGTCGAGGCTCATGGAGATAGACGGCGTCGGAGAAAAAGTCGCAGACTGCATAGCGCTCATGGGCTACGGCAACCTCAGGGCTTTTCCAATAGATGTATGGGTCAAGCGCACAATGGAAAAGCTTTATTTCGGCGGCCAGAAAAGGAAGGAGCGCGAGATACGCGAGTTTGCGCTTGACAGGTGGGGCGGTTACGCAGGATATGCGCAGCAGTACCTTTTCCACCATGCCAGGACAGGGGGCTACGATTGACCGAAGCCGGAGATCGCTACACTTTTTGTTAAGAAAGGATTAAAGCTGTTTGAAAGCTATAAATATATAAAAAATGCATAAATTACTAGTAATCACTGATAGGGTGTATCATTGTCTGTCAAAAAATTGGCTTCGCTGGCCTCTACGGCTTTGAAGAGCAACGTTTCTACGCTGCAGGTGCCTTACAAGCTTAATTTCGCCATAACATACTGGTGCCAGTCAAGATGCCTTACGTGCAGCATATGGCAGATAAGGCCCAAGGGAGAGCTGAGCCTTGACGAGATAAGGCAGTTCGCCAAAAACAACACGTATTTTAAATGGATAGAGCTTACAGGGGGCGAGCCCTTCCTTCGCAGCGACATAGTTGAAATAGCGAAGGCATTCGCAGAGACTTCGAAGGACCTTTACGTTCTCACCATGCCGACCAACTCATTGTGCGACAGGCAGATGGTGCTGGGCAAGCTCAGGAAGATATTAGACTTGGGGATACCGAAGGTTTCAATAACGGTAAGCCTTGACGGTTATAAGGAGCTACATGACCATATAAGGGGCGTGCCAGGCAACTACGAAAAGGCGATAAGCATGTTCAAGGACCTGATGCAGCTCAAGAAGGAGTACAAGAACCTGTACTTCGTATTCGGCTATACTATGAGCGCTTTCAACCAGGGGCAGCTCATGAAGACCATAGAAGAGGTAAGGAAGGACATACCGGAAGTGAGGTATAACGATTTCCATTTGAACCTTGGGCAGATTTCAACGAACTATTACGGCAATTCCGGGGCCGAGGTCAAGGGCTCTCCGGAAATCATATCCAAGGAGATAGAGGAGTTCGCGGGCAGGCGCGAATTCGAGGTGGGCATAATACCGCAGATAGAGTCGGTTTTCCTGAAGAAGCTAGTCTATTATTCCCGCACTGGCGAGATGCCGATGAGGAGCAGGAGCCTGGAGGCTTCGCTGTTCATGGACGGCTACGGCAATGTCTACCCATCGATAATGTGGGACAAGAAGATAGGGAATATACGCGACGCGTCGTACGATCTGGCCAATATATGGCACAGCAAAGAGGCTGAAGAGACGCGCGCCGAGATAAAAAGCGGCAAGGAGCCGAAGCAGTGGACAGCGTGCGAAGCCTACCAGTCCATAACCGGGAACATATTGAGCTTCCTGCATTGACGCCTTATTTCGCGCAGGCGCTCATTTCACATTGAGCCTCTTGAATATAGCTACTTTTACGAAATCGTTTATGAAAAGCGCGGCCAGCGCAAGCCCGAATATCGTGGCGATTTCATAGCCTGTAAGCTTCGGGACGAATACGCCGAAGTACGACAGCACAAGGCCCACTATTATCCCGAACGTTATCGCACCCGCTAGCGTTTTGCTTGGCCTCGACTTCCAGAAAAAGCCCTTGGACCGCATGTTGAGCACGCTGAACTCGTTGGTTATGTTGAACATAAGGAACGTCGCGGTCTGGAATGCGGGTATGCCCAGGCTGAAAAGCCCTCCCCTGAACACAGGGACGAGGGCGAGGGTTTCTATCACCAGGAATATGCCTATTATGGCCGACGAGTACATCAGCGACCTTACATTCCATATGTCAGGGTTGTGCGAGTACTCGGCATTGTCCGTCGATATGGTTATGTTTATTATGTCGTTGGTGAATATCAGTATTATAAGCATGAAGGGGACTATCGCTATGAAATGGAAAACCAGGTACATTATCGCTATGAACCCGATTATCTGGAACGTCTTCAGTATCTTTACGCTTGAATACGTTATCATGCGCTGGAATATGCGCCTGCTCTCCTTTACGGCTTCTACCAGCACGTCTATCCCATTCTTTGTGAGCACCAATGCTGCAGATCCCTTCGCCACATCAGTCGCGGTCGCCACGGCTATGCCGACCTCCGCCTGCTTGAGCGCAGGCGCATCGTTGACGCCGTCGCCGGTCATGCCCACTATGTAGCCGTCCTTCTGCAGGGCCTTGACTATGGTGTATTTGTCTTCAGGGTATACGTCCGAGAAGCCATTGGCGCCTATTATGTCGCCCGCGAGCTTTTTGGGGTTATTGCGCTCCTTCGATATGTCTATTATTTGGCTGCCCATGTCCACCTCTTTCGATATCTGCATCGCCACGGCTATGTTGTCGCCAGTGAGCATCTTGGTTTTCACTCCGAGCCCGTGAAGCTCGTTTATAAGCTCCTTGGCATCAGCCCTGGGCGTGTCGTACAGCGCTATAAGGCCGTATATGCGCCACCTTTTGCCGTCGGAACTTTTCCCCACCGCTATGGTCCTGAAGCCCTTCGACGCGTATTCTTCGACCGTGCTTTTGGCTTCCTCGTAAAGGCCCTTGTTAAGCACGTTGAGCGCGAACACGGTGTGCACAGCGCCCTTTGTGGCGTAGTATTTCGATTTGCCTTCGGCTATCAGGCCGGAAGTCCTTTTTGTGGACGGATCGAACGGGTAGAACTTTAATTGCCTCGCGTACTTTATCTTTTTAATGCCCGCGTAATCCAGTATTGCGTTGTCTATCGGGTCGTTGTCCTCCTGCCTTGAGGCCTCCGCGGCGTATTTTATAACCTCGTCCTCCTCGCAGTTGAAGGATTTTATGAGCCTAACGACGATTTCGTTCTTCGTTATCGTTCCGGTCTTATCCATGCAGAGCACGTTCATGTTCGACGTGTCTTCTATGGCTTCGAGCTTCGTCACCAGGATCCCTTTGCGCGACAGCTTTTCAGTCCCGAGCGCCATGGAGACCGTGAAAGCCGCAGACAGAGCCACCGGCACAGAGGCTATCAGCAGCACCAGAATAAACGGTATTATTATGCGCAGTGACTGGTGCAGCACAAGCAGGCCGAACGCGAGCATTATTGCAAGTATTATGAGGTCCCCGAAAAGAAGGTATTTCACTATGCCCATTATCGCATTCTGCAGGTGGGATTTTACCCTGGCATTCTGCACCAGCTTAGCGGTTTTGCCGTACAGCGTATTGTATCCGGTGCCTATTACTATGCAAAGGGCCTCGCCCCTTTTTACTGTTGAGCCCTGCTTTACTGATTCGCCCTCCTTTTTTGCTATAGGGAGCGATTCCCCTGTTATCACAGACTCATCGACTTCGAGTGATTCCGATTCTATTACCCTGCAGTCCGCGGGGATGACATCCCCAAACCTTATTTTTATTATGTCCCCTGGGACAAGCAGCCTTGCCTTTATGGCGGACCATTTCGAATCCCGCAGCACCCTGGCGCTGCTTGAAAGCATGGCCTTCAACGCATCGACGGACCTGTCGGCTTTGTACTCCTCCGCGAATCCGACTATGGCATTGAACACGAGCAGCACGAGTATTATGTAGAAATCGCGCATGTTTCCCAGGTAATAGGAGAGGATTATTACTGCTATAAGGATGAGCTGCACAGGGCCGTAGAACTTCTTTAGGAATATGAGAGCATAATTCGGCTTCTTGTCCTTTATCTCGTTATAGCCGTACAGGTCTAGGCGCTTTTCTGCTTCTTTCGAGGAGAGCCCGCGCTCGCTGGAGCCCAGTTTCGAAAAAACGTCCTTCATGCTTAGCTTCTCTATGCTCTGCGATTCTATCTCAACCATAGAATTCATAGATGATTCGGAATGAAGCCTTAATTAACTTTTGAATCCTCCTGCCTCGATGCGCCGAAAGCCCGCACAGCGCTGTGGTGCGGTATCCTGATATGGCTGCGCCAGTTTTTGTATGTGCCTATCGGCGCGTTCCTCAGAACGTAGTAGACAGAGCCTATAAGCGCTATGCCTGCCAGGAATTCCAGGCTCGGTATGTCCAGATAAGCCACCATGAGCATTATTGTGGCTATGCCTGCTGTGGAAACGGCCGGTATGTACCTCTTCTCCTGCTGCTTTTCCCTCTTCAGGTGCACGTAGAAATTTATCGCGGCCACGTTTATTATCAGGTATGCGGTAAGCACTGCGGCATTCGATGCATCCACTATAGTGCCGAACGAAATAAACAGCAGGAATATAATCGCTAGCACGGATGAAACGACGATCGCATTCACAGGGGTCGAAAATTTGTCTATGTAGGAAAGCTTGCCAGGGAGCTCCTTGTCCCTGCCCATGGCAAAGAACACCCTCGAAGTGCCGAGTATTCCTGTGAGTATCACGCCTGCGGTGGCTGTCACGCCTCCGAAGGCTATAATCAATGCCAGGATATTGTTGTGTATTGTTTTTATCGCGGTGGACAGGGGAGCGCTCGAATGCGCGAGCGCGCTTGGAGAAACAAGCCCCAATGCCGTCACTGCGACCAGGATATATATGGCGGTTGAGATGATTATGGATATTATTATGGCCTTTGGTATTGTCTTCTCAGGCTCGTTCACCTCATCGCTTATCGTAGTCACCCTGGAGAAGCCGGTGAAGGCGAAGAATATTATCGCTGCGCCTGCGAGCATTCCGCTTGCACCGTTAGGCAATGGATTGCTGAAGTTCGAAGCATTGAAGAAGAAAATCCCTGCTGCGACGAATATCACAAGCACGGTTATATTTATTATCACGAACACTGTTATGGTCTTCGCGGAGTTCTTTATCCCGAGGATGTTTATTATTGCAAACGCGATTATCGATGCTATGGCGAAATACACTTCTGGGAAATGTATCGAGAATAGCGTGTTCATATACCCGCCCAGGCTGAGGGAAACCGCGGATATCGCTATTATATTGCCGAAGGTCCACAGCCAGCCGCCTATGAAGCCAGCGAAAGGCCTGTATGCGTCTTTCGCATATTCGTAGACGCCGCCTTCTTTGGCCACATGCCTTGCTATCTCTGCAAAGCTGAGCCCTGTAAGCATGGCTATTATCGCGCTTATTATTATCGAAAGCAGTATCGAAGGCCCGGCCTTGCCTATCGCAAGCCCTATTATTACGAATATTCCTGCGCCTATTATGGCGCCAAGGTTTATCATAACCGCCTGCAGAAGGGTCACGGACCTGGAGAGCTGGTTCAATTCAACACCGTTTTTAGCCTATCCTGCTGCCGATCGGCGCATCCGGATAGATTGATAATATTTTTACCCCGCCATTTGTCAAAGCGCCCAGGACAAGCACTTCAGACATGAAATTCGCGACCTGTTTCGGCCCGAAATTTACTACAGCAACAACCTTCCTTCCCAAAAGCTCCTCCTTTGTATAATTGGTTATCTGCGCGGAAGAATGCTTTATCCCTATTTCGCCACCAAAGTCTATTGTCAGCTTATAAGCCTTCTTCTTAGCCTCTGGAAAATCTTCCACATTTGTGATAACGCCGACCCGCATATCGACTTTGTCAAAGTCTTCGTAATTTATCATTCGATTACCAATGATAT
>JABEBX010024202.1_pt1 | contig 18194 bp, 20 predicted proteins | sample 7245971 | NCBI WGS metagenome assembly JABEBX01 (sample SAMN14506365, study PRJNA622280) | hot springs metagenome | biome: hot spring [ENVO:00000051]|acidic hot spring [ENVO:00002120]; feature: spring [ENVO:00000027]|sediment [ENVO:00002007]; material: sediment environment [ENVO:01001048]... | reverse complement strand
ATATTTAAAGGGCTTTCCACCACTGTGATTCTCGGCCATATGCCTTGAATAATAAAAATCTGTAAGGTTGTAGTCCTCATTAAAGCTTACCAAAATCCTTCCGTTTCCATTTGGTATATACCTTACCATAAAGTTACGTATTGTGGACTTATATTTAAAATCATGTTATCTTCAATGATGATAATTTGCATAGATAATATAATATTTTGAAATATTGTAAATCAAATATAACTTATGGTTTTATTAACGTTATTAGAATGGAATTGTTGAAATATTAATAGAGTTTATATTTAGTACGTCTTTCAGGTTGAAGCATTTCAAAGAACTTTAAATAAACTTGGATATGTATATACCTGCATGAACGTTATGTATGAGATAACAATGGTTAAAAGAATTGATACATAATTCAGAAACTATGAGCGGGATATTATATTATTACCTTATAAGGAGAAATAGAAGAGTATAGGGGTGGTTATGCAGCCAGTTAATTATATATAAAAATTTAAAAGTTAAAATAGTATTTTAGCATTATGCATTTATCCTGGTGGGTCCGTAGCTCAGCTAGGTAGAGCGATGGACTCTTAATCCATCGGTCAAGGGTTCAAATCCCTTCGGACCCGCTATAAATTTGTATCAAATACACAGGCAATCACCTTAAAATTTTACTTTTATTGGATAATATGCAATATCAATGCTATTGAATCTACATTTTACCGGGAATTAAATAAAAAGTATTAATTATCAATAAATATTTAACATTTATGTGCAGGATGTTTGCATATACAGGAAATTCTTATAATGAATTGATTTCTTTGTATACAGCTCTCAAAAAATCGGCAAAAAATGATGTTATAGGTGACAGAATAGGTATTAATGACCATAAAGATGGGTATGGTTATGTTATATATAATAATGGGAAGATTATAAACTGGAGGTCTGATGCAGCAATTTATTCAGAGAACCCTGTGATACCGGAACTGAGTGGAAATATATATGCAATTTTTCATGCGAGAAAAGCCTCTGATATACATATGGGTGTATTTTACAGCCACCCGCTGTCAGTATCTACAGGCGATAAAGTGATTTTCCTGGCCCATAATGGACTTGCGGATTCAGAGAAGTTAATGAAAGAACTTAAATTGAATGGAGAATTTTCGGATTCTGAACTTGTACTGGAATATATAAAACAAAATGGAATTTCTTCTGTAGAAAAAATAGAAAATTCTTTTACAAAAAGTGCACTTAATTTGCTCATTTTGGACTTGAATAAGATTAATGGAAAAGCAATAATTTATGCCCTGAATTTTTATAAAAATCCAGTGAGAAAGGAATATTCCGATATGTTTATTTCAAATCTTAAAAATGGCAGGGCAATTATATCATCCACCTTAAAATGTTATGGAATTCCCGCATCAGAACAGATGGAATATGGAAAACTTATATCTATTGAATGACCCATATAAATTCCAGTCAAATGCCACATCTTCTGGATGTGACCTGTTGCTGTCTTTCCAATGCCCGCAGGCATGGTTTCACAGTAATGCAATGATTGGCCGGTTTACAACAGTTAAGTGATTTGTCGGATATCTCAATGTTCATTGATGCATTCAGGTTGGCATGAAGGTCAAAACTATAGTTCCTGCATTGGAATATAATTCAATTCTGGCATACAATAATACACTTTTGTATGACAAAATTATTTAATTCGAATCTTATGACAATATATGTATACTTTAATTTTCATAGGCGTCATTGCCGGTTTTACGGCCGGTATTACAACAGGATTTTTGATATATTCACGCATAAACAGAAAAATTTATGGAAATATTGAGAACAGACTAAAAAATACTATGCACAGCTTCATAGAGGAAGAAAATAGAAATCTCCTCAATACGAGTACGGTATCATTCAAAACTGCACTTGAAAAGGAAAGAGCAGAGCGTGAAAATACCGGTATGCAATTTACAAGCCTTATAGATCCATTAAGAGAGACTCTTAAAAATTACCAGTCATATATTGAAAATATTGAAAAAGAGAGGAAGGTCGAATCCGGTTCATTAAAAGACAATCTTGACAACCTTTCAAAAAAAATCAGTGATCTGGAACATGATACAATCAAACTTTCAAGTGCACTGAAAAATCCCTCAATAAGAGGTAAATGGGGAGAGATAACACTTAGAAGAACAGTGGAAATGGCAGGTATGGTATCGTATTGCGATTTTATTGAGCAGGCAATGTCAGAAGACCGTACAACCAGACCTGATATGATAATAAGGCTGCCGGAGAACAGAACTATTATAGTAGATTCCAAGGTTCCATTAAACGGCTATTTTGAATATCTGGAAGGAGAGGATAAAAATGCAGGTCTTGACAGATATATAACTGTATTTAAAAGCCATGTGCATGAACTTGCATCCAAAAAATACTGGGAAAAATTTGACAATTCCGTTGATTTTGTTGTTATGTTTTTGCCGGTTGAATCACTTTTGAGTCTGATAATGAATGAATCCCCCTCCATTGTTGAGGAGGCAATATCAAAAAAAGTAATTATAGCAACACCGGTAACCCTTATTTCCCTGCTTTTAACAGTACATATGGGCTGGAAAGATGTTAATACAATAAAAAATTTTGATGACCTTGTTTCTAAAATAAGAGATTTCCATTCGGATTTAAAGAAATACATAGATGATTACAACGAAGTTGCCAAAAATCTGGGTAAATCGGTTGATTCATTTAACAGGCTTGGACGTGACATGGAAATGAGACTTGAACCAATAATTGAAAAACTCTTAAAAACGGAAATTGTCAGTGAAAGCAGCAGCATGGAAATGGATGATGTTAGCAGTAAAACTTCCGAATTGAAATAAATTTATTTATACTGTGTAAAAAGTTTATAATCTGATTTTCCGTCAAATAGCCCTATCCTTACGGCTGAATCAATCCATCCGTATGAATAATTTAATGCCGCAAATGCGTTTATATAATCATTTTTGCTGTAAAAGTATTTGGCATCATTATAATAATTAACAACCATTTCCATATGGTCATTTGCCATAGAATAAAGCTGTGATTCCACTGATAATGATATGGTAATCTTCTCCAGTGCTGTCTTTTCAAGCTCTATGTATTTTTCAACTTTTTCCTTTAAATCCATAAAAGTTAATGTCTTATTATAATATTTATTTATCCGGCACTGGTCAGCCTCCGCAACCTTAAGGAGGAAATGCTTCTTTCCTTTACTATAGCTGTAAACATAGATTTATCGCACCAAAATTTATAAAGAGTGATATAGGGTTATTTTTATCAATTTATCCACATTTAGAAAATTTCTTTACTATACGTGTTGCTGCTCTGTTAACCATATTCTTATTGTATGTTCTACAAAAATGTAAGTTAGAAATTTTCTGAAATAACTTCTTAATCAGTTTTCATGTATTTTGGAAGATATCTTTTCACTCATTATTATAAGTTTATGAAAATTATATTATTGCTGAGTAAAAGAAAAGTAATTGAAAGTTAATTTATGACCAGAATGGACCCATAACCTATGAGGCGCCATCTATTTGATATACGGCGGCCTATGGCAATTCTGTCGCCTTTATTTCCAGCTACAGGATATTTAAGCGATACGGCAATATTGCCATCTTTTATTGTTGAAACAGAACCTATAGTATTTGCTGTTCCAACTGTTAGCATTATCATTTCTCCGGATTTCAGCGGTTCGACCTTAACATCCTCATCAAACCCCACGACACGGTCAAGTAAATGTATATCCATTTCCATGTTAAATATAGCATCAGGTACCTCTCCTTTATGGCCTATAATTCTTCCTGTAAATGAATCCCCCTTTGTTAAAAATGGATCCAATTCCGTCCCGACTGCGGCAAGTCCACCGGGAATTATTGACTCATAGCTTGACGATCCTGCCATTAATGACGTTATTCTTGTTGTTACATTCTGCCAGACGGTTTTGTTTCCTTTTGTCACCTGTATTCCCGGTGAGATTTCTATCTCATCACCAACTGTAAGTTTTCCTCTTACAAGAGACCCTCCAATGACACCGCCGTGAAGTAGTTCAGGTTTTGTGCCAGGCTTATTTATATCAAATGATCTGGCAATATACATAAGTGGTGAATCGTTTTCGCTGAAATCGGGAGTTTTGATAATTTTTTCTATTGCCTCAAAAACAATATCTATATTTGTATTATGATATGCACTTACAGGTATAACAGGTGCATTTTCCGCAACGCTACCTTTTAAGAATTTCTTTATTTCTTTATAACTTTCGATTGCCCTTTCCTTTGTGACAAGGTCAATTTTATTCTGCACAACTATAATTTCACGTATGCCCATAATTTCAAGTGCTGTGAGATGTTCCCTTGTCTGCGGTTGCGGACAGCTCTCATTTGCAGCTATAACCAGTATTGCACCGTTCATAATTGCTGATCCTGCAAGCATTGTAGCCATTAAAGTTTCATGCCCGGGTGCATCAACAATTGATATGACCCTTGACAGCTTGGAATCCGAACCGAGCTTTTTATTTGAATAAACGGTCTTTCCATCTACAACAGATTTATAAATTGGGGTATCTGCATAGCCAAGTTTAATTGATATTCCACGCTTGACTTCCTCAGAATGTACATCTGTTTTCTTCCCTGTCAATGCGTATGTGAGAGTACTTTTACCATGATCGACGTGGCCGACCATTCCAATATTAACAGATGGCTGTTCCATTACTGTTCTACCTTTCCACTTTTCTCTTCTTCAGGTTCCAGTGGTTGTGTCCCGTACTGTGTTATCACAACATTAATCTGAGATATGTCAGAACCTATTATGTTTCCTCTGAAGGTTACTCTCTTTCTAATGCCATTTTTGCCCTTTCTTCCCGAGCTGTATGCTATTAAAATTCTTTTCTTGCCAATCATTGACAGATCTTTTTTCATCGGGAAACCGTCATTTGCACTGCCACCCGTAATTTTTAATTTATAACCGGGCATTTCAAAGAAAATTCCGTCGAGTTCATCTCCCACCTTTCTTCCGGAAATTGAGCCCAGAACATCCGCTGAAATTTCCTTTTTGTATGTCTTGCCTGTCTTCCTGTCTGCAATTACTGCTACAACCATAATATACACCTTAATCTTATTGAATCGTAATTATATGCTCATTAATAAAATTATAGATTAAAATAACAAATCATGATAAATTATTTGAAATAATATAGTTTACAAGTTTTTCCATTGCAATTCCACGATGTGATATTTTATTTTTTTCTTCCAGAGATATTTCAGCGAGAGAATTATCATATCCCTCCGGAATAAAAATTGGATCATATCCAAAAAGTCTTCCGTTGCTTATTCCGGATGAAATTGTACCATTTAAAATGCCGTTAAACTGGATTATATCATCATTATTATATAAGGAAATAACAGTTTCAAATCTTGCCTTTGAATTTGCCGCAAGCTTTATTATTCCACCATTACCGATAGTTTCCTGCACATAAGATGCATATGGTCCGGGGAATCCATTAAGATTATCAATATAAAGACCGGTGTCATCTATAAAGTAAGGCGGTTTAATTATATTTGATAGCTTCTCGCAGCTATCCCTTGATATGATTGATGTTGTATCTGCCTGAATTTCCTGGTACTTCATTTTCTCCCATGATATTTTAATATTGTATTTTTCCATAATTATCTGAACTTCCTCAAACTTATGGCCGTTGCTTGTAACAAATTTTATCATAAATTACATATTATAGTTTCAATAATATAATTTATGGGATAATTACAATGTTTATTCAAATGTCAATACAATTATTAAAATATAGATGGATTTATTAAATAAGATATTAACAGAGATATTGTAATTTTATGACGGGCTATAAAACATATCTATTTTATGTATCCATAAAAATTAAACATATCTCCTGCGTGCCCTTATTTCCTTTAGTATATCAATTATTTTATCTGAATTTTCCTTATATATTTTATATCTTTCAATGAAAAGCGATGTAATCTGTAAATAATCCCCGTAAAGCCCTTTAAACGATTCAGTTAAGAGAAAAAGGTCATCAGCGATATCCTCATCTTTAGCATTCACATGCCCCATGCTCGGGTCTATTAGATATATATCGTCATTGAGTATTATTATATTGTTCGGTGTTAAATCCCCATGTGATATTTTATTATTATGCATTTTTGACACCTGCAGTGCGAGCTTATCAATTATATAACTGTGATCCTTTTTAGAATTGAGATAATTATTAAGTGTTATTCCCGGAATATATTCCAGTTTAATCGTGTTTGCCGCGACATCCAAATCATAAACAATTGGCACATTGATTTCCGCATCATGCATGGAATATAACATATTGAATTCATTTCTCATTCTTTCTCTCCTTATTCTTGAATCAAGTTCATGATTTCTATATTTTTTTACAATACGTGTTTTGTTTATTACACTTCTTCCATAAAAATTATCCATTTCAATTATTGATTCTGCACCCTTATTATTATTTATGTTACTGCTTTCTGATTTTATCCATGGAACTATCACCTCATCAATTCTGAATCTCTGGTTGATTTTTGTGTCCATGATATTCTGTCTTTCTCCATTCATATACATTAACATGCCGGCCTGTGCAATCATTGCGCCATTGTCCATGCAGTATTTGCTGTCGGTCAAATATGCCTTATATCCCGATTCCAATGCCATTTCACTTACCATATCTCTGAGTCTGTTGTTTCTTGCAACACCGCCCGCCAGCAATATTTCCGTCTTGTTCGTATAATAAAGGGCCCGTTCCAGAATTTCCACCAGCATGGCAAATGATGTTTCCTGTATGCTGTAGCAGATATTTTCTATTGATTCTTTTCCTAAATAGCTCTTTGCAGCGGTATATATTCCGGAAAATGATGAATCCATACCCTTGACTGAATATGGTAGTTTTAACAGCTTATCTCCTTTTTTTGCAAGTTTTTCAATTTCTGGGCCGCCTGGAAATGGGATGCCAATATCCCTGGCAAACTTGTCCAGCATATTGCCAAGACCGATATCCATTGTTTCACCGAGTACATGATACCTATCAATATTATGTGCAATTACCTGTGTGTTACCACCGGAGATATAAAGCATTACCGGGTCAGTAGCACCGGAAAGCTTTCTTCCTATTTCTACATGGCCCAGGGGATGGTTTACTCCTATCAGAGGAATATTATATTTAAGGCTAAAAGCACGTGCAGCAGTTGCAACTACTCTGAGACATGGACCAAGACCCGGGCCCATAGAAAAAGCAACAAGATCTATATTTTCCGGAAGAATTCCAGAAGCATCAAAAGAGGATTTTATAACATCTATTATTTTATCTGCATGATGAATGGCGGCCTCACGGGGATGTATGCCTCCATTTTTAGGTATATATATAGATGATATATTTGAAAGCACTGATCTTTCATTTATTATTCCAGCACTGATTGTGTGGGCAGTTCCCTCGAGCCCTAGAACATTCATATACCTGAATTATTAATCTCTATTTCTACTTTTTAGCATATACTGAATTTTCATTAAAAAAGATAAATTATAATAAAAGTCTTTTAAAAATATAAAAAATATAATAAATTATATAATTTTAATCCTTGTATTTGATTCTTGAAGAGGCGCGAAATACAAACTTGTCCTTCTGTGGAACCTTGATTTCCTGTCTTGTTTTTGGATTTCTTGCTGTTCTTGCTTTCTGTTCTTTTCTCTCGAAAATTCCAAAATCAGCCAGATTTACTTTCTTGCCTTCGTCTACGGAGCTAACTGTTTCATCCAAAAAGGCCTTTATAATCTCGGCAGTCTTTTTTTGGGTTGTCTTTGTAGATGTTGCGACCTTCTTTGATATTTCGCTTATTCCAACCATTATTTCACCAATTGTAAATGCAATTGTTAGTATATAAATTTTTTGCTAAAATTCAGGAATAAATGAGAAAAACAAAGGTTTTGCTTCCAGAAAGAATAATTTTAGCATGGAATTTAATTATATATATTTATTTCTATAATATACAAGTTCGTTCTGTATCGGACATTGAACACAATAAAATTGTATCTCACTACCAGGATAGTACAATTCGTGTAAAGTTTGCAGAAATGGCTTTATTATAATTGTTGAGATTTATGAGCTGCTATGATAATCTATATAATAGTTTTTATCGGAAATAATATAATCCATTTGCGAATCTAAACACACCGGCATTGATTTGAAAGAATAATATTAAAAAGTTGTATTTCCAGATAATGAATATTATTAACAGGTTTATTGATATCACGGACATTAAGAACGCATAAAATTACAAATCTGATAATGTAATGCCGGGCATAAAAAATGAATGAAGTACTTACATTATTCCCGGCATGATTATTTAAATATTAGAAAGTACCGGCTTATATTAAATACGATTAGCCCGGGAAATATACTCTGCAGGCAGAATAAGATAATGGATGAGATCATAAAAACCAAAAAAACCGGCTAAAATTTCATGAAATTAGCATGAAGCAGGTGTATTACAATATTGTAAGAAAAAATGCGGGACATACTGGTAGTTATGCAACTCTGTTATTTTTTTCAACAATATTAAATATTGAATAAATATAAACTTTCATGAGACTTATAGAAAATTGGTTTTCAGAAAGATATTCAGATAATCTTCAGCTTTCTTTCAGAGTGAGGGATCAGCTTTTATCGGTAAAAACGGATTATCAGAGAATAGATTTATTCGATACATATGATTTCGGAAAATTATTATCAATAGACGGCACCGTGCAATTGACAGAAAAAGATGAATATGTATATCATGAAATGATAACCATGGTTCCTTTCTATTTCAATTCAAGACCTTCCAGTGCACTTATAATTGGAGGAGGTGACGGGGGTGCTGCAAAAAGGCTTCTTCAATTAAACTTTGACAGCATTACAAATGTTGAAATTGACGGAAATGTTGTGGAAGTGGCAAAGAAATATTTCCCGGATATTTCCTCATCTTTTTCTGATAAAAGAGTTAAGCTAATAGTCGGTGATGGCATAAAATATATTAAGGAAACTAATGAGAAATTTGATCGGATTATAATAGATTCAACGGACCCTGTCGGTCCTGCAGAGGGATTATTTTCCGATGAATTTTATAATAACGTTAAAAATCATCTTACAGAAGATGGAATAGTAGTAACACAGTCAGGCTCTCCATATTACCAGCCCACTGCACTTTCAATGGCGCATAAAAGTATGTCAGCGTCCTTTCCATTTGTAAAAACTTACTGTGCTTTTATACCAACTTATCCAAGCGGACTGTGGTCATTTACAATGGCTTCGGAATCCGATTTTGTTAAAAGGGCTGAAACTATAAAACCGGGAAGATATTTCAATGAAGGTATACTTGAAGGGTCATTCAGTTTACCGGAATTTGTGAAAGATATTATAAAATAATATAAATATACTTATAATTTTTAAGTTATTATATATCTTTAATATAACAAAATCGCTGTATGTAAATTAGATATTGAGAAAAGCAGGTTATTTTTTTATTCCCCATTTGTGTTTTGCACTGGAAAGCTCTTCTAAATACTTCCCCTTAAATTTTTTTGATATTTCTTCAAGTTTTGGAAGATTCTCAATAAATGCTTTCTTGCTGCTGCTCTTCAATAGTTTCTTGAATAATGTGATATCTTCAAAGTCTCTGTACGTTAAATAAAAGAGATAAATGAAGAGTATCAGGGATACTATAAGAAGCCAGTACTGCCAGCTTCCTATTTTATTAACGTATAATAAATTTAAAAGCGCCGGTATTTTCATAATAAGGGCATTCAGGCTAAGGATAAAAAATAGCAATGAAATCACGGCCGTAATTCCGAATACAAAATAAAGCCTGTCTCTATACATATCTTACCTGCCATTATCTATTTGGATATAAGTTTCTTTCTTTCCTTTGATGAATAGCCGGTAATCTTTTCAATTAAATTATTGAATTTTTTAATTGTTTCCTGAGGATTGCTATAATTCTTATCTGCCTCTGTTTCTGCATATACTTTCTTTCCATCAGTCCATATTTCTAATTTTAAAATTCCGGGATACGATGCTATAATATGGTCACCGTCTATTTTATACTCCATATCTTGCGATTCCAGACAGCTTTTTATATAATCATTATCTGATTTGATAGTTTTTCTTACGGGATATTCTCTCATTTAATCACCTATATTTTTTTGGCAAATTTTTTCTGGTATTTTTTGGACAATGCTCTCCAGTACATTAATTCCATGTACTGGGCATCATGCTCCAGCAGGGGGGACATGGAAATTATATCCATATCTATATCCATGCTTGCTATTACCTCTGCAAGTGTTTCAAATTTAAGATCCCCGTGCTTTATTGCAGTGATTTTCAATTCATTGCCATTGCTGTATTCAACTCCGCCAAATTCCGTATATAAATCGTATTTTGCATATTTTTTGAAATCATTAATAACATCCTCAAAACTCTTTGCATCAATAAGTGATCCGTTATTGATTGAATGGATATGGGGAAAATTAAGTATTGGCTCTACATCTTTTACTTTATCGGCAATTGAAAATAGCTCTTTTCTTGTACCAAACAGGTCTTTTTTCCCGGAACTTTCCACACCTATATACGGAAAACCCTTATCGTGAGGGAATTCACCTGCAATTGATGAATATACCTCCACGGCCTTCTTCAATGCCGTTGATTTTTTCTGCGGATAAAATCCAGTATGTGTAATTATTCTTTTTGCTCCCATTGCCCTGCCAATAAGAAGCGCCCAGCGAATATGGTTGATAGATTTCTCTGATATTTCGCCCTCGTTCAGTAGATCCATATAATAAGGAGCATGCATTGATATATCTATATCCAGTTCTTCTGCTATTTCTTTACCCAGCTTTAATTCATCATAATTCCTTGCCATATTCCAGAATAATTGCTGTACTATGTCATCTTCCTCAATCGCCTTTTCAGTTCCAATGCTCTTAAAGTTGCCATCATCGTCTGGCCTGAGAACATCCACAATTATAGAATCCTCAACATCTTTTGGATACATTTCTGTATATTCAATTGCAGGATTTTCACTTACATTTACCCTCAATAATTGAACCTCCAGGGAATTGAGGCCAAGGTTTGCAGCGTCTTCTATAGAATCTATGTATGTTCTTCCCTTGCTTGTCAGCGGAATACCTGCAACACCAAATCTAATCATTTTCTAAATGATAACTATACATTATTTTAATTTTGCCATGAATATGAAATTTATATTTTTATTAAAATTTTATAATTTTTTAAAACCAATACAACATTCAATTTATTGTAAAACACTATTTTAGATTATTTGATGAATATAACATATTACTTATACTGGCAAATAACCGGGTTAATTATATTTTTCATTCAAATATTACATCGAATAGGTTAAATACATTTTAAACATAACAATTTGATGGTAACTGAAGATTATCATAATATAATCATTAATAAGAATACCGGTGATAATAATGAATGTCGATCCAAACATAACAAAATATGTTATCAAGGCAAAGATAGTAACTGATGGTGTTGTAGAAAAACCCGATGTGGTGGGTGCAATATTTGGTCAAACCGAGGGTTTACTTGGTGAGGAATTAGATTTAAGGGATCTGCAAAAGAGTGGAAAGATAGGAAGAATTGAAGTAGACATAGATACAAAAAAAGGCAGGACGGAGGGTGTTGTACTTATACCGTCCGGTCTGGACCAGGTAGAAAGCTCCATACTTGCTGCTGCGCTTGAAACAATAGATAGAATAGGACCATGCAAAGCGAAAGTCGATGTAGAAGACGTTGAAGATGTTAGAATAAATAAGAGGGACAAGGTTATACAGAGGGCAGAAGAATTATACAAAAAAATGGGTAACAATGGAAAAAGCCTCAGTGAAAGTATAATACAGTCGGTCAGAGAGGAAGTGGAAAAGAAGGAAATCCTTTCATATGGCGAGGAACACCTGCCTGCAGGTCCTGCTGTCGGTTCTTCAGATTCAATAATAGTTGTAGAAGGAAGAAACGATGTTTTGAATCTTCTAAGGTATGGAATAAAAAATACCATTGCAGTACAGGGTACAAGTGTTCCAAATACTGTTAAAGAACTCTCAAAAGCCAGAACTGTGACACTCTTTGTTGACGGAGACCACGGAGGAGAACTTATAATTAAAGAAATGCTGCAGGTAGCTGATGTTGACTTTATTGCAAGGGCTCCTCCAGGAACAGAAGTCGAGGAATTAACATATAAACAGCTTGTTAAAGCCTTAAAATACAAGTCGCCTGTTGCACAGTACCTGGAGTCCAGAGGTATGCTTGACGAATTGAAAGAGTTTACAGAGAAGAACAATCAGGCCCAGGAAGTTAGTATTAAAGCTGAACCTAAAGAGATTCAGACAGAAAGCCACAAAAATCATAACATTAAAAAAACAGAAGTACCGGTAAAAAGCGATGAGGAGGAGCAAACTGTTCAGGAAATTAACGATATAAATGACCCAAAATTTATAAGAAACAAACTCAATGAACTCTATGAAAGCAAAGCTGCAGAAGTATATGACAGCTCATCCAATCCTGTTGCCAGGTATCCTGTTTCAGAAATTGCTGAATTAATCCAGAACATAAAGGATGCAAACACTATAATCAGTGGCGGTGTTATTTCACAGAGATTGATTGACATAGCTTATGGACTGGGTGTGAAAAACATTTATGGTATGAGAACCGGACATATAACAAAAAAGCCGGATAATATAAGGGTGGTTACTTGGGAACATATGTAAATTATAATGAATTTCCTGACACATCATATATAAAGATACCAACCAATCCACTTGACAGAGTCATAGGGCAGGAAGAGGCTGTAAGGCTGGCGTTAATAGCGTCCAAACAGCGCCGTAATCTTCTTCTTGTTGGCCCGCCCGGTGTTGGCAAATCCATGATTGCACAGGCAATGTCATTTTATATAAGCAGACCGCAGGAGGAAATCCGTGTAGTACATAATCCTGCATATCCGGAAAGACCGTTTATTGAAGTTAGAACAGCAGGTGAAATAGAACGTGAAAAACGTGAGATGAATTCAATTGAGGGAGAAATTATAGACCCGAAGGATGCTCCTGAAAATGTTGCACAGAGACTTGGTTATAAATGTCCGCACTGCGGTTTCTTCTCGCCGCCGACAGAAAATGTATGCCCGAATTGCAACAACAGCAAAGTTGTCAGTAATACACAGGGCCCGTTTAATGATGTTTTCAATGTCATAGGTGTTGCTTTTGGAGTTAATAATAATAATGACCGGGTAACACAGACTAGAAAGGTTGGGGACAAGGAACAGATTGTTGTTTATGAAAAATTTGGAGACAAAATAAGGGTACTTGATGAAAAGACGCTTGAAAGGCGGAGAAAATTAGAAAAAAAGAGCCCGAGCAAGGTCATAATACCAATTGACAGAAATCCTTTTGTTCTGGCAACAGGTGCAAGTGAAACAGAATTACTTGGAGATGTAAGGCATGACCCATACGGCGGACATCCGCAACTCGGTACCATGCCCTATGAGAGAGTAGTTGCAGGTTCAGTTCATTTGGCGCATGAGGGTGTTTTATTTATAGATGAAATCACACATTTAGGAAATTTACAGCGTTTTATTTTAACGGCAATGCAGGAAAGGAAATTTCCCATAGTGGGAAGAAATCCCCAGAGTGCCGGTGCAAGTGTTAAAGTGGATGATGTACCGACTGACTTTATACTTGTTGCAGCATGCAATATACAGGATTTACAGTATATATTAAGCCCGCTGCGTTCAAGAATTGTCGGTAACGGCTATGAAATATTAATGGAAAGTTCAATGCCGGATACAAGTGAAAATAGAATGAGATATCTTCAGTTCATTGCACAGGAAATCAATGTGGATGGGAAGATACCGAATATGGCAATAGATGCAACCGAATTAATAATTAAAGAGGGTAGAAGAAGAGCCCTTGAAGAGCATAAAAACAATGCCCTTACATTAAAATTAAGAGAACTTGGCGGCCTTATTAGAGCATCCGGTGATATGGCGGTTGAAAAGGGAAAGAAGATCATAGAAAAATCCGACGTAAAAGAAGCACTGGCACTTTATATACCTGTTGAGGAAAAAATAAAGAAATACTATGGAAGCATGAGCAATGCACTTGGAGAGGAAGCAACCGGTTCCCAGAAAGGCGAATATTATAGTTACTATAATTATTCCGAGGACCGTTCCTACCGCTGAATTTTGCCATAACTTATTTTAATTTCATTAAAATATAAAAATACCAAAAAAATTAATAGTTTTATAAATATTAGGGTGCAATGATTCTTTATTTATTATTCATAACAGTATTTGTTGCATTATTTGCAATTATGAATCCAATAGGTGCCGTGCCTATACTTATTACACTTACAGATGGCTACAGCTTAAATGAACGCAAGGATGTCATCAGAAAAAGTATTTACATGGCGGCAGGCATGGTGATTGGCTTTATGTTTCTTGGAATTTATATCTTTGATATCCTTGGAATTAGTATATTTGATTTTGAAATCGCAGGCGGGGTTTTACTCTTTAAGGTCGGTTTTGACATGCTGCAGGGAAAAACATCGATGACAAAAATAACTGCCGCAGAACAGCAGGACTCGGCCGACAGGGAAGCTATAGCTATAGCTCCTATAGGAACTCCACTGCTTGCAGGTCCCGGAACTATCACCACTGCAATTATATACTTTAATGATGCAGGATATAATATAACTGCCAGGTTGGTAGTTATAATTGCAGTTATTGCTGTTCTGATTGCTGCATTTGTTATTTTAAAGTATTCATTAAGAATATTTCAAAAGATAGGAAAAACAGGGTCAATTGTTATATCCAGAATTATGGGTCTCCTTCTTGCAGCGATAGCCGTTGATTTAATATCTACAGGTATTATACATATTTTCTTTTGAAAATTTCAAAAATTTGTTTGTAAGAGGACAATGAAAGCTGCCCTGGTGCAGTGCATTTATTATAGGATGCATAGGCCACATCAGAAACCAGAAATGCGGAGAAAACCCTTAATATGCTATTATTGTCACCCATGGGTATAAAGGCTAATTTTGCTCCTGTCTTTCTTTTAAAATCATAAATCAATCTTAAATCATCAAGAAATTTTCCTGTGTCTGTATATAGAAGGGCTATTTTATAAATATCCGGAGAAAATTTGGATATGATATCAATCTTTTCCGAAACATTATCATTATTGATGCCATGGTAAGATATCATCAATTTTGAATTTTTAAACTGTTGCCTCGCAAATATATATGAACCAATATCTATATCTATAACAGGAGGATTATATTTCATTGCATAATTATATATTTTTTTAATATTATCAATATCTACTGATCTGTAAGTAAAAATATAATCAATATTTGCATTTTTCATAAACTCCAAAGATTTTTCAAGACAGGATATACTTTTATCATTAAAAAGATCAAATCTGAGTTCGTAATGTTCAGATTTATTTAATGTATTCGAAGAAAATTCATTAATCAATTCATCAGAGTTTTCAAAATAAATTGAAGTATAAACTTTAGCCGTTTCTTCCATTTAATGATTATATATAATCTATATAAAATTATTTTTCTATTATATGCATGATAAACCTTTTTACACAGAATAATATCACCATTTATGGATATGATTGAAATAAAAAAGGGAGCTAGATATGAAGTTGTATCTTCAAGCGCTGATGATAAATCTCTTATAACTGACGGAGAATATGTGGGTTATGCCATACTTGGTGAGGAGGGTGCACTGGTATTCAGAGTAAACAATGATGGTAAAACAAAGTTAAGGTTAATTCCGGTTGCAGCAATATCATATATCGAATTTGACGAGGAAAATGTAATAACAAAAAATAAAGAAGACGATTCCGGGAAAACTACTTATTTTAATTAATAATATTATAAATACATTTTTGTAATACTTTTATATTTGTATGATAGTAACATTCCATTATTTATCGGCATACAATATTACACAACATTATCATATACCGGTGATAAATAAAATTAGATAATAACAAAATAACCTTTGATTGCTTGCACTGAATGCATGGAGAATATAATTAAACATGCCCATAATTTTTCTAAATTATAACAAGTTATTAGAAAAAAATCAAACAATGTTAATAAAAATTTTATTTTTTATTATTTTTTAACTTTGGTCCGGGCATTTTATTTTTTGGTTTTAGTATTAATCCTAAAATTATAACTACAATTCCTGCTACAACAAGAAAGAAAGAAGATGTAAATGCGTATTCACCGAACAGTGCTGTCGAATATTCAGCCGGACTTGCAAGAGTATAGCCCTGATTAGCCGGAGATTTAGATGTAAAGTCTACAAAAACATATAGACCTGTTTTAATATTCTTATATTCAAGACCGCCGGAAATTTCTTTTGTGGGACTTATTGCATAATTATGTAAATTAGAGCTGTTTACTTGTGTAAAATTTGAAGAACATATTAAACCGGAAACATTTGAAGGATTTGCAATGATAAGTACATCGCCTTTAGAATAAATTATTTGTGATGTTTTGTATTCACCTGATTTTACCAGGAATATGGATGTGTGTGTGGGCATCTCTTCTATAGCCATAAAACCCCCAATACCCAGGCCTATGCCAAGAATTAAAATTACAACACCGATAGTTGCTATTTTCTTCCTCATTAATATTTTATTATTGGTTAATATATAAATTATATTCAAATTATAGGGTAATTTGCAGGTTAAAAATTTTGTAAAATTAAAAAATGCAATAAAATTATATTGTATCAATTATTTTATAAAATATCAATAAAACATTATACATTAATAACAAAGTATGAATCTTAAGATATACCAGGTAATTCATCAAAAAAAATTGTTCAATCATATTTTAAATAAAGAAATTCTAGAGGGACAATGAATAAGAACACTATATGACCTATGATATAGCGTATCACATAGCTTCGTTTATATAATTATTTATAGTTGCACATACATTGCCAATATAACTTATATTTTCAGAGTTGTGTAATAGATATGTATCGTTATAATTCGATATTTCAGAAGGAGAATATAAACCGCCGTTAAGCAGGTATGTTCCTTTTACACCCTGAATTATGATAATTGTATTAATATGATGCGGCTTCACAGAATCTGAACTTGTTTGAAAGAATCCTCCTGAAATTAATTCCTGTGTAGTATATTTTTTTACAATATTGTATAAGTTATTTGGTAATTCATTTTTTAATTCTTTAAGGCCATAGCTTACCAAATTTCCTGAAATTGAATTATTTTTAGAATTGCCTGTTAATGTATCATTATACAAATAAATAAATGTGGCGTTTATTTTATTCGATGAATAATTCTCAAAAATTAAACCCGGTGTATCTGGAAATGAATCGTATGAGTCTGAATGTGACTTGTAAATGTTATATTACCATGGGATTTCAGCACATTATATAATGGCCATGATAATGATGCACCTATTGGGCAGCCAATCCAGCTTACTAAAATTACTTTTGTTTTGCCGGTATATGAGTTTGAATTGACCTTAAAAAATTTACCTGATGGTTCTTCAAAAGGCTCTAATATAAACGGTGATATAATAACAACTGTTAGATAGTGTATGTTATTTGCTGTAATTTCGAAAAGATCCTGCATATACTTAATCAACCTCCATGTTAATATATTTCTTACGATTATCCATTCTTCATTGATATCCATCATTATTGACACTACAAGTCTCAATAATGATTGCTCTGATTGAAATGCATCTATTTTTTTTGTTCTTCTCTTAAATTCAGAATTCAATCTTTCAAGTACATTGGTTGTTTTTAACCTTTTAGAATCATTAAATGCTTTATAATTATAGAGAGAATCATAGTATTTATCGAACATATCAGATGCTTTATTAAGGCCTTCTTTTATAAGAGTTTCCTGTACTATAGTTACAAGAGATTCATTGTCCAGTGCCTGTTTTATTATCTGTATCATAGAATGCTGTTTCTTCCTGGGTATTAATTTCAATAAATTCCTCATAAAATGTACATGGCAATATTGCCATGATGAACCGGTAAATGAAGTATTTACTGCTTTCATTATTCCTTTATGTC
>JABEBX010022065.1_pt1 | contig 18217 bp, 15 predicted proteins | sample 7245971 | NCBI WGS metagenome assembly JABEBX01 (sample SAMN14506365, study PRJNA622280) | hot springs metagenome | biome: hot spring [ENVO:00000051]|acidic hot spring [ENVO:00002120]; feature: spring [ENVO:00000027]|sediment [ENVO:00002007]; material: sediment environment [ENVO:01001048]... | reverse complement strand
AAGATAAGGGGCTGCCCTTGGCATTGGGCAAAGGATTTCCAGTTCTTTTCAAATCGTTCTATCAAATCTTTTGGCAATCCGGATAATTCCTCAGGGAGTTGGTTATACATAAGAATGATATAGCATAGGAGGATGGATTTTTCTATGAAAATGAATGGCAAAGGGCTGGGCAACCCAGCCCCTACTTTAAGAAAATCTGGATTCCCGCTTTCGTTGGAATGACACAGTGGGGAAATACCCCGTCCCGCCGTTGGCGGGACACCCCTTTTTAAAGGGGAATTTAAGAACAAACCCCTGTGCCCCTCTTGATAGAGGGGTTAAATAAGACCTCACCTTCGTCCTACAACGGTTTGTGTTTGATTATGTCTGTAGGGGCGGTTCGCGAACCGCCCTTACGATTATCATTAACAACAATAATTCCGTGCTATATAAAAAACCCGCTGTTTTTTGAGCGTACCATAGGCGATATTCGGTTGAATCAAGTTTATCGATCAGGATAACATTGTGGCCCCATGGTAATTTCGCAACAAGCTGTTGCGAAATTGGGATCGCTTGATTGGGAAACAAATGCTTGAATTGTGCAGACAGTGTCTGCACAATCTGAGGGTAAACGCGATAGAAACTGAGATAATAATCAAAATATCGTGCCATTGTATTTTCATCCCTTATCATATTGGCAGCTCAGTGCCTTCCGTTAAAATCTTTAACAGCTTTCTCGTTCATTATGATATTAAACTTTAACGCATTATCTTTTAATAAGCATTTTGTTATTAAATGATCGCTTAACTTATAATAATCTTTGTAATTCAGTATGTTATTTGCCATATCCCAGTCCTTTTAGATTATTGCGAATCATTTCTTCGAGTTTTGAGCTTTTGGTGAATTGTTTTTCAAGCTGTGCTGGAAGGCGCTTCATTTTTTCGTCGAACGGTTCGCCGCGAAGGCCATGGGTAAAAAGTTGATGGAGGAGCGTCCTTTTCAGTTCAGTGGTTCGTTGAATCAACCGTTCCTGTTGCTCGATTGCCTTCTGCACCACGTTTAATACTCCTGCAATCTTGCGTTGTTCATTTTTATCTGCTGGGAATTCTACTTTCTCTTTGTAAGCCATCTCTCGATTCAGACCGGGTATACCTACATCACCGAGTATACGCTTCAGATCAAGATGTAATAGTAAGTAATATAAGAATTCGATATCGAGTTCTGTATCACTTGGAGATATATAGAAGGTTGTATCAATCGGGCAAAATGGTTGCCGTGAATAATGAACATTACCAGCTGAGCCCTTTCGTCCAATAATAAGTCCATGTGTTGAAACAAGAGCTTGGTTATGTTTTCCAACGATTCCGTTAGATCCATAGACTGGCACCTCGCCTACAACACGCTTACTTTCCGGCAAACTCCAACCGTAATTCAACGTAAGGACATCTCCTAGCTCTTTTTCAGTCCATTCAGACATAACTATACAACCTTATGGTTTATCTTCATACGCCTATTTTCTTCAAAATAACTTTTAGCATCTCGTCTGTTGCCTTTGCCTCATCTTGCAACTCCATATTGTACTTGCTGCTCTTTAACTATAATTGCTTTTTCCCTCTCTATTTCATCAATCAGTTCTTCTTCGCTCGGCAGATAGAGCTTATACTTTGAGGCAAAAAGTTGCTTATTTTCTTTGAGAACAGAATATTTCACAACAGTTTCGTCCTTGTCTGTACAGAGGATGATTCCAAGGGTGGGGTTGTCACCCTCGTTCTTGTATTTGTCCTCATAGAGCCGGACGTACATATCCATCTGGCCAATGTCCTGATGAGTTAGCTCTCCGGTCTTGAGGTCTATAAGGATGAAGCACTTGAGAAGATAATTGTAAAATACCAGATCAATGAAAAAGTTTTTTGTTTCCGTGCTGACACGCTGCTGTCGAGCTACAAAAGCGAAGCCCTTGCCCAGTTCCAACATGAATGTCTGAAGCTTGTTTATAATAGATTGTTCGAGGACTGACTCACGGAATCCATGATTTTCTTTGAGCCCGAGGAATTCGAGCACATAGGGGTCTTTGATAAAGTCCGTCGGATTTGACGCGAGTGATTTCATTTTCTTTTGCATCTCCTCGATGACCTGTTTCTTATTACGGCTCATGTGCAAACGTTCATAGTACAGCGAGTTGATCTGCCGTTCCAGTGTACGGACACTCCAGTTCTGGTCGGCTGCTTCTGTAAGGTAATAGTAACGTGCCTTCTCGTCTTCTACCCTGATGAGCGATTTATAGTGCGTCCATGTCAATTCTCTCCGCAGTGCGGAGAGAATTGGAAAACGTCTATAGTATTGACGCATGTTCCATAGGCTCTGCTCCGAAAAGCCTGCGCCGAATTCTTTTGTGAGGCGGACTGATAGATTGTGGATGAGAAATGACCCGTACTCGGCGCGTTCTTTACCCTGTTGTTCTTCCTTTTCAGAATAGTCTTGAGCATTGCATCCGTTGCCTTTGCTGCATCTTCCAAAGCGTTCAACTCCTCGACAATTTCAGAAATAGGACGGTATTCTTCGTCATCGCCAGTGTGGATGTAGCGGCTCGGAGAGATATTAAAATCGTTCTTTGTTATCTCATCACGGCCTATTATGCGACTGTATTTATCTTCCTCGCGCCATGCCTTGAAGGTGTCGGCAATGCGGAGGATGGCATCGGCCGGTATATAGTTCTTCGGGTCACCTTTTGCGAATTCTTTCGAAGCATTGAGAAGAAAAAGTTTATTTCTCTGCTCGCTGGATTTTGCCTTGTTCAAAACCAATATGATCCCGGGTGCAGTGGTATTGTAAAATAGATTCTCAGGCAGGTAGATCACACCCTCGATCAAGTCCTGCTCCACAAACCAACGGCGGACTTCTCTTTCCTTGTTTGAGTTTGCATTGCCTGAGCCTCGTGATGCCGCACCTGTATCAAGCACAATAGCAGCACGGCCCTTGTCATTGAGACTTGCAAGCATGACCTGTACCCAGCCCCAATCAGCCTTATTGCCCGGAAAACCGGCACCCTTTGGAAAGCGATCTAATTCATCAGCATCGTAGTCTTTCTCTGTAAACCAGTTCTGGTTCCACATGGGATTTGAGATAACGTAGTTGAAGGTCTGAAGGCGATTACCTTTGCGGAACTTCGGATTCTTAAAGCTATCACCGATCTCGATCTGGCCCTGCATATCATGAATGATCATATTCATATTTGCCATTGCCCATGTCTCAGGAATATATTCCTGTCCGTAAAGCTGTAGAGGAGCATAGGCCTTCCGTGAGCGCAGGTTCATCTTTTCCTCCAGCACAAGCTGGCATTTGATAAGCAAACCAGCAGAGCCGCAGCAGGGGTCATAAATGGTTTCGCCCTGTTCGGGCTCAAGAATGCGTGCCATCACCATACCGACTTCAGCAGGCGTGTAGAATTCGCCTGCACTTGAGATACTACCCTCTGCAAACTTGCGTATAAGATACTCGTAGGAACGGCCGATAATGTCCGGCTCTACGTCAGCCAATCCGAGGCGCTTTTCGCTGATGCGTTCAATAAGGTTTGAGAGGCGGTCATCCGCGAGGTCTCGCACACCATGAGTGGTTGCATTGAAATCAACACGATCGATAATCCCCTTGAGCAGCGGGTTCTCATCTGCAATAGCACGAAGGTATGAAGTCAACTGTTCACCGATCTTGTCGGAGAGCTTCCGGATTACCGTCCATACAGGCTCATCAAGGTCAGTCGGTTCAAACGAAAGATAAAATCGGACCATAGGTGTTTGTCCGCCCTTCTTTGCTTGTTTCCAGTCTGCTTTTACCAGTTTAAATGCTTTGGCACGAGAACCAACCTTCTTTGCAATGCGATTAATTTCATCGTCAAAGACATCACACAGGCGCTTCGTGAAAATAAGCGGAAGAATATAGTCCTTATACTTCGGCGCATCTTTTGCACCGCGGATCGAGCATGCCGCATCCCAGATCCAGGATTCGAGAGACTTGCCGTTGGCCTCGAATGCGTGGGCTGAACCGGTGCCGTTGTGCTTTATATCAGCCTTTACCTTGAGGACCATGAACTATACCGTACAGAATTTTGTTGCCGTAACTCCCCTGCCCCTCTTAGTCTAAGAGGGGTAACGCAGAAGAATTCCAGTATTGGATTTTCATTAAACTGCATACCCGATTCTCTCTCTGCAAGGTCTTTACTCTATGGCGGGTTAACTGGAATGTTTATATGCTTAATTTATAAAATTCTCAAGCCTTCCTATTGCGATGGATTTTGCTATGGAAATGAAGGGCAAAGGGCTGGGCAACCCAGCCCCTACTTTAAGAAAATCTGGATTCCCGCTTTCGTTGGAATGACACAGTGGGAAATACCCCGTCCCGCTGTTGGCGGGACACCCCTTTTAAAAGGGGAATTTAAGAACACACCCCAATTCCGTGAAGGTGGTTTGGCATTAACGCCCATTCATCCAATTGAACGTATTGATATTGGGATGATAACCATGTCTTTCTCGGAGAATTGGTTATGCATAGGAATGACATAGCATAGGAGGATGGAGTTTGCTATGGAAAGGCAATAACTATTTCCCCATTTGCTTTATTAATTTGTCATATTCCGAATGAGGGCCGATCCAAAACCATATCATTTCGTCATTATTCAAAACTCCGATAGCCCGGTAGTCTCTCGTGATGCGTACAGAAAATATAGGCCTGTTTGAGTGTATTCTCTTGAAATGGAGCCTGGGATGGTATGGATTACTGATGAATATCCTGTATGCTTCTTTCGCCTGTTTTCTGATAGCAAGGGGTAGTGCGGCATAGCACTTCCAGAAACGGGCTGTGGTATTTGATTTCACAGCTTATCGATGTCCAGAAGTGATGTCTTCCCTTTCTTATGAGTTTCAATCGCTTCGTTAGCAAGTCTGTCAAGTACCTCCTCGGACTCGGCAAATGACTGGTCCCATTCCTTTTCAGCTTTCAATTCTTCCAGCAGCCATTTTGCTATTGTGTTCTGCTCGATATCCGGGAGTTTAGAAGCTTCTTTAAATGCTTTACCCAATAATTTTGTCATGGTTCTATAATAACCTCATTCCTTATATATTATAAATATATCATGTACGCATTATTTGTAAAGTGGAACATAGATTCTTTACGGAAAGATAAGGGGCTGCCCTTGGCATTGGGCAAAGGATTTCTGGTTCTTTTCAAACCGTTCTATTTATCCCGATAATTCCTTGGTGAGTTGGTCATTCATATAAATACCATAACAAATTGCGATGGATTTTTCTACAGACCAAAAAGGAGATCTTTGCGGCATTAGGCCAGAACGCGACTATAAAAGACGGGAAACTCTCTATCCATGCCAATGTATGGCTCCAGCCTATTGCAGACACCTACCCCGTCCTACAGGAAGAATATCTAAGGTTAGAACCATCTCAACTAGCTGCAAATAAAGCACAAACAGAAGCAATGGCATCCGTCCGTCTACAATGGCGGAGAGGGTGGGATTCGAACCCACGTTCCCGGTTGCCCAGGATACCCGCTTTCGAGGCGGGCCCGTTATGACCACTTCGGTACCTCTCCAATATGCATTATTATACCACGCCCTGCATAAGTCAACATTGACGTAAAAATATTGTAGTAAATAAACCTATATAAAAATTTGCAAGTTTTTGCTGTATGTAGTATGGATAAAGTATTTCCATAAAGGAGGCTAATTATGATTATCGATTGCCACTATCATATTGACGAGCGACTGCTTAAGATAGACGAGCTGTTAAACAGAATGGATGCAAACGGGGTTGATAAAATTGCTCTCATGTCTCCAATGGTAGAACCGTTTAAAGAGCCTTCGCCCTTTCTTGTAGGCGTTCTACAGTTTTTATTAACACACAAACAATTAAGGGGCATAGGCAAATCTCTGGTCGCAAATTTCGATAATAATGGTGATATAAAAATACTGGGCAAGATCTATAAAATAGACAAGGACCCTGATAATGAACTTGTGTTCAATGCGGTAAAAAATTATCCTGATAGGTTTTTAGGGTGGATATTTGTAAATCCGCGTGGCAGGAATAATCAGGTGAAGGAATTTGAAAAATGGAAAAATACTTCTGGCGTTATAGGCATAAAAGCACATTCTTTCTGGCACCATTTCAAACCTGTCGAGCTTGCACCTGTAGCGGGTGAGCTTGCTAAGACAGACAAACCCCTTCTTATCCATGTTGGATTTGAAGAAGAAGGGAACTTTTACGATCTTTTAAAAGAGGTGCCAAATCTCAAGCTGATACTTGCTCACGCAGGCTTCCCTGTTTATGGTGAAACATGGACAAGGATCAAGGACAACAAACATGTATACGTTGATCTATCCCAGACAAGCTATGTTGGGGATAGAATTACAAGGCAGGTTGTTGAATACCTTGGTGTGGATCGCTGTTTGTTTGGAACAGACGGTCCCTTTGGTTTTTATACAACCGATGGGAAATTCGATTATGGATTTATTAAGCGGAGAATAGAAAGACTTTTCCAGGATAAAGGTGTACAGAAAAGACTGCTTGGAGATAACTTCGCAGAACTCACTGGCATAAAGCAAGGATAAAAAATTGACTCTTATTTGTAATTGATTTATATTGGATTAAACATAGGAGGTTGTTATGAGAACAAAAGAACAGTATGCAAAGGGCCTGAGCAAAATGAATCGGAACCTGTACTGTAACGGTGAAAAGATTGACAGGCTTGATGAGAGGCAACAAGGTGCAATTAATGTTATGGGATTAACTTTTGATGCTGCATGGGATCCAGAAACAAAAGATCTATGTACGGCAAAATCTCATTTAACAGGAGAAACAATAAATCGCTTTACGCATATTCATCAAAACAAAGAAGATTTGCACAAAAAGCAAGACATGACAAGGGTACTGACTAATAAGGTAGGTACATGCATACAGCGGTGTATGGGAATCGATGCGACAAATGCTATATACACAGTTTCGTTTGAAGCCCAAAAGGACCAGGCAGCTAAAACTTCTTATCATGACAATTTTCTAAAGTGGTTAAAAAGGTTTCAAAAAGAAGATCTCGTTGCTGTTTGTGCTCAAACGGATGTAAAGGGAGAACGCTTAAAGAGGCCGGCGGAGCAAACCGACCCGGATGCATATCTGCATATAGTGGAAGAGAACAAAAATGGAGTCGTAGTAAGAGGGGCTAAGGTACATATCTCAGAAGCCTCTATTGCCGATGAAATTCTTGTTGTACCAACAAGGTCGCTTAGAAAAAATGAAGGCTCTTATGCAATAAGCTTTGCCGTACCAGCAGACTACGAAGGTGTAAAACAAATAGTTCATTTTCACAATCTCCGCAAACGGGATATATACGACAGAGGCATGGAAACAGGATATACGGATTCTTATGTAATCTTCGATGATTGTTTTGTGCCATGGGAAAGGGTATTTATGGCGGGCGAATACATGCATGGTGGCATATTAGCTCTGCTGTTTGCTTTATTCCATAGACATTCTTATTCAGGATGCAAGCCAGCCATGCTTGATTATGTAATAGGATTGGCTAGTCTGGCTGCTCAGGTAAACGGCATCGAAAAAACTCCTCATGTCCGTGAGATGTTGTCCCATTTAATTATGGTAGGTGAGCTTGGATATGCAGCAGGATATACAGCTTCTGATCTTGGGAAACCGGCTGTTTTTATTCCTGGTATGGGTGTGCAGAACTATGGTCCCGGCAATTATATACCCGATTCCATATACGCAAATGTCGGAAGATGCATTACCGGGGAATCGGTTTTCAAAGAGATGGAAATCCTTTGTCAAATTGCAGGCGGCATGCCGGCAACATTCCCCTACGAAAAGGATTTTGGAAATCCAGAGATTAAAGCTTTACTGGAAAAATATATTAAAAGAAATACGGAAATCCCAATTGATGATCAAATAAAATTCTGGTTGATGTTTATAGACTTTGCTTTATCGGGCGCTGCCGGTTCCGAAACTTATGGGGCATATCATGGCGGCGGTTCTCCAATTATGGAGCAAATCGCTATCACATCTCAATATGATATTGAGTCGAGGAAAGAGCTTGTAAGAAAACTTGCCGGTATGAAAGGTACTCAGAAATAAACAAATTTAAAAAGGGTGCCAATCGTATAAGCTTGGCACCCTTTAGTTCTTAAATCTTTTTGTCAAGAGCGGTTAACCAAAAAATGCAATAAGGAAATTTTCTCCCTCGCTCGGGGTACCCATGCGGGGCATGAAATGCATTTTTTGAGTTAAAAGACATTTTTGATTTTTACGTTACTCTCCCTTAAAAACCGGTTCGCGTTTTTCGAAAAATGCAGAGAATCCTTCGGTAGCATCCTTGCTTTTGCTCAACTTACTTGACCACTCACGGTCGACACGCAAACCTTCTTCCATGCCTTTTTCCAACCCTATGCTTATACCCTCAAGTACAGCTGCAACAGCAAGTGGTGGACGTTTGGCCAGTGCATGAGCAAAATCCATTGCCTCTTTCATTAGATTGGCTGCCGGAACAACTTTATCTACAAGGCCGATTGCCAGGGCTTCTGCAGGTGTAAGCCTTTTACTAAAAAGGATCAGATCCAATGCTTTCGGTTTTCCCAAAAGCCTCGGTAAACGTTGGACACCACCCCAGCCCGGTATTATACCAAGGTTTAATTCTGGACATCCAATCACGGCCTTCGGATTATCAGTCATAATACGGAAATGGCAAGCGAGTGCGAGCTCGCATCCGCCGCCGAGTGCATAACCATTGATCGCTGCAATGAACGGCTTGGTACTACGTTCGATCCGATTATACACGTCTATACCGTTAGGACCTTTGTCAATATTTGCAATGTCCGATACGTCCATACCCGCACAGAACCCCTTTTCTCCAGCACCTCTGACGATGACAACACGGGTATCCTTGCTCTGCTCCACCTCAGTAATGGCCTGGTTTAACTCTTCACGAATAACAGAATTAACGGAATTCGTGGGGGGACGGTTAAGGGTTATGGTGGTAATAAAATCCTTTGTCTCATAAATGATACTATTATAACTCATAAATAGCCTCCTTTTTTGGTTTATCTTGTGATTTCAATAATCATTAACTAAAGTTTGATATTTCCCTTCTTCAATGTCTCGGTAGGCAAAAACCATTTGATTCCAAGTTTCTTTGATATAGCTTCGCACCGTTCTGCAACCTGAGGCCAGCCAACTCCCTGTGCTATAGCAAAGGGACCTAATGGCGAGCCGCCTCCGTTAATCATTGCTTTATCGATTTCAGCGGCACTGTTTGTAACGCTGTCGTCAAGAAGTTTTGTACCCTCATTTACCTGAAGGCATATTAAATCCATTGGATCAAAATTGGGGTCCGCCTTGTTCATATCTATTGCGGGACGGGCGCCTCCAGGCCAGGTATAAATACCCTTGCCAGTCTTTTTGCCCAGATTGCCTTGGGTAATCATTTTCGTAAGCCAACTGCTTGGCTTGAACTCCGGCGACAGGGTTTTTGCAAAATATTCCGAACCATGGGCATAAACATCCAAGCCAGCAAAATCCATTGTTTCGTATGGTCCCATAGGTGCGCCCAGAGAGCGAATTTTGGCGTCCACTGCTTCAGGGTTTACCATACCTTTTTCAAGCAACTCAGACAGATATAACCCCACAGGCGCATTGACCCTGTTGAAGATAAATCCTGGAACATCCTTTTCCACACGTACCGGGGACATATTACCACGGAAATTTCTCATATTCTTAAGCCAATTATAGCTTACATTCATAGTTTCTTCCGACGTTTTCTCTCCATGGATGACTTCTACCAGAAGCATCATAACCGGCGGATTGAAAAAATGAATTCCTACAACCTTGTCCCGGCGATTTGTAGCTGCTCCCATTTGGGTGATGCTCATATTGGAGGTATTAGAAGCAAGAATTGCGTGTTTTGGAGCATACTTCTCAGCCTCCTTGAATATCTTTAACTTGACATCGAGAATTTCCGGGGCGGCTTCAATCATGTAATCAGCACCCTTGAGGGCATCTTTCAGAACAGTGAAACCTTGGATATTGTTCATTATTTTGTTGTAATTCTCCGATGTCATCTTCTGCTTTGCCACCTGCTTTTCCAGGCTTTCCTTTATTTTATTCTTACCCTTATCCACAAATTCCTGTTTGATGTCGTAAAGATTTACCTTCAAACCATTCATAGCACATACCTCTGCGATACCGTGCCCCATATCCCCTGCACCTACGACTGCAATTGTCTTTATGTCTTCTACTTTCATAAATTTACCTCTCCTTTCTATATATTTTTATTATAACTTGCTTTTAAGTATATGGAGAAGGCATTTGTATGTCAAGATAATCAGCCCAAAAAATGCAATTGAAAAACTTGCTCTTATGGAAACGAGAATAGAAACTTTATGTACCTTGTTTATCTAAGAATACTTTTAATACCCTTTTTATAAGGTGGAACAATAACGCCCTTTTCCGTTATTATAGCCGTGACGTATTTCGCAGGGGTTACGTCAAACGCAGGATTTCGCACCTTTATGCCAGCCGGGGCTATGTACTTCCCCCCTATCGTCAAAACTTCCCTATCAGGCCTTTCCTCAATAATAATCTCTTCACCTGAAGAAATCTTGAGGTCGAATGTCGAAGACGGTGCTGCAACATAAAACGGTATATTATGCACATGCGCAAGCACGGCAACACTGTATGTACCAACCTTGTTTGCAACGTCCCCATTCGATGCGATCCTGTCGGCGCCGACTATACATGCATTTATAAGCCCCTGCTTCATCATCCACCCCGCCATGTTGTCCGTAATAAGCGTTACATCAAAACCATCCTGCTGGAGCTCCCATGCAGTAAGCCTCGCACCCTGCAAAAACGGCCTCGTTTCGTCAGCAAAAATCTTGATCTTCTTGCCTTCATCCTTTGCCGATCGTAATACGCCGAGTGCCGTACCATAACCTGCCGTTGCAAGAGCACCTGCATTACAATGTGTTAGGATGGTCCAGCCGCTTTTTATAAGCCTTGAACCATAATCACCCATTTTCTTGTTTGCATCTATATCCTCGTGATAAATACGTACAGCTTCTCTGTACAATTTTTCCGTTGTCTTAGCAGGTGTCAAAGTTCCGTTACGCGCAACTTCCAACATTCTGTTTACAGCCCATGATAGATTATGTGCAGTAGGCCGTGCATTGATTATGTGTTGAGCCGCCTTATCAAGGTTCGAAATATACTGTTTGCGATCGTTTGTTTTTATAGCCATTGCTCCAAGCCACACTCCAAATGCCGCTGTCACACCAATCGCCGGTGCACCTCTAACAGCCATCTGCTTTATAACATCATAAACATCTCTGTATGTCCTAACCTTTATGTAATGGCTCTTTGCAGGTAAAAGTCTCTGGTCCAGCAAAAGTATATGATCCTTCTTTGGAATCAGCGTGTAGAAAGACATCTTAATGGAACAACTGTTGTAAAGCTTTATTGTTCTTCAGCCCATTGTTTAGCTGCTTATTAAGCTGTTGAATAACCTGTCTCTTTGCAGCTTCCTTAATACTTTGTTCGTATGCTTTGGCATCGAGCTTGAACACCGGCCTTAGTATATCTCCGGTAAGTATAAATGGTATTTCTATCTCGCCCTGTCCATTTTTAATGAGTTGTGCCGCTGTTCCACCCACGCCATTGGAGATCGATCTCGAAAGAAGACCAGTCCCATTGTAATCAAGATTCGAATCAAGATCGAAATAGCCTTTTGCTGTCACATCGAAATCTGTACTGTTGAGTTTTAGATCGTTTGTAGACACCTTTCCGTGATCGATCACCGCATCAAGCTTCATATTGTTTATCTTTGTTGTTTTACCCATTCCCCCTATTCCTATGTTTGCCAGCTTTGCAATGTCTGTAAGGTTTGACAACATTGAAAATGTCTTTATCTCACCATCGGTGAGCGTAATAATACCCTTACCCGAAACTGTGCGTTTTAACTCCTTTGCATTTCCGTTAAGTGCGACATCGGCTCCGAGTCTGCCGGACATAATGTCTTTATAGGATGTATACATACCAAGCATATCCCCGAGGTTTAATGAAGATGCCTTAATCTTGAGATTGTATGGCTCTTCACCCTTCACCCCAACTGTGCCGTTTGCAGAGATAATGCCGGAGAATGTTCTCATATCAAATCTATCAAGCATAATAGAACCTTTTACAATTCGTGCCAGCATAATAAGATCGGTAAATTGTGCTTTTTTTACAATACCCTTCTTCACATTTGCAGATATCGTTATATTTGTCTTATCTAAGATTGAAGGTTTTGTCTGTTCTTCTCCTGCTGTTTTGGTCTCTGTTTCTGTTTTCCCAGTTTTTGATTTAGGCATCAGATCATCCACATCAAGGTACGGCGATGTTATATTCAACCTACCCTGTGGGGCAGAAAAATCATTTATATTGCCGTTAGCCCTGACCTCCGACTGACCTACCTCAAGTATCATGGACTTCAAAGTTGCACTATTGCGGGTAAACAATGCATTCATGTTAAAAGATTTCAAAGGCTTCGGCAGAGAAGCAATATCCGCAGATACGTCCTTTACCTGCAGCCCGCCCTGGACAGCGAGTTCTTTCGGCTTTTTGAATGCCCCATGAGCATTTGCCGTGAGAATAAAACTCCCCTTAGCATTGTAAGATTTTATCATGGGGATCACATCTTCCAATGACTGTATCTGTACGGTGTTGGTATGAGCATTGATTGCTCCATTCATATCCCCTGTTGTAAGGACTTTCCCTGCTGCATTCATTTCCAGCTTATCCAGAATAAATTTTATATCCTTTATATCTATGGTATTTTCATTCTTTGAAATATCATAAGACAGGCTAAACGGGATAGAGGCAGGTTTAACAAACAGTTTTTGATAGCTTATCTTTGCCTTTGACAGATCAATACTACCGTTTATCCCCATCACGTTGTTGATTGTACTGATGTTTGTTTTAATGATTCCATCTCCGCTTATAGTTGAATCCTGTGGAAGGGACTTTCTCATCGGGCTGTAAAATCCTACCAACTTGTCCATTGATAATTCTCTTGAGAAGAGATCTGCATTGATCGCCTTTGTAGAAACATTTGCATTACCTTTCAGCCCAATGTTGATTCCATCTGATTTGAATGTAATATCGTTTATAGTTAAAAGTTTTTCTTTTGGTACAAACTGCAGATCATCCGTCACGTAAAATGGACTAATCGTGCCGTTGGTTAGTGTGAGCCCAGAGAGAGCTATCTTCCCATTCATATCCATAACTCCAGAGGATTTTGAGTTTATTTTTTCATCAACATCGAGTGTACCGGCACTCAATGTCTGCGACTTTATACCTGCAAGGGATAACACATACGGTATATCTATGTGTTTTAACGAAATGGATATATTCAGAGGTAAGTTCTCTATGGATACATGCTGGCCTGTTGGGCCAATGTAGCCGTTTACATCAAGCCTTGCATCCTTTAAATTATCAAAAGAAACACCGAGTGATACCTTAAATGCCTTTTTAACATTAAAGCCATATACACCGATGTTGATATGATTTAATCCATACTTGCGCTCTTTCCCTTTTTCAACATTGGTTATGTTTACGACACCGTCTGATACATAAAGTTCTCCAAGATAAAATCCTTCAGGTATGACTGACGAAGGCTTAGCTGCTTCGGTTGTTTTTTCGGCAGGTTTTTCGGATTGCTTTTTTAACATATCGGAAAAATTATAAGTTCCGTCAGGATATCTTATTATGTTAATCTCGGGCTCTGTAAGAATTACCTTGCTTATGGATATTTCTTTTTTCAGAAGTGGCAGTAGTTTCACACCGACATCGACATCTTCGACATGAACAAACGGGGTCTTCGTAGGTACTTTTTCTTGAACTGTAACGTCTTTTAGTTCCACTCCAAGCCCGCTAAGTATAGTTAATCTCAAATGCCCGATAGAAACCTGCCTGCCGATTGCCTTGCTTGCAGCGCCTGTTATTTTGGGTATATATTTGTCAAGATTGATGACAAAAGGCAGCACAAGCAAAACAGCAACAATCACTACCAGAGTTATTCCCGAATAAATTAATAATTTTTTATGTTTCATTTATTTTCCCTTTCTAACATTTTTTTCAATAGTTGGTTTACCATAGATGGATTCGCTTTACCAGCGGTTGCCTTCATTACCTGCCCAACGAGAAAGCCGAATACTTTTTCTTTGCCAGCGCGGTACTGCTCTACCTCTTTTTGGTTTTTTGCCATTACAGATTTAATTATCTCCTGTATTGTCTTCTCATCCGAGATCTGCTCAAGTCCAAGCTCTTTGATAAGGCTATCTGCTTCTTTACCTGTAGCTACCATTTGCTCGTAAACAGATTTCGCGATCTTCCCACTGATCGTTCCATCCTCGACAAGACTCAAAAGCTTTGCTGTTTGAGTAGGGGTAACCTTAAAAATTTTTATCTCTGTATCAATATCCTTTATGAATTTTAACATTTCGCTCATGATCCAATTGCTTACGGTCTTGGGCTTATCGAATATTTTTACAATACTTTCGAAATAATCTGCAAGGTCCCGCGATGCTGTAAGCACCTCCGCATCATACGGCGGAAGACTATAATCAGAAACAAATCTTTTAGCCTTTGCATCCGGCAGTTCAGGTACGCCTCTGTGTGCCTCTTCTAAAAGCTCTTCATCCACTTCCAGAATGAGCAGATCCGGTTCTGGAAAATAACGATAATCGTTTGCCTCTTCTTTTGATCTCATGGATTTTGTTATTCCTTCCGCCTCATCCCATAGCCTTGTTTCCTGTACGATAGTGCCGCCATCTTCCAGTATATCCATCTGCCTTTTTATTTCGTAGTCAAGAGCCTTATGAATAAACCTGAAAGAGTTCATGTTCTTCAGTTCTGCCTTTACTCCAAGCTGTGTTTCTCCTTTCGGTCTTATAGAAACGTTCGCATCGCAGCGCAGCGAGCCCTCTTCCATATTCCCGTCGCATATACCGAGATACAGTAATATCGTCCTGAGTTTTTTAAGATACGCTACAGCCTCATCAGGGGTTGACATATCCGGCTCAGACACAATCTCAAGCAAAGGGATACCGGACCTGTTGAAATCAACGAAGCTTGTCCCGTCATGATTGTGCATAAGTTTACCTGCATCTTCCTCTATGTGTATGCGGTTGAGCCTTATATCCCTGCTGACGCCGTTCGATCGGATGCTTATTATACCGTTCTTATTTATCGGCAGTTCATACTGTGATATTTGATAGCCCTTGGGCAGGTCAGGATAAAAATAATTCTTCCTCGCAAAAACACTGCGCCTCGATATATTACCGTTCACTGCTGTTGCAAGCATGCACGCAAATACAACAATCTTCCTGTTCAGTACAGGCAAAACCCCGGGCATGCCGAGGCAAACCGGACATACATTTATATTTGGTTTAACCGCAAAGACGGTCGAGCAATTGCAAAAAGTTTTTGTCTCGGTTTTCAACTGCGCATGAACCTCAAGGCCTATAACTGCTTCATATTCCATCGATAACCTCTACTATTTTATTACCGTGCATACTTGCACGTTTTTTGTTATAAATCAAGAAAGATAAGTGATGCCAAGTAGCTTTCTTGATTCCCAAAAGAATTTTTACAAAGTATCTTTCTTTTTATTTTCAAATTCCTTAAAAATTTCTTTGTTGATTGTAGGAAATCTCTATAAACAAATTGGTTGCATCCACAAGATTCATTATTTTTATTTGTTTTTTCTGAGATGATAGATATACGGGCTGTTCAAATCACTTTACTCGCTTTTATAAGAATATTAGTCTTTTAACTAAACTTACTTATGCTAAACATAGCGAGAAAAACATTTGTTTCTTTAAGATATAGAAATTTTAGATTATTCTTGATTGGTCAATCCATTTCTCTTATAGGCACGTGGATGCAGAGCATAGGGCAGGCATGGCTTATATTAAAACTTACCAACTCTCCTTTTCTTCTTGGTTTAATAGGTGCGGCTCAATATACGCCTATTCTTGTTTTATCCATGTTTGCGGGCAGCATTGTTGATAGGTTTCCAAAGCGGTATCTGATTATATTGACACAAACCGTAATGGCAATACTTGCGATTGTCCTATGGATATTGACAGCTACAGGAATTGTAACCTACTGGCATATCTTTATATTGGCATCCTTACTTGGTTTGGCAACAAGCCTCGATGTACCAGCAAGACAGGCATTTATGATCAGTCTGGTCGGCAGGGATACTCTTATGAATGCTATTGCACTTAATTCAGCAAACTTTAACTTAGCAAGACTTATAGGACCGGCTATAGCGGGTTTGCTTATAGCTAAGGTTGGTATTTCAGCAACGTTTTTACTCAACGGCATAAGTTTTATACCGGTTATCATAGGATTGTTTATGATAGATATAGACGGCCTGCCAGGCATATCCAAAAGAAAAAATGTAATAGAGGATGTAAAAGAAGGTCTTATTTATATAAAAAATAACCAGATCATTTTTAATGTCGTAATGTTGATGTTGATAGTATCGTTATTTGCACTCAATTTCAATGTAGTCGTCCCTATATACTCAAAATATGTTTTTCATAACAATCCTGAAATCTTTGGTTTTCTTATGTCATCACTCGGCGTGGGTTCTATATTAGGTGCTATACTTGTAGCATTCAGGAGCGGCCGCAGCCCTAATCCTGTTTTTTTGATACTCGGCGCATTTATTTTATCCGCATTTCAGATGGTAATGGCGTTTGTTACAGGTCTTTATGTTGCCATGGTAGTGTTATTTTTGATAGGATTTGGATCGATTATTTTTACTGCGCTAACCAATACAACAATACAGCTCAATACACCTGACGAATTAAAAGGCAGGGCGATGAGTATATATTCCCTTGTGTTCATGGGTGTTACTCCTCTCGGGAATCTGTTCATCGGTGGAATTGCAGACGTTATAGGGGTAAGGACTGACTAAGGCCTCGTTTCTATAAGAAAACTTAACGATATCAGATGGATCGTAGGATTGAGCGAATGAAAAAATTCCCTTATTGCATTTTTTGGGTTAACCAGAAAAATGCATTTGAAAAACAGGGAAGTAGGGGTTCAAAATTTTGAACCCCTACTTCCCTGTTACTTTTCCCCGGTGCAAGGATGAGATTAAAAAAAGAGGATATATCGCTGCGTCAAGTTATTGTTCTTTCAGCGTCCTATCTGTAAACAAGCTATCCCTTAACCCTGTGTTGATTTTAAGCTCTTTCACCGTAATCTCAGTTTTGTGATTCTCCTGTACGTTATCCATAACCATCGACATCGGGAACCATTTTCCGTCAATATTTTTGATCTCAGTATTGATGAGTATTTTTAGCAGTTTGCCTGATTTATCGTAAAATTCCATTTTCAAAGGAACGAATGTATCATCCTTAACCCATAATTTTACCATACTGTAAGAAGCATCATCAGGTTTTGGCTTGAGCAGCAATTCATATTCTCCATCCTTATAGGATACAACTGTTGCCGTAAAATCTTTGGCAAGACCGCTTGAGCTTAAATCCCTGTAACTGAAGTCTGAACCCATAAAATTCCCGTGAGAAACATGACCTGCTATCCTCCTCACCTTACCGAGTGCAGGCAAATAAAGCCACATATTATCGCTGCCGCGGGACAAAAATCCTGTGCCTTTAATATCTGCCGGCGCAAGGAATCTTATCAGGTGATAATCAGCGCCCTTTGTATACATCTTTAAGGTCCTTTCAGTCGTTGTCCCGTTGCTGTCTATCAATTTCATCTCTGCCACGCTTACCTTGTCCTTGGTCAGTTGCTGGTCATCGATCTTTTTCAACACTTCGTTGCCGGTCAGAGGAGCAGTTGCATTGATGAACAGAAACAAAACCGGTATCATGAAAAGTATGCTTAATTTTTTCATATTTACCTCCTAAATTTTACATCTCTACAATTTCTATTTCTTCTTTACCTGGTTTTTTCTTTTTGTAAACAACATTTTTTAACATCAAAGCTGGAATTATTCCCAAAATCACTATCGCTGCCGTAACAAAGAATGCATCGTCAAATGCATTTGCGGTTGCCCATTGGTGTAAATACAGCATAAATCCGCCATTACTTGCTATAGAAGCATTATAAAAGCTGGCGCCTTTACTTAAAGCAAAATTCGAAATCTTGTGCAGTGCACTTTG